>ENA-ORXI01003297-ORXI01003297.1-sediment-metagenome-genome-assembly--contig:-NODE-3297-length-10988-cov-6.890111_pt1 | contig 10988 bp, 9 predicted proteins | sample MGYA00237861_ERZ511468 | MGnify/ENA primary metagenome ERZ511468 (study PRJEB26299, sample SAMN06266213) | sediment metagenome | isolation source: Hudson Canyon methane seep mesocosm | place: USA:Hudson...
GACGCTCTGCGTCACGCCACAGAGACAGTACGCAGAGCGTACCCCTATGGATTACCACGCGGAGCGTGGGAACCAGTCATGCATACAACGTAGGAACCAACTCATACTCTCGTTCCTACGCTCTGCGTGGGAATGCATACACAGACGCTCTGCGTCACGCCACAGAGACAGTACGCAGAGCGTACCCCTATGGATTACCACGCGGAGCGTGGGAACCAGTTAACTTTATCTTTTCCTCTGTGTTCTCTGTGGTTACAATCTTTTATCTTTTAAGATCTTTGCCTATAGCATTAAGCTCTACCACAAAGCCTAATGCTATAAACAAAAGCGGCGATCCATCACCGCTGTGTTTATTCCTTTTTTAAAATCCTTATTAAGGCTAATCTAAGCCTGAATCCTTGTTTTCTTCCGTAAAAGATGGAGTATCTTGCGATACATCCACCTCGGGGGTTAATCATTTGTAGCTCGCATGGAACGTATTAACTCAAAGAGTCATGGAGTGAAATACGGGAACTCAGTATATCGAACTCCCGTATTCCGCAAGCTCCATACGGGCTACTTACTAGCTACTAGTTAGCAGCAATATTTTGCCAAGTGTGCGCTAAGCTATGGCTAGTACCCCATAAGTGACCTGACATAGCCGCCATTGACATCGCTGAACCAATAAATTTTGCAGCTTCAACATTAGCACTGCAATCAACAGCAGGAACAGAAGCAACCCCACCTGGTGTACTAGTTGTACCAGTCGCACCGACTTTATCAACTTGAAAAACAGCTACAAAACGGTTGTAACGATTAGCAGGACCCATTGCACCTTGCTGTGCAAAATGAACTGGCGCAGTACTCATAGTTGAACCAATTAAGTCCGACTTATCACCAATACCAAATGCAACATAGTCATAACATGCTGAATCAAAAGTATTAACATCACGCTCAAAAGCTGCTGCTAAATGCTGTTCAACTGACAAAGTTTCTGGAAAGGTGCCACCAGGACCTGCACCTGCAGTTATATTTGTTACCGCTGCAAGCGGAGTCGTCCCTGCTATAGTTTCTGATGCATTTGACCCTGTCGCTCTAAATGTTGCATTATCTGTAGCATTATCCATTTCAACAACATCAGTAATACCAGCCATCGCTAAAGACATTGTACGTTGCATCCCAGCATTCGCTACCACATAAAACCCTGTCGTCATCATTTTGGTATACATTGCACCACCAGTATCTACTAATGACTCCATATTACTAGGAAAGCCGAGTTTCTCAGCTTGGTAACGCTGAATATTAGCATCTAGTGCCGCTGAGTTAAATGAACCTGTACTATCATGAGTTTTAGAAACAAAGCCTGATACATAAGGAATCATCAGGCCAGCCAAACCGATAAGTACTAATAGTACAACGGTCAATTCAATTAAAGTCATACCCGTTTGACGGGCTTTATTAGTATAGTATTTCACGAAGGGTTTCTCCCAGTTTCGTTATAGTTAATGTTTTAAATGCACATCAACGAGTCGCAGCCTTCGGTATCCTAAGAAACTAAGCTGCGGGGGGAATCCCTTCCTCCATGTTCGACTATTCCTATTTTCAGCGTCCCGCGTATTTCATCCATAAATCGAACAAACTTGTAGATACAGAACCTATAGCGAGATGCGTGCCAAGGTTGATTTTTTAATTATTTAAGCAGGTTAAAACTTACTTAAATACTTGTTTTTACAGTGTGTTTATTTTTCATACACCCCACGCACTTAGCCCTACCCTAGTTCGCCACTGATGACAGCGAATAGGTGATATGCCACACTACCTCAGTCATATCCCCTATTTTATGTGAACTACCTCACACTTTCCTCGCTCCCACAGTCTCTCTGCGTGGAAATACATGCACAGACGCTCTCTATCACACACAACAAACAGTACGGAGCGCGCGGGAGAACCAGTCAAACGTAGGAACCAGCTCATACTCTCGTTCCCACGCTCTGCGTGGGAACGCATACACAGACGCTCTGCGTCACACACCATACAAACAGCACACAGAGCACACAGGAAAAAGATAAACAAAATCAACATCTTACCCCACCATAATCCAACCTTCTCCCTCTGGAGAATACTTTTAGATTTATGTAGATACTTATGACTCAATCCCCAAACCATGCAACACAAAATGACCACGCTTATAATGCCTCATGCGTGTGGCCAACTGTTTAAGTTGCTTATCCAGCAATTCACCCTGCACTTTTGTTATTGTGCCTGCTTCTAAAATTTGCTTAACCTTCAACAAATATACCATTCCGAATTCTAAATCAGTAAAATATGCCTTACCCAACCCCGCAAATAACAAACGATGCGCTTCAACATCTTGCCCTAGACTCGCTAGAAGCTCAGTCAACCTATACCGTGTCACTAGATCATACGGGTCGTGCACTAAGACTTGCTGATAAATCTCGATTACTTGCTGTTTTTGCTCGGGTGTTTGCGCCCAAGCTTCTAATATTTCCGCTTTATTTTTATAGTTAAGAGAATGCAGTGGATTTTTAAGCAAAGCACTGTCCACCTTTGTCAGTGCATAATTCATTAATTTTTGATGCTCTTCCGCGGTCATTCCGGCTGACCCTTCTTGCATAGCCAAATCGATCACTGCTGCTGCCATTAGGGCATCGTATTTCGCCATATAAGGCAACCATTTTTGAGCACTCTCAATATACGCGAAACGCCTACCGGGGTGTGGCTCATGACCTGCTAATTCAGCCTGCAGAAAGCCCATATATAAGCCCCCCAACCAAAGACTCAAAACCAACCCCGTTACACTAACAACGACAAAATACAATGGCTTAGCAAAACACTGAGGATTTCCATCAACTAGCACTTTATCCTGTAATGCCTTACTTAGATAACCAACAAACAGCCCTAGCACTATAACGATGGCTGACTGAGAGAGATTAAACGTTAAAAAGCTATGCAACAAAATACCTAATGCACCTCCCGCTAATGCTAAATACTCTAAATTTTTCACCCGCATCGCCCGCCAAAATAAACGCGCTACACTGGCAACAAATAATAGCAACAACAGTAAACCTATCGGCCCTAATCCTAATAATGCTTCTAAATAATCGTTATGCGCCATTTGCCCTGCTTCAAGCCATAATGGATTACGGTATTGCGGATACAACCAATGATACATCCCTGTGCCCCAACCTAAAAAAGGGCGATCCAGATACATCTGCCAGCCTGCAGCCCAAAGCGCATGCCGACCCGAACCTAACTGCTCGACACTTAAGCCACCCGCCGTTCCAGAACTAACCGATTGCACCATACGCTGCCCCAACCCGCCACCCTGCAATAATTCAGCAACGGCAAAGCCAAGCAGCAGATAAACCACCAACTGAGCAATTACCCAATAAGCTTTGGCCTGACTACGCTGCACCCAGAATAACGGCAGTAAACCCACCAATAAAACTAATAAACCACCCCGGCTCTGCGTCACGCCTATTGCTATTGCACAATACAGAATAACTAGACCCAATGCATGTTGCTGTAGTTTAGAGGGCACCTGTAGAAACAAGGCGCAAGTAGGCAATATTAGCAAAGCAATAAACGCGGCATTACTGTTCCAATTAAGCAAAAAACCACTAGGCCGACCAATATGTAAAACCTGACTTTGATATAAAGTATAGCTCGTCACCACTAGCGCCAAAGGCAATAAAAGCCATTTAAAATTGCGCCACTGCTCTGAACTCGCCTGATACCCTAGGTATAGCGCAAATACACCAGTCAACTGAGTTAGCCAAGCTAATAAGCTATCACTTGGTACTGCCGACCAAAATAAACTAATAACTGACCAGAGCATAAAAAGCCCATAACTAATTAATGCATATTGCCGCGAAAGCTGCAAAGGCTGCGGGTAGTGAGTTATTAAATGCACCGTGGTCAGCATTAACAAAACAAACAGAGCCAGCATATTCCAGCGATAACTGTAATCATGACCTTGAAAGTTTAATGCGGAAAAAACAGCAAGTATAACGAGTGTAGCGACAATCAATGGCTGCACTCTGAACTGAATAGTTGATTTCATCTGTTAAATCGTTAAGCAAAATAAGGAATAAACATGCAATTTTCATTCCGAATGGTTTAATGCGGCCTTCAGAGCAGTAGTTCAATTAAAAATAGGTCATATCACACACCAAGCAATCTCCACCTTTACCTTAGTTATTTTTCGTATGACACTTTGCGCCCTCACGAATTGCAAAACGTGTAGTGGGAGGGACTCCTTACCCTCACTCTCCGCTTAGAAATATTCATAAAAGATGACCAACACATTGGGGCGCAGCACTTTAGGGTACTTATAAAATGCAGGCTAAAGACCTGCGCTCCGAATAAAACCTTTTCTTTTCCTCTGCGTTCTATGTGGATATAATCCTTACACCTCGTTCCCACGCTCTGCGTGGGAATGCATACACAGACGCTCTGCGTCACACCACAAACAGTACGCAGAGCGTACCCCTATGGATTACCACGCGGAGCGTGGGAACTAGTTTACCTTTTCTTTTCCTCTGTGCCCTCTGTGGATATAATCCTTACGCCTCGTTCCCACGCTCTGCGTGGGAATGCATACACAGACGCTCTGCGTCACACACCACAAACAGTACGCAGAGCGTACCCCTATGGATTACCACGCGGAGCGTGGGAACCAGTGAACCTTTTCTTTTCCTCTGTGTTCTCTGTGCCCTCTGTGGTTACAGTCTTTTAAGCTCTTTTTCTATAGAGCCCCATATTCCACAAGTTTTATACGAGCTTGCTCTCTGCTCCCGCTGTAGTTAAAATCTTTATGACAACTTATGTAAATCACAATCTCGTAGTCCGTATGAAACTTGTGTAATACAGGACATTCGATGCACGATCAATCCCGCAAAGCAATAAAAATCAGTGGCTTTAAAAATCTATTCATCTTTCTGTCTATACAATAATTACCTTTCGTTTTAACAAAATAGAAAAATAAAACAACAATTTTAATCCATTGATTTAAAAAAAATAAAGTATTACTATTCGTGCATTACTTAACGAGGTTAATAAGATGCACGTAACAAGCAAAGGTCAAGTAACTATCCCAAAAGGTGTTCGAGAGAGCATGGGTATTATTCCTTCACAAACTGAGATTGAGTTTTTACAAGATGAAAGTGGTCGCTGGTACCTTGCCAAAGCTAAAGCATCAGATAAAACCAAAAGCCGATTCAGGACCGCCCACAAAACCGGAAAGCTTACTATGAGCACCGATGAAATAATGACCTTAACCAGAGAATAAGCATGGCAATCATTTTAATTGATACCTGCGTAGTCACTGATTTGTCCGACCCTCAAAGTGCTTGGTTTGAATGGAGTGCTACTACGCTTGAAAGGCTAGATCAAAACAATTCTTTCGTTATTAATCCTATTATCTACGCTGAGTGTTCAGTTGGATTTGAACGTATTGAAGAAGTAGAAGCCTTATTCGATCACTTAGGGTTTGATAATAAAGCAATCCCTAAAGAAGCTTTATTTTTAGCGGGCAAAGCCTTTTTGCAGTACAAAAAGCGCAAAGGATCTAAAACCAATGTCCTGCCTGATTTTTTTATTGGCGCACATGCCGCTATAGAGGGTTATCAGTTAATTTCTCGCGACAAAGGTAGGTTTAATACTTATTTCCCTAGTATTGAATTAATCATGCCTGAATCAACTAACGACTTGAATTGATGGTTATTTAAAGAAGCCGAGTTATTATTTCAAGCGGGAGCTTTGCAAATGCCGGCGCTCAAACAGTCTGAGCTGGTTCTCCTCTGTGTTCTCTGTGCCCTCTGTGGTTACAGTCTTTTAAACTCTTTTTCTATAGAGCCCCCATATCCCGCAAGCTTTATACGAGCTACTTGCTCTCTACGCCCGCTATGGTTAAAATCTTTTATCTATTAAGCACGCCCTTTACTGGAGCTAATGATGCAAACTGCCGAAGCCTATACAATGACTGCTGATGATTATTTAGCATGGGAAGAGTTACAGGAGGAGAAGCATGAATTTGTCCTAGGCGAAACTTTCGCTATGGGCGGCGCTAGGCGTGAGCATGTAATTGCTTCGCTCAATATTGCTGCCTCGCTAAAACAACACTTACGCGGCACTCCTTGCCGTGCTTATATTTCAGATATGAAATTGCAAGTCGAGCAGATGGGAGCGTATTATTACCCTGATGTGATGGTTTCTTGTGATAAAAATGACCAGCGTGCGGAACAGTTCCTTACTCAGCCGAGTTTAATTATTGAGGTGCTATCTGATTCGACTGAGGCTTATGATCGCGGTGATAAATTTGCCGCTTATCGACAGATTGCCAGCTTGAAAGAGTATGTTTTGATTGATATTAAAAGTCGCCGTGTCGAGTGCTTTCGACGTACGATGGATAACGATTGGTTATTTCATGATTACAGCAACGAGCCTGTTTGCCGTTTGAGCAGTGTTGAAGTAGACATGCCATTAGCCGATATTTTTGAAGATATTGATTAGCATCACTCCGCTGCGCTCTGTTTCCCTGATCTTCAGTGGTAGATGACATGCTGATTGAAGTGATCAGCCCGCGCATTAAAGAAATAGAAGAAAAATTCAGCCGTGGTGACGGCCTAAATCAAGAAGACATTAATACTTTATTGCTCAAGTCGCAATATAACCCTACTTGATACGTATAACTTTCAGCCTCCTCTTGTAGCCCGTTATGGAGCTTGCGGAATACGGGGATTTCAGAGCAGCCATTCCCCGCATTCCGTAACAACATTCGGGCTACAATGGTAACTCATTTAATTTAAAAATATTTTTCAAGGTAGCTGAGGCTTGTGGGTAATCAGGTAACCCTATTAATCATTTAGATGAGAAACTCGATGAAGTGACTGCTGATGTGGCGAGCTTAAAGGGGGAGTTTCATGATTTAAAAGGCGAATTTAAATTACTTGAATCCAACGTAAGCTCACGCTTTAATTATGACTGTTTTAAAATTAGCGGATATGTTTGTTAAATAACCAAATCTTCTTTCCCCTACTGCCATTAAATTAATAAATTATTATTTAAAAAAATATATCGTAGAAAGGGCTTTTAGCCGCGATTTCATACGCAAATACTAGCTACGCGACTTAGAAGACCAATAATAAGCCTGCTGGCTTAATTTTTTACGCAACCACAAAGGCAAAATCGAACCATAGAAACCGACACGATAACCCAGCCACTTCATCAATGACTGAATGATTGCATAAGGAATTAATAGCGGCTGTTCCTGGCATACTCTTTAATTAACTTACCTTTTACAGGGCAATAACTGCTAATCCCACTTCTTTTTTACTTACTGATGTTACGCATTACTTGCCCGCGTTTCTAGGTATACCTTGTCATCGCGAATCTTGCTCACTGTAAAAAGGAGGGAGTGCCAAGCCTGTTTGTGATCTATTCTGTGTAACATCAGTTACTTATAAAAACCAATACCTTTAACTCTCAATTATTTCAGTATTGAAAGCACGCCTACTCACCTTCTATTTTTTGACAAGTTAAATATAATTGCCAATACCCTGCTACCATCTGCTCGACAGAGAAGTTATCTTGAACTAACTGCTCTGATATCTTGCCGAACGCATGACGCTGCTCAGCATCATTCAGCAACAAATCAATCAATTGAATAGCGTTGTCTTTACCATCAAATAAAAAACCATTTCCCCTGACCAGGTCCTTATTACCAATACAATTTGATAATACAACTGGTTTTTTAGCACTCATGGCTTGCAAAACTGATATCGGTAACCCCTCCCATAAAGAGGTTGAAAGATAAATATCAGTATTATTAACACAACGTAAGACCTCCTCTTTTTCTAACCACCCGCTTATCGTTATATTTTTTGCGACCAAAAGATGACTTAACTCGCCCTCCCCAATCCATACAAATTTAACATTCGACCTATTTAAAAAATAAGTAGCAATTTCATTAAACAATGCAGGATTTTTTTGAAAACTTATACGCCCTATGGTGGCAATTATTAGTGATTCGTGTGCTTCTGGCAAAGGAAGTTTTTTACTAACCATTCCATTATTAACAAATAATGCTTGTATACCGACCTTAGTAAACTCCTCTGCCTCAGATTTTGAACAAGCAACCACAACCCCAGAAAGCCTCGCACTTAAAGATTCCAGTAAGACAAATAAACGATTTTTTAAAAACGTCACGTCCTTACGTAAAAAAGAAACTGCATGCGGTGTATAAATAACTTTATGCTGATAGCCTAGTGCACGAGTAACGATACGACCCAAAAAACCTGCTTTAGAAGAATGCAGATGAATAGCACCTATGTTATTTAGTGCCCTAAAAATAGTAAATAGCTCTTTAAGTGCCAAAAAATCCTTGCTCAGACTTAACTCGCGCGATGCATTTTGCCAATGAATAAACTGTGTATTTATAGGAAAACTACGCTCAAAATCTTCAGGAGTTTCTTCTCTTTTGCCATGAATGATAATCAATTCACTCTCAGGCAGGTTATTAGTTAACTCTACTAGGAAGTCAAAGATCCCTGTAGAAAATGCTTCTACAACATGGACAACTTTCATTTAATTAACCGACTTTAAAACCACATCAAAACCTTGTACTAATAATTCGCTATCATCTAATTTTTGAAATTTCTTAGCTAAAACAGACTTGGCGGTAGGTAAGTTTGTCCATCGATCAACATGCAAAACATTTGCCACCAAACCAGCTGACTTGAACAGCTCAAGCATTTCAGAATAACGAATTCGGTTAGTATAAAAACCCGACTGACTCATTAAGTCAGATTCCCAAACAGCATCAGAAAAACGTAAATTATTTAAAGCTGACCCCAAATGGTCTTTTAAATCAACTCTGTGCGACATAACACCTGTTGGCTTCAGAATGCGTTTTAACTCATGCATTGTAGGCAAAAATACATCGCCACGAACATGCTCCAACACTGCTTGAGAAAAGATAAAATCAACACTATCATCAGGAATAGCACGTAGCGAATCCAAGCCGTCTGTTAAATATACACCTTGACACTGCTCAAGCATTTGCTGAAATGACTCATCTTGATTAAACGGGATAGCTTGATTTTTCTCCTTCAATAATTGTACGAGTGGCAGATAATCTCGCACCTTTTCCGAAGCATAACGACCAGCATCGACTAGATAGCATTTTTCCGCATTAAAGCCTTTAGCAACCAATGCTGAAGAGACAGAATCACCACAACCTAATTCCAAACAAGTAAACTGACTATTTTTCGCAGAAAACTCTACTCGCTGATAATGTTCTTCAAAGGTACGATAAGCATATTCAGGATCTACCATAAAACCATGCTGAAACAAGCCATGATCGCTCCAAAACCGATAATTAACCGGCAATCGCGATAACACAATTTTTACAGCTATTTTTAACCACCAAGGTAAATATTTTTTCATTTAATTCTCTTGCAACCAAGCCTGAAACATCAAAACATCCCATAAATAATAATGCCACTGTCTAGTACCACTTAAATGCTGAGCCCACTTTTCACGCACCATAGGTGCATTAAAAAAGCCTTGTTCCAACAGCTTTTTTTCATCTAATAAATCTTCCGCCCAATCACGTAAAGGACCGCGCAACCATTCATCAATAGGAATACCAAAACCCATTTTTGGGCGTTCCATCAATTCTCTAGGCACATAGCGATCTAACACCTGCCGCAAAATCCATTTCCCCTGACCATCTCGCACCTTCATATTTAAAGGTAATTGCCAAGCAAACTCAACCAAACGATGGTCAATTAACGGCACACGCGCTTCTAAGCCCACACCCATGCTGGCGCGATCTACTTTAGTTAGAATATCATCTGGTAAATAACTAACAAGATCCGTAAACATCATTTGCTCAAAAAAACTGGGTAACGAAACTTGCTGTGTATGATCAGAAAACACCGTTAAAGGGTCATGGCTTTGCAACACAAGATCAGTCGGTGATTTCCAATGAGACATCATTTGTTGATAAAAAAATGATGATGAATCCGTCGCTAAAACTTCTGCCAGTTTATGCAACTTATCCCCAGGCAAAGCAAAGCGGTACTTTTTAGGTAATAAAAAATCACACTTTGTAAAAAAACTATTCCAAACACTCTGAGGTACTGCAGAAATGCCACCAGCTAAACCAGAGCGCACTCCCTTTGGCATAAAACCTACTTTATCCCAGACCTGCTTCCCTTGAAAATAACGCTCATAACCACCGAACAGCTCATCTCCGCCATCCCCTGATAAACTGACCGTTACGTGTTCACGCGCCATTTTTGATACTAAAAAAGTAGGTATTTGTGAGGAATCAGCAAATGGCTCACTATAAAGAGAGGCTAACTTTGGAATTACTGCAATCGCATCTTCGGCTGTTACATACAATTCAGTATGTTCAGTTTGCAAATGTTGGGCAATTAACTTAGCGTGTTGCGCCTCATTATATTTTTCTTCATGAAACCCAATCGAGAAAGTCTTTATTGGTTGACTACTTCGCGCTTGCATTTGCGCAACTACCATCGTTGAATCAAAACCACCCGATAAGAAAGCACCTAAAGGTACATCAGCAACCATGCGTAAACCGACCGCATCACCAATCAAATTATCTAGCTGATCAATCGCCTCAGCATCACTCCCCTGAAAAGGATTATTAACACCGGCCTCAGCAACAGCTTTAGCCGACCAATAACACTTTACCAGAGGCTCACGAAAATCATTAACTGAAAGCGTTAAAAAGTTCCCCGGCTGTAATTTGTAAATATCATCATAAATAGAATAAGGGGCAGGAATATAATTATGGCGCATTAACAAAGCGACAGAGTCTCGATTAATGCTTTGCTTAAAATCAGGAAAGGCCTTTAACGCGCTCAATTCAGAACCGAATATAAACGCATTATTCACCCATCCATAATAAAGCGGCTTAATCCCCAAGCGATCACGCACTAAAAATAAACGTTTTTCCT
>ENA-ORXI01003298-ORXI01003298.1-sediment-metagenome-genome-assembly--contig:-NODE-3298-length-10986-cov-4.409753_pt1 | contig 10986 bp, 7 predicted proteins | sample MGYA00237861_ERZ511468 | MGnify/ENA primary metagenome ERZ511468 (study PRJEB26299, sample SAMN06266213) | sediment metagenome | isolation source: Hudson Canyon methane seep mesocosm | place: USA:Hudson...
GAGGTCGAAGCCGAATCAGAACTCGAAACTGAATCCGTGCTCGAAGCCGAATCAGAGGTCGAAGCCGAATCAGAGGTCGAAGTCGAACCAGAGGTCGAAGCCGAACCAGAGGTCGAAGCCGAACCAGAGGTCGAAGCCGAACCAGAGGTCGAAGTCGAACCAGAGGTCGAAACCGAACTAGAAGTCGAAACCGAACCAGAGGTCGAAACTGAACCAGAGGTCGAAGCTGAACCAGAGGTCGAAGCTGAACCAGAGGTCGAAACTGAACTAGAAGTTGAAACTGAAGCAGAAGTTGAAACTGAAGCAGAGGTCAAAACCGATCCAGAAATCGAAGCTGAAACTGAACTCGAGTCAGAATCAGATATTGATTCTGAGGTTATAGTTAAGCTTGAGCTTGGTTCGGAGATTGAAATTGAGGCTGCATCTGAGATTGAAGAAATTGGTATTAGCTCAGATGAGGCCAAGCTGGAATCAGAGTTTGAAACTGAAGAAGAGCCTTCTATAGAAGAAGGTTTTTCAACGGAAGAAGAAATGTTAACAGCATTGATGGCACAAGCAGCTCAAAGTGAAGAACAAGAGCAAGAAAGCCCACATGTACTTAGCACCGTTTTGATCTCAGAACCAACAGCAGTAAGTGAGGCTATCAAAAAAGAACCTGAATATAATTCAGAGTTAGAGGCTTTAAGAGCAAAAGTAAGAGCAAGAACAACACAGCTTAAACTAGAAGCCGAACTTGCTGCTGAGGCTGCACGTGCGGAACAAGAAATTGAAGCAGAGCCAGAAGTCGAAGCCGAGTCAGAAGTTGAAGCTGAACCAGAAGTCCAAGCCGCGCCAGAAGTCGAAGCCGAGCCAGACGTTGAAACTGAACCAGAGGTCGAAGCTGAACCAGAAGTTGAAACTGAATCAGAGGTAGAAACTGAATCAGAGGTAGAAACCGAGTCAGAAGTTGAAGCTGAACTAGAAGTTGAAACTGAATCAGAGCTCGAAACCGAACCAGAAGTTGAAGCCGAGCCAGAAGTTGAAGCTGAACCAGAGAATGAAGCTGAGCTAGAAGTTGAAGATGAATCAGATCTTGAAACTGAGTTAGAAATTGAAACAGAACAGGAACTTAGTTCGCCGAACGCTGATGTTTCTGAAATACCGTTGCCAGATGAAGATGAGCTGGATGAATTGCTCACTGATGTTTGGAATATGGAAGCTAAAGTTAATGAGCTGGGAGAGGATGCTTTAGATGAGGATTTATCGGATGATTTGGTCGCCGTTGAAGATATTATCAGTGAAGAGGTTGACGATGACAGTGTTGATGAAGATGAAGCGATAGTGACAACTCAAGAACCACTTCCATCTGAAGAAGATTTAGATGATATGTTGTCTGAGATAAGAGAGTTAGAACAGGATGATATTGAGGCTGATCTTCCTGAAGAAAATTCGGCCAGTAAAGAAGAGTTACAAGCCATTTTATCGAGTATTCCCTCCTTTTCTGATACAAAAAAGAAAAAGCCTGAATAACGTTATATAAAATTAGGTGGTAATAATAGCTACATTGTCATATATTTCCATGTGTACGGATGCATGATTTGTTAAAATTTCCCGCAATTAATTGTGGAGTCGAATATGACGGAACAGGTTCACCAAGTTGCTATCGTCGGTGGTGGTGTTTGTGGTACAGCATTACTGTACTTACTAGCTGAATATAGCGATATCAACGATGTTGTTTTAATCGAAAAATATGATGCAGTCGCTACGGTCAATTCTCATGGCCGAAATAATAGTCAAACCTTGCATTGTGGCGACATTGAAACCAACTACACCTTAGACAAAGCCGCTAAAGTAAAAGCTGCCGCTGAAATGGTTGTTAACTATACCGAGACCTTAGCCAACCGTGATCAGGTGATCTTTAAGTATCCAAAAATGGTTATTGGTGTCGGTGAGGATGAATGTCGTCAGCTACGTGAACGATTTGAAACTTTCCGCGAATGCTTTACGTCATTGCAGTTGTTGGAAAAGGAGCAGATTGCAGAAATTGAACCTGAAGTAGCAATGATTGATGGTGAACTCCGCCCCGAACCTTGCGTTGCATTAGCGGTTCTTGATGAGTTTAGTGCTGTAGATTTTAATCAATTGTCAGAATCTTTTGTCGCAGAAGCAATAAAGGTTACAGACAAACAACTTCAAATTCATTTTAATCATCATGTTGAAGAGATCGTTGAACAAGACGGTATTTTCCGAATTCATACCCAAGATCGGGTTATTAAAGCAAAAACAGTTGTGGTATCGGCAGGCGGTCACAGTTTATTGCTGGCGCAGCAAATGGGCTATGGCCTTGAGTTTTCATGTTTACCTGTAGCGGGAAGTTTTTATTTCACGCCTAAAGTATTAAATGGCAAGGTCTATACGGTACAAAACGATAAATTACCTTTTGCTGCAGTACATGGCGATCCTGATGTTTTGATTGAAGGTAAGACTCGGTTTGGACCAACAGCACTGTTAATACCTTATTTGGAACGATACAACCATAAAACGGTTTCTGAGTTTTTGCGAGTACTTCGCTTGGATAAAGGTGTATTAAAAGTTTTTTGGGATCTATTTAAAGTCAGTGATATTCGAAATTATATTTTCAAAAATTTTCTGTTTGAGATTCCAGGTTTGCGTCGTTGGTTATTCCTAAAGGATGTGCAAAAAATTGTTCCTTCTTTGGAATTGAAAGATGTGACATTTGCAAAAAAATTTGGCGGTGTTCGACCACAGTTAATTGATAAAAAACATTCAAAACTGCTAATGGGTGAAGCTAAAATAAATCCGGGCAATGGCATTGTTTTTAATATGACCCCCTCACCAGGTGGAACAAGTTGTTTGGAAAATGCAGAAGTTGATTTGCGACTGGTTTGTGAATATTTAGGTGCGAAAGTAGCAGAGGACAAATTAAATCAAACCTTGCATAAATAAACTGGCTTAGCTCTTGCTGTATGTTTAAAAGATAAAGGTAGAGCGGTTTAGAAACTCAGTGGTACACGACCTATACTGAAGGTTGGTAGGAAGTGCGAGCTCAATAAAAACAAGATTTTATAGGGGGTAGCAAAATGGTAAGCAACCATATGGTCAGTAGCAAAAATAGCGGCAAGACAGGTCAAGCCCGGCAAATATTTACATTCTTTGTTGAAGATATGATGTTTGGTTTGAATGTCGAAAATGTATTGATGTTGGGCCAAGACGTTAAGGATATTCAACGAATCCCAATTGAAGAGCGTGGTTTTTGTGGTGTGACGAAGTTTCAAGGCGAGGTTGTACCTGTACTGGATTTTGCTCATCGAATTGGGATTGATTCGGGGATTGATGCTAAAACTGCCTTGTTAGGTATTTTGACTGAGAATGAAAATGATCATGTTGAATGGATGAATGCACTTGAAGATGCGCTTAAAAATGGCTCGGCATTTACTAAAGCTTTAGCTGCTGATGAGTGTGATTTTGGCAAGTGGTATAACAAGTTTGAAACGCGTGATGAAACTTTAACGGAATTATTGCTCGCTTTTTCAGAACCGCATCAGGCTCTTCATGCTTTGGCTGAGGACTTATTAGCCATGCGCGATAATGATCAGCAAGAAGAAGCCTTGGCAAAATTAGCCGTTGAACGTACAACGACATTACGTCGTTTAAGAGCTTTATTTGCTCGCGCTCGAGACCAAATACAAGGTGGTATGCGTCAAGTATTGCTATTTGTTACTTTGGATGGCAAAACACCACGTTATGCATTATTAATTGATGAAATTAACGATGTGATGAATTTTATGCCCACTGATTTTCAATCTAGTAGTAGCGGTGCATTAAGTCTATTTAGTAAAATCGAGAATGTAATTGATGGTATTTATACCAAGGAAGGCCAAGCTGACTGCTTGTATTTTGATATTAATAAAATGACTGATATTGATGAGTTAATGGCAGAAGTGAGTTAATTCCGATTTCTTGTTGGAGCAGCAATTTTTATTATCAACCAAGACAATATAGTAGGTAACACTGAACACGTGGCAAAATCATCTCCTTACATTACCGTTTACGGAATGAGTATTTTAAATAAAGAGTTAGAACAACTCTGGGTTAGGCGTAGACAAGTTGTGCAAGCGTTGTCTGCCGCCGCCGCTGAAGGCGATCGATCTGAAAATGCAGAGTATATCTATCGGAAAAAAGAACTGCGGGGTTTAGACCGCCGCATTCGATATCTACAAAAACGTATGCCGGACCTGCAAGTTGTATCGCATAGTCCTGAAAATGAAAGCAAGATTTATTTTGCTGCTTGGGTCACCTTAGAAACAGAGCAGGGTGATGAAGTGGAATACCGAATTGTAGGCCCTGATGAAATCGATCATCAAAAAGGCAACATTAGTGTAGATTCGCCAATGGGTAAAGCGTTGTTAGCAAAACAAGTGGACGACGAAATCAAAATTACGGTTCAAGGTAATAGCAAAACGTTTTTTATAGTTACTATTCGCTATCAATAGTTAGTTTTGGTTGAATGCGAATGATCTGACCATTGTCTGTTGCAATATATAACCAGCCTTCAGGGCTTTCGATTACATTTCTAATTCGACCGATTGATTCGAAAAAACGTTGTTCATTAATTGCCTGATTATTGTTATCTAAGCTTACTTTATTTAAATGCTGCAAGACTAATGCGCCAGCAAAAAGATCATCTTTCCAATCAGGAAAAGCCTTGCCTGAATATTGAATTAGGCTACTTGGAGCAATCGAAGGGATGTAATATTTCACTGGCTGTTCCATGCCATCACGCTTTTTTCCCTTACCAACGGGAATCGGTGCATAGTATTCCTTGCCATAAGAAATTACCGGCCAGCCATAATTTTTTCCTGCGGTTATTAAATTAATTTCATCACCACCACGTGGCCCATGTTCAATGGCCCATAGTTGCTGTGTTTGATTATTAAAAAATAAACCTTGTGGGTTACGATGACCATAACTCCAAATTTCGCCTAAGCCCTTTTTATCATCAATAAAAGGATTGTCTTTGGGTATTGTGCCATCTATGTTTAATCTTAATATCGAACCAGCATGATTGTTAAGATCTTGTGCGTTAGAACGGGTTCCACGATCACCGATGGATAAAAATAAATGGCCGTCATCATCAAAAGTAATTCGGCCACCAAAGTGAACCTTTTTATTACTACGTGATTGACTAATTAATAAATCTTGCCAATCTATAAGGGAGTTATCAACTAGTTTTGCTCGTGCTAAGGTAGTCGCGCCTTCACCATTAATATCTTTGTTATAACTAAAAAATATCCAAGCACTATTAGCATAATCAGGTGCTAAAGCCACATCAAATAAACCACCTTGGCCTGCGACTTTTATTTCAGGTAAACCAGTGATATTTGTTAATTCGTCCGTAGCTAAATCCAATAAACTTAGCTTAGCATTACGTTGGCTAATCAACATGGTGTTATTGGGTAACAAGCTCATGCCCCAAGGCACACCTAAGTCTCGGGCAATAATAGTGGTCTGAATATTTAAATCATCATTATTACTATCAATGCTGAAACTGGATTGTGTAAACAATACACACATTAAACATAAAAGAAGATAGCGGCGTTTCATTGTTATTTTGGCCCTGATTTAGACTGCCTATGAACTACACGATAACATGGAACAACCAGCACGTTGTCTAGCCCAATCGGGGCGTTTTGCTGCAAACTGTTCTTTATCAGCTTGTTCATCATAGGGGGAACGCAAGAGCTCCAATAACTCATTGACCAATGCAAAGTCACCATGAGTTGCATCATCAATAGCAAGTTGAGCCATATAATTACGCAACACGTATTTTGGATTAACGGCATTCATTTTTTTACGACGAACGTCATTTGGTAAATCATCTTGCTGGGCCCGTTGTTGATATTGACGTAACCAACTACAAATACGTTTTTTCTCATCTTTTGTTATTGCATCAGGTGCATAATAAGCCGCCATAATCGGCGCCATTAATTCTTCATCTGATAAAGTTTGATTTTGAATATCTATATCGGCAAGTCGTCGATAAAAAATGGTCATATCTGTTTCAACAAGCTGCAAGACTTCATGTAATTCTTTATTTAACGCTTCGTCTGTTTCAGCAACAAATGTATTCAAGCCTAGTTTTTGAGCGCGCATCTCTTGCCATCTAGCGTGGTAATCATCGGCAAACTGTTTAATGATGTTTTGCATCGGTTCAGCTTGTTCAATCAATGGATACAAGGCATTGCCAAGTTGCAGTAAATTCCACTGTGCAATTTGAGATTGTGTGCCAAAACGATAACGTCGTCCTTCTGCATCGGTTGTATTTGGTGTCCAGTTGGGATCATAGTTGTCCATCCAACCATAGGGACCATAATCTATGGTAAGTCCTAATATCGACATATTGTCGGTATTTAAAACACCATGAACAAAACCGACGCGCATCCAGTGAACAACTGTTTCAATCGTTAATTTTGCAACCTCAGCAAACCATTGAAGGTAAACATCAGTACAAGGTTCACCTAGATGAGGGAATTCAGTACGAATAGTGAAATCAACTAACTGTTTTAAGGTGTCTAAATCGCCACGTGAGGCAAAGATTTCATAGCTGCCAAACCTTAAGAAAGAAGATGCAACACGACATACAACTGCGCCGGGTTCTTGCTGTGGTCTGCCATCGTAAAACATATCTCGCGTTATTTGATCGCCAGTCGTCATTAAACTTAAAGCACGGGTGGTTGGCACGCCCAAATGAAACATCGCTTCACTGCACAAGAATTCACGTACCGAAGATCGAAGAACGGCATAACCATCACCACTGCGTGAATAAGGAGTAGGGCCAGATCCTTTTAATTGCAAAGCATAATGTTGGCCAGATTCATTAAGCACTTCACCCAGGTTAATGGCTCGTCCATCACCTAATTGTCCGGCCCAGTTACCAAATTGATGACCGCCATAACATTGGGCATGAGCTTGCATACCTTCAAGTACCGTGTTTCCGGTGAATACATGTTTAAAGAGGTCGGATTGACAGTCTTGTTCTGTTAGACCCATTAATTCGGCAACTTCACGCGAAAATGCAACTAATGTAGGCGCGGAAGCAGGTGCTGAATCAACAAAGGAATAGCAGGATGAATACACCTGTCGACGGATGTTTTCTTGATCAGGATCTGCGGGTAACTCGTCGATAAAGCGATTGTCGAACTTAAGCGCAGATAAATTATTAAAATCAGTGTTTTTTACCACAAGTAACTCAGTTAGATTAATCTTAGATATAAGCCATTACAACAGAAATAACCTCAACAAAAAACCAGAGTTTTGTAGTGTTAATTACATTCCAAAAGAAATTAAGAATTCATAGTTACAGTTAATATTCTTGCTGATTAGTTTGAGGTGAAACCCAAATTCGCTGCCATAGTTTTCTTAAGTTTTTACGTGTTTCTCGATCACTTTTAATACGGTTAGGAATAAGCGCAGTTACTTTTTTGTTAGCCATGGTTGCTATTTGAAACTGAAAAAAATAATTTGGCTCTACTCCCATTCGTAAATCTTTGGCAATGATCTTCTGTTGCTGTTTGTCTAAGGCAAAAAAACCTGAAGTAAACCAGTCGAGTCGCTGTAACGCCGGAACAGACTCGGTTAAAGAAATTAACTCTGGATGCCTGTTGTATCGACTAAACTTAAAGGTCTTTTCTTTATCAAAAACTGAACGAAAACTTTGGTAATAATATTGGTCATCGATGACCAATACTTTCCATAGCAGAGTATTAAACGGTGTAGCCGATATTTGTACGTTGTTGAAATGTATATTTTGAACGAGCAAGTCATTTCTAACTTGAGTGGTAATTAATTGTTGCATCATCAATCCCCAAATCAAATAACAACAACTAAATATAAAACTACTGAGTAGTGTTTTACGGGCAAGTAAGGAGTGGGGTTTAATCAGAATAGATAGAATGCCGATGAGTAAAGGTATTGAATAAGTAGGATCGATAATAAAAATACTGCCACCAGAGATTGGCGAGGGCATTAAAGGCCAAAATAATTGTGTTCCATACACCGTCAATGCATCTAATGCACTATGTGTTACAAGTGCTAACCAAACCAGTTTCAACCAGGTTAATTTAGAAAATGATTGATCAATACGAAATAATAAATAGGCTAAAAAGGGCGCAAGTAAGGATTGTATAAGCCAAGAATGGGACCAACTTCGATGCTGTGTGAAGGCGGTAAGATCACTGTTATAAGCGATGAAAATATCGAGATCAGGCAAAACAGCAATAATTGCTCCCCATGCCACCGCTTTCCGTGAAGACTGTTTTCCTGCAACTGTATAAGCAACCGCACCACCTAATAAGGCTTGAGTTACCGTATCCATATATATAATCCAGTTAAAATAAAGCTAAATCCTGCCATGAATTTTGTCATTTGAATAGTAACTGCTGGTTGCGGTATTCACATGGCTGGTATAAATTCGTTGGCTGATTATAAATAATTAAATCTACAGCAAGATCAGTAGCCATTGAAAAGAGATATTAAAGTAATGAAAAAACCAACCCAAATGCGTCAACCAACACAGCTTGAAATTCAACCTATTTTAGATGCATTAAACAGCGGAAATTTAGAGATTGCAGAGTCAATAGCCAAGAAAATGCTAAAGCAGTTCCCCAATGCATTTGTAATACATAACTTGCATGGCAATGCTTTAGCTGGACAAAACAAGTCTAAAGATGCGGTTGCTGCCTTTCGAAAAGCCTTAACTATCGATCCTAGTGTTGCCGAGTTACATTTTAATGTGGGAATTTTACTGACTAATTTAAATCGTACCGAAGAAGCGATAAGCAGTTATAAAAAAGCAGTTAGTTTAAAACCATCTTTAACGGATGCTCAATACAATTTAGGTACCGCTTTACAAGCGCAAGGAAAATTTGAACAGGCAGCGACCAGTTATCAAAAAGCCGTTGAACTTGAACCTGGATTTTTTGAAGCCTTGGTCAACTGGGGAGTGGTATTACAAGAACAGAGTAAATTAGCAGAAGCTATTGAAATCTATGAGCGTGCTCTAACCATTCAACAAGATGCCAAAGTATTTTTTAATATGGGCACAGCATTAAAAAATGAAGGTCGCTTGGGTGATGCCGTTGAAAGTTACAATAATGCATTAGAGTTAAAACCCGACTATGCCGAAGTTTATAGCAATATGGGTGAGGTATTACGAGATCAAGGGCGTTATGAAGAATCAGTTGCACTTTATAAAAAAGCCTTGGAATGTGATTCAACACTTCCGGTTGCTAATTACAGTCTAGCTATCTATTTATACGATAGTGGGGATTTAGACGGTGCATTAGAGCATTTCCAAAAATCACAATTTGCTGATTGGCAAGAACGTTCTTTATATTGCTTGTATAAAACATCTCGCTTTGATGAATTTAAAAAAGGTCTGGATGCACTTAAAGCTAAAAACCATAACTCACCATTTTTAGCGACACTCACCACTCATTACGCTGAGAACTTCGGTACTGAGAATAATTACAATTTCTGCCCAAATCCAATGGATTTTGTATTCCATACAGAAATCCCAGAACTAAAAGGTGATAGTTCATTACGTGAGCAGCTATTAACAGATATTCGTGATGCTCATGTAGAAGAAAAGATGCAAGGTCGTTTAGTCAACGGCGTACAGTCTTCGGGCAACTTATTTAAACGCTCAGAAGAATCATTCCGTCAGTTAGGTGAATTAGTAAAACAAGCGATCCAACAATATAAAGATAACTTTGCTGATGAAAACTGCATCTACGTAAAAGACTTTCCCAAAGACTTTGAATTTGCCAGCTCATGGTTTGTAAAAATGAAACAAGGTGGCCATTTAAACTCACATATGCATGAAGAAGGCTGGGTGAGTGGCGCCTTGTACTTGTCTTTGCCAACTGATAAAAAACACGAACATGAAGGTAGTATTGAAGTCAGTACCCATGGTGATGATTACCCTAAACAGCATGATAACTTTCCAGCTAAAGCCATAGCACCGACGGTAGGTGATATCGTGATGTTTCCATCATGTTTGTTCCACAGAACGATACCTTTTACGTCAGATGAAGAACGTATTTGTGTGGCGTTTGATTTGAAACCGATGTGATGCAGTTTAAAAGATGAAGATGCACACTCTCATAAGGAAAATTAATGGAAGTTGATAAAAATAGTTTTTTACTAACAAAGTGGCAACCAATAGAGATCCTATTAGCACTACTATTTTTAGTATCACCATTTTATTTTCAGCCTAGTTTAGGGGGGAAAGGATTAGAACTGCCTTTCAATTTTGGTGTCTGGGCTGTGGTTTCGGTAGTCATTTTTTGTGCTCTTCTGACAGTCATTAAGAGTAAGAAGCTTTATTTACCAAAACATTATGCCGCGATTATTGCTTTTCCTATTTTGATTATGCTCAGTGGCATATTAGCAGGAGTTATAAGCCCGATAGAGTGGTTTTTTAGACAGGTATATATCATTACGGGTGTATTGTTTTTATTGTCACTGTTCCAATATGAAAAAAATCTAAATATCAATAGAATTTTATTTCTCATAATAGTTTCGACTTTTCTTCAATCAATTGTAGCCGTATTACAAATCAATCAATCTTCATTTATGTCTGGTTGGTACTTTCAGAGTTTGTCGGTTGTTCCGAGAGGAGTATTCCAACAAGTTAATGTGCTAGCAACTTATTTGGTTTCGGGAATATTAATTGCCTTTTACGTACAGGGTAAAGATTACATTATCCATTCGTCCGTATATTTAAGATCAACGTTGATAGCCGTTATTGGTTTTAATTCGTATGTGGTTATTGCAACAGGGAGCCGTATAGGATTACTAAGTTTGGGTTTGGGACTGCTGATGATGTTCTTTTTCCAACGGAAAAATTTTCGAAAAAATTATTTATTTATTGTTTTATCTTTATGTGCCCTTTTTATTGGAGGTTATATAGCGAAGGACGGACTT
>ENA-ORXI01003299-ORXI01003299.1-sediment-metagenome-genome-assembly--contig:-NODE-3299-length-10985-cov-2.473322_pt1 | contig 10985 bp, 11 predicted proteins | sample MGYA00237861_ERZ511468 | MGnify/ENA primary metagenome ERZ511468 (study PRJEB26299, sample SAMN06266213) | sediment metagenome | isolation source: Hudson Canyon methane seep mesocosm | place...
AGTGACTCGAGGTTAAGTTTGGTGGGCCATTTGAACTTATCTTTTTCAAGACGTTTGTACCACAAGGCAAAACCGGTTTTATCCCAATAAAGTACTTTAAGTTTATCCCGGCTTTTATTGCAAAAAACAAAGACACTGCCCGTTAGTGGCGATATTTGCATTTGTTGCTCGACAATGATGACCAAACCATTGATTGATTTTCTAAAATCAACAAAGTTACGGTAGAGAAAGACTTCAGGCACATCATTAAACATTTTCATGATGATAAACCGTTAAGTAGCTCAACAATGAAAGCTGGTGAAGTATTGCAAGGTAACTCTAATGCGCCAACCGATGTGATGAGTTTTATGTTTTGTTCTCGCTTATTTGCCACAACGGTTGTTTGCTGAGAAATGACTTGGGCTTGAATGAAGTCCCCCTCATTACTTTTAGTGCTGATCATCGATTTACGAGAATAAAAATATTTTGGGTTTATGTTATGTTGGCGACAAAATTTCGGTACAGACAAGCCACTGGCAGTTTGTTTATCAACTAAGTATTTCCAATCATCAAATGTTCTACGTGTCATAAGTCTCTCCAAAATTAAGTTGGAGAAACTATAAGGTTAAAAAAGACTTAATAGAATGTGCTATTGGTCAGACGTTCACGAATAATTAAAAAGGGTAGTAACATGGAAATGTTACTACCCTTTTTTGAATAGTCATTATGTCTGTTCGGAAAATGTCCTAGCTAAAATTATCAGTATTTCCATCAAGGCACTCAATAAATTATCACTAAATATAAAACTGCATAACCTATTGAAATTGTGTAGTATTAGTAACCAAGCGGTGTCCTAAGTAAAGTTAACTTTTTTGGAAAGGGAGTTTGTAAATGAGTAATATAAAAAAAAGAAATAAAGCCTTATTGATTAATGCGACTATTATAAGTTTGGCATTAGCTACTCAGGGTTGTGAACAATCGAGCAAAGCGCCTGAAAAAATAGAGGCAGCGGTAACTATTAAGGCATCAAAAGAATTTTCAGATGTTCAATATTACGGCAATGGTTACTTGAAAGAGGAGTCTGTAGAGACTCTTCGTAATGAACAACATTATATTAAGGCCGTTACTGCTTATGAATTGGCTTTACCTATTGCTGGTACTCAAAAATGGCATGCAGGTTTTTTACAGGAAGCTGAACATGGTGATTGGCTTTTCTATGATAGCCACGCTCAAAAGCTTCCTATTTTAACGGCCAATCAAAGCACTCCTTACACGGTAACCTACGTAGACCTTGCAAAATCGGCGTATTACATAGAAATTCCTGCAGGTAGAATTGGTGGTTTAGTGCTTGATATTTATCAGCGTCCGCAAGCAGATCTTGGTATTCTAGGGCCTGATGAAGGCAAGGGGGGTAAATATTTATTACTAGGTCCAGGGCAAGAAGTACCTGAAAATCATGATGCGGATTGGGTCATCGAGTCAAATTGCAACTTGGTATTTCTCGGTACTCGTATTATTGGTTATGACAAGGCTACTACCGATAAAATGCGTCACCAGCATTTTGTCTACCCTATTGAAGGTTCGAAAAAGGGACAAAAATACATTCAGGCTACTGACAATCCACAGTGGGTTGGCAGTCAAGCACTGGGGTTAACTTACTGGCAAGATGTTTTTGAAGTATTAAAAAACGAGCCTGTGGTTGGTGTCAATCGGATGATACTAACATTGGTACGTGATTTAGGTATGCAAAAAAGTACCGGATTTTACCCAGATGCTGAGCAACAAGACATTCTTACTGCCGCCGCCGTTAAGGGCGATGCGATTGCCATGGTGAATACCTTCTCAAAACGCTCTTACAAGGCACGCCATTGGCCTGAACGCCAGTGGCGCTATATTCTCAATCAATCAAAGCTTGATTTAATGCACGTTGACTATTATGAGGCTAAAGAAATAGCTTCTTTTGCCTATGAGGCTTTTTCTACTTCAAAAGGCATGGTGCTTCCAACCCGTGATCAAGGGTCTAAATACTTGGGGGTTTATGTTGATGAAAGCGAAAACTGGCTAGATGGTAGTAACCTTTACGAATTTATTATACCTGCCAATGCACCCGCTAAAGACTTTTGGTCAATTGCTATTTATAACAATGAGTTCCGTAACCTCATTGATAATGAACAAAAGCAAGCGGTAGTCAGCTCTAAAAATGATGTTAAGGTAGAAGCAGATGGCTCTGTTAAAGTTTATGTTGGCCCCAAAGCACCAATAGGCTATGAAACTAACTGGGTTCAGTCAAATATTGGCGAAGGCTTTTTTGCTTACTTGCGCCTCTATGGTCCGACAGAGGCCTACTATGATAAATCATGGATAATGCCTGATGTTAGAAAAGTAGCTCAATAAACTGTGGAGATGGTTTCTGAGAACCACTAATTGATATGCTCAAATTGAATTAATGGCTAGGGTAGTAACATGAAAATGTTACTACCCTTTTTTGATAGTGATCAACGCTGACCATTAGCAAAGTTATCATCGTTAACAAAGTCTGATTTTTATATTGCTCAATCCCTGCCCGTTCTTTCCCAAATTCTAGGAGCGCCAAGGTTCGAGCCTCTGATATTACCGTGAGCCATATTAGCGACCAAGTTGGCATAATCATGGTGCTCAAGCTTAAGCAAATTCTTATGATCACCAGACTCAACATAAACGTCGTTAGCTGATAACAAGCTATTATCAACCAACATTTTTAAGTTATAAGGTGTCCCTATAGCCGGAATAGCTCCTATTTCGCAGTCAGGAAACAATTCCTTTAATTTTTTTTCACTAACCAACTTATAATGCATACCGGTGATGTTTTGAACTTCCCGTAAAGACAATCGACTATTTGCCGGTAGGGAAGCCATCAAGTAATCCCCATTTTCGCTTTCTAATACCACAGCTTTACTAACTTTTTCAGCAGGCAGGTGAGCCGATCTAGATGAGTCTAGCGCTGCTGTGGTAATTCGGTGCGTTATAAAGTCGTAATGGGTTTTGTTCTTATCAAAAAATTCTTTCAGTGTGATTGCAATAGCCATAATTGCCTCCTAAAGATACATGACAAAACACGCTTTGAGTATAGCGTAAAGTTCAAATTTTAAGCGATAAAGTGATACAAACCTATAGATGAGGCCATCCTATCACCTTTTTAATAGGCCTAAGTGTGTCTAGCTTTAAATAACTAATCAGCAAATTATTGTATTAGGCCAAAACAGCCTGTCGCCTATCTTGTTGATATAATCTTCTATCTACACGGCTACGCCTATCCTTGCCTTTTCTGTTATTACCTTCAACTGATTGGTAATAATCAGATAGACGCCATGTAAGCCATTTAGTTCGCAGTTTATCAAAAGCTGAATCAAGCAAAACATAAATAAATGTGCCGCTCATAGCTAATACAAAACCTAAAGTTACAGGTATGGATAGCATAATCAATACAGTAATAAGTTCACCCATCACGACCCCCTAAGCTCTTTTTGTAAAAGAGTAACCACCACGCTCATATTAAGTGTAGTTACAGTACGAAAAACCGGCAAGCAAGGAAACGTTAATAATTAAGGTACTAACTTATAAAAAAGTTCATTAGGTTTTAGATTAGGTTTATGTTTTGCTTTAAGTGAATAAACTTGTTGAGCAAGGCATACCATAGGTTTTTCTTACACCTGGTTTCGCGGCTCTTGATCCTAAAATAAACGGTGGACAAGTGATTGGACAATTTTATGGTCAGCATTATCATCAGCCATCTGACGATCTGTCTTTACCGATAAATTATGATGCTGGCGCTAGCTTTATTGAAGTGACCTCTGTGATAGGCCAAGTAATAACTGATAGTAAGTCACGTCCACTTTGGCATGACGGCGATTTTTTTGGTGATATTTTTACAAAGAGTAGGCAATGGTTTTTACGCCATTTTTTGCCCTACATTGAACAAATCATGAATATGGTTTCAGAAAATCACTAACTGACTAATTAGATAAATTTAACCAATAGAAAGTAAGCGGTATTATTATGCACTATCACAAATCAAACACACTAGATCGGGCAGTTATTCAAGCCTTAGAACTAAAGAGTGATAGGTAGGCTTGGTGAATCAACTAGCCTGTTTAGGGCCTGCGTAAATCCGTTTTAGCAATGCAGGGGTTACGAGCGTTGTCACTACCGCCATGATAACCACCGCCGAAAAAATGTGTTCCACTACGGGAGAGGTCTCTATCAAGTTGTCGAAGAGTCCGGCTTTAAGTGCTATGTCGGCGATAACAAGTTCTACCGCCCCCCTGGCACTCATTCCTGCGCCAACGGCTGCAGCTTCTCGCTTTGAAAGCCCTACCCAATAAGCTGCTAATCCCGCACCTAAAAACTTACCTGCAAACGCTACAACCAACAAACACAAGACAAAAATGGGTACGTTAAACAAGGCAGAAAGGTCTAAGTTTAACCCGACTGATGCGAAGAATATCGGTGCCAGAAAGCCGTAAGTCATCGCTGAAGTTTTTTCTAATACGGCATCGTAGGCAGATTCATCTATGGTTTTACGATCAAAAAATAAACCCGCTATAAATGCACCAATAATAAAGTGAAGTTCTAGCATTTCAGCTAATACCGAAAAAGCTAGTGCGCCAACTAACAACGCGGTGAATTCATATTCTTTTTGTTGGATTGCGCGCATGAACTTTCCGCCAAAGGGAAATACAAAAAGACCAACCACTGTGGTTATCGCGAAAAAAGTAAGCACTTTAAACAGGATTGCGCCAAACTCAAAACCACCTGCGGCGCTCACCCCAATGTCGGAATTTGAACCGATCATTGCCGTGAGCCAGGTGAGCAAAACTAAACTCAATATATCGTCGAAGACGGCTGCGGAGACAATAATTTGGCCAGAGGGCGATTCTAGTTTGCCAAGATCCATCAAGATCCTGACCGTTGCAGGGACTGCCGTTATAGCAAGCGCGGTGCCTAGGAAAATACTTTGTGCTAAAAAAGCGTCTGACTGGGGCAGAAAGACCCAGGCTAGTCCAATTCCCATGGCCATAGGTAGTACCATACCGCCAATGGCTACCGAGATAGCACCTTTAGAATACTCAATAAGTTTACTCGGCTGCAATTCCACACCCGCGTATAACATGATAAAGAACATCCCGAGATCTGTAAGGCTACCGAATACGGGATTTTGTTCGAGTCCACTCAAATCAGGAGCAAGTCCGGTGTAATTGGCGACAATGGTTCCCAAGGTGATGCCCGCGACCAGCTCGCCGACCAATGCGGGTTGACCTAACCTCACTGCCACTTCGCCGAATGAACGCGTTGTGACGAGCAATATGAGTAAGACAAAAAAAAGGTCCACGGCTATTTCCTATACTTGAGCAACGTGCATTTTAAATTCAGAGTGATGAAGTATAAGGCTCCGCCAAGTTTGAGGTTAACGACTAACCAGTCTTAGTATAGTCAAAGAAAAGTTAGCCATATAATAAATAGGCGTTCTGTTTTATTGATAAGGATCACGTGGAGAAACCTTATAAACATAATATAGTTTAAAAGAAATCTATATCTCCTGCTTTCACTTCACTAACTTTTGCTTGATCACTCGATAATAAATATTCAAAAAAGGTTAATTTGTTGCGTCCATTATTTTTACTAAAATATAAAGCCTGATCTGCATAATCAATTGATGTTATATGAAAAACATCTTTTTTAAGCTCAACGGCACCAATACTGACAGTGACTTGACCTACGTTAGGAAATTTATATGATTCAACTCTTTCTCTGAATCTTTCAAGGCCTAGGTTGCAATCGTCTTGGGTTAGCCCTGACATGACAATAACAAACTCTTCTCCTCCAAAGCGGAACTTTAAGTCATCGATTCTAAAACTTGCTCGAATTATTTGTGCTAATAAAATTAGAATTTCATCTCCATATATATGTCCAAAAGTATCATTGATCTTTTTGAAGTGATCTATATCAATGATAGCTAACCAGTATTTTTGATTCTCAGGAGGCTGTTTTTTAATACTTACTCTTCTATCATCCTTTAGCGCTTTAGAGGTTGTAATCGTATCGGTAAAAATGTTAGAAATTGAAGAGTCGAATGTTTTTCTATTTGCAAGTCCGGTCAATTCGTCTGTTTGCGATTCAACCAGTAAAGAAGTGAAGTTACTAAATATACTTAAAATGCCTGACAATACATAGGATTGAACTTTTGTGAGTATTTCAGGTAACTCTAAAACTAAAAACTGATCACTCTTTCGATCATGTTGTAATAAATGAATTGAAGCATATCCGGCTGTTCTTTTTAAAGAGTATTCTTCTGTGGAAGATGAGTTCATATGCTCAATTGATTCAAGAATATCAGCTTCAACATTAATAAGTTTATCTTTAAACACACAAGAATCTCCTTCATAAATCATTTGCGAAAGAACATTCCCTTTGTTATCAAAAGATATTATTGAAGACTTTGATGAAAACATCATAGTTTTTACACTTTTCAGTAAACTAAATGCTAATAAGTCAGTGTCTCGTTGAGAGGTAAATCTTGCTATATGGTCGATAACATTGTTAGGTTGGTTCATGGTATGAGCCTTTTCTTTTGAATGTTGCTGACTACGCTCTTCATGAGGCTAAGAAAATATCCTATCACCACAATTGAAATAAGATTAAATACTCCTAACCAATAAATGTGAGTAGTCAGCTTACAAAAAACTACAGGCCTTTAATCTTTCATATATTACTAACTGTAGTGGTACAATTTAACAAGGTCAATAATGCTCAAGAAAACTTTTTCAATCGAACCTAAATGTGAATATACAGAATCAATGAACATAAATTTACCCCAGCGGAGCCAGAAGGTTATCGCCCAGGCTTGAAAATATCTTCAAGTATTGGTGTTGGCCTCTATCCAGATCATGCCTCAAACCATAAGTAGCTGATAAAGCTCGCTGACAACGCCATGTATAAGGTCAAAGAGAGCGGGCGCAATGCGCTCCAGTTTAGCCTGTGCATTGATAGTATATATAGATAAAACCTAGTTTTTTTCCATAGAGGGTAATCTACTCGTCCACTAACAAACTAGGCAAAATATCGTTTTCCATTATGTCTTCGACGCGGTACTCTTCCATTTCACCTACTTGATAACCTTTCCCTGTAAATACTACAACGGTGTCAATTTCAGGTAGCACATAAATAAACTGCCCACCAAAACCGTTAGCTGAAAAACTATCAATACTTCGTCCTTCAACAATAAAACTTTTGCTCCACCATTGATACCCATAGCCCCAGCTACCTTTATCATGATACCGGCTTGTCGACTCAGTAACCCAAGATTCACTCACTACTTGCTCACCATTCCATTCGCCCTTGTTTAAAAACAATTGACCAAATTTTGCCATATCACGCGGAGAAAGATAAAGAGAGCTTCCTGTATGTAGCTGACCATCAAGTGCCCAATAAGTGTATTGTTCAATGCCTAAAGGAGCGAAAAGATTCTGCTCCATAAAGTCAGTAACACTTTGTCCTGTCGCATTTTCTAAAAGTCGGCCAATAGCAAAAGATACACCTGTTGAGTAGGCGAAAGTACTCCCGGGTTCGGTCTCCATTGGACGACTCAATAGGAAGGTAATGGGATCTTTCGAGTTATTCATTTGGCTATTTATATTTTCACTTTCTAAATAAGATACATTCCATTCATCCCATAAATAACCGTGACGCATTGTTAACCAATTTTTTAAGGTAACATTCTCTTTTGCTGTGCTCCAGTTTTCAACGGGGAGCTTAGCTTGAAAGTAGTCATGCACTTTAACATTAACGTCTTCTATGTAGCCTTGCTCAATAGCAATACCAATGAGTGAAGATGTAAAACTTTTGGTTACTGAATTAAGAATATGTAAGTTAATGTCTTGATTGTTTGCCCAACCATCAGCCATATCAAGTGAATCGCGAAAAGATTCATCAAATATAATTTTCCCACCCTTAATCACCATTACAGAATCAATATGACGGTAACCACTTTTTTTATTAACAATTTTGTCGACTAAAGCTTCATAAGCCGAGGTATCGATAGATAACTCGTCCAAATGAGCCGTTAACCAACCATCATTTTTAACAATAGGTTGCTGATACTCATATTTTGGCGCTGGTTCAGGAGAGGGGGTGGTGCTATCAGAGCCACAGCCTGTTATTCCTAACGAGAGTAGTAGGATTAATCTAATGAAGTACTTTTGCTCGAAAAAACAATACATAACATGTTCTCTCTGAATTTGAATGATACCAGCTTAAATGATTGGTTAATAAAACACCACTTAAACAGATTAGAGCCCAAAAGCATATTTTTCCTAAACAAAAACCGATGATATAGATGGAGCTATTAAACAAGAAATAGCCTGATGTTAGACATGAGTTCTGAGACAATAACTTACATTAATTCAATCTCTAGTAGAGTAGTTTATAATTCATCGACTGCTAATCAAGAAGTATCAATTTTAGATATTCAACTAACCTTTATACTTAGCAATCATATTAAGTAAACCGTTTGCTCACGATCCGCCCTTAAAACTGGGCGTGATATATTGACCTAAATTAACATGCCTTTTCTTTCTTAATTTCTACATATATCACCATTTCAGAAGGTGAATATTCCTAATAGTCTTAAGAAACAATTGAACGGTTACGTCCATCATTTTTAGCCTGATAGAGGTTGTGGTCAGCCTGTTCAATCAGCTCTTTCCAGTTACTGATTAAATGTTCGTTATTCAAGGCACAGGCGCCACCACAACTGATAGTTAGGAACTCATATGGGCTCTTTTCGTGAGAAATAGCACTTTTTTCTATCGAAGAAACCAGTTTTTGTGCCACTGCCTCAGCTTGTGTGGCGTTGGTTTGAGGTAAAATAAGCAGTATTTCTTCACCACCATAGCGATATAGACGATCTGAACCACGGATATTAGCTTTCAGCAATTTAGCGACTGATTTAAGCGCAACATCACCAGCCTGATGGCCGTAATAATCGTTGTAGCGTTTAAAAAAATCTAAATCCATTAATAATACTGAATAGGGATTGTTATATCTTATTGATGCATTATGAGTATGGCCAAGATCTACTTCCATGGCTCGACGATTACCAATTTTCATCAAGTGATCTTCCAACGACAGCGTCTGTAAGTCATCATTAAGCTGTTGTAATTTATCAGATCCTTCTGCCACTACTTGCTCAATCATTTCAGATTGACTTCCGATTACTTGAAAATAGGCATCGATAAGATCAGAAGATGTGACCAGTCCAACAAGAGAATCATCATCATTGACCACCGGTATATGGCGTATCTTTTCGGCACGACTAAATACCATTGCATCAAACAACGTATTATTTTCATTTAGACTTAATACCGGAGAAGACATAAAACCAGAAACGGGCAAAGACATTCTTATATTTTTCGGTCCCTGGTTAAGTACTTTTACGAGGTCGCGTTCTGTAACTATACCAATGGGTTTTTCGTTTTTTTTAATAATAACGCAAGAGTATTTCTGTTCAACCATTTTATTGACGACTAGCTGTAGCGGAGTTTCAGGTGGAAGACAGGTAACACCTTCTGTCATTAGAGTTTTAACTCGTATCTCTTTCATCAATAGCAGCCTTTTCAGGGAAGGTAGCATAAATATTGTTTTATGCATTTGTATGGATAATATCTCCACCTAGATTATTATTTTACCCCTTTTTCGAATAATGTGAAGTCCAATTTTTTACCATTAACGTGGCGTTTGAAGCGTGTTAGCAACAGTTTCAATTTTGGGTGGATGTAGGTTTGACAAAAAGGTTTATTGGGGGATTTATAGTAGTAATTTACCAATTCATCTTTATTTGCCTTAAACGAATTAAAAGGGAGTACCTGGCTGACAATTGGTTTATCAAAATCACTCTGTAGGAGATTTAAAATTTCTTGGGATTTTTGATACTGTCTATCGTTGTAGGTATAAATAGCCGAGCGATATTTCTTTCGCATAGAGTGGTTAGCTGTGCTTGCATGAGTATGTAAATGAATTTCGATCAGTGACTGCAAAGAAATAATAGTTTGATCGAAATATACTTCAATTGCTTCAGAGAATTCAGCCTCATGGTCGACTGATGCAATCCACCCTTGATTTACAGCTTTAACACCGATGAGCGATTCAAATACCCCTTCAGTGCACCAATGACAGCCACCGCCTAAACCAATCTTACTCATGCCAACATTAGGCGTCGATTTGTTTTTATGCATTTCTCTCACTGGTAAAGTTATAGATTGCTTATGGTGTTAAGGTTACATTTTTTGCTGAATTTACAGCAGCCACCTTGTTTTATTCCCTATTGCCGAGGCTCATTACTGACTTACTTTACCGTGGGCAATATCCAATCACTTCTAGGGAAATGACAGGTATAACCATCAGGCATTCTTTGCAAGTAATCTTGATGTTCAACTTCGGCTTCCCAAAAATCACTTGCTGGAGCTAATTCCGTTACCACAGGTCCAGGCCATAAACCCGAAGCATTAACATCACGAATTGTTTGTATTGCTTCAGCTTTTTGTTCATCTGAGCAGTAAAAAATGGCTGAGCGATACGAAGAGCCTCGATCGTTTCCTTGCTGAAACTTTGTTGTTGGATCATGGATTTGAAAGAAAAATTCAAGAATACTACGATAACTGACTATATCGTTATTGAATAATATTTCGATCCCTTCTGCGTGACTGCCGTGATTTTGATAAGTTGCATTGGCAACGTCGCCACCAGTATAACCAACTCGGGTGGAAACGATTCCGGGACGTTTGCGGATAAGATCTTGCATTCCCCAGAAGCAGCCACCAGCTAAAATTGCTCGTTCATTTGTCATTTTGATATATCCTCCACCTGATTTATGTATTCGCCATAGCCATTACTGACCATCTCATCACGATGGATAAAGCGAAGTGAGGCTGAATTAATACAGTAACGGAGTCCGCCTCTATTTGTTGGTCCGT
>ENA-ORXI01003300-ORXI01003300.1-sediment-metagenome-genome-assembly--contig:-NODE-3300-length-10982-cov-5.444383_pt1 | contig 10982 bp, 5 predicted proteins | sample MGYA00237861_ERZ511468 | MGnify/ENA primary metagenome ERZ511468 (study PRJEB26299, sample SAMN06266213) | sediment metagenome | isolation source: Hudson Canyon methane seep mesocosm | place: USA:Hudson...
GTACTGGAAAAGTAGAAGTGGATTATATCACAGTGAAGTATTGATTTTAGGAGCATTTTTTAAGCAATTTTATTGCTAAGAAACAATTAGACATAATTTACATAAATGTAAGTGTTTCTAAATCTTTCTATATTTTTATTTATAACTTTTACTGCTTGATTTTAAATAGTTAAATTGGCTTTTTATAATGTTTCTTAATTAATCACATAATTTTAAATTAATTTGAATGCTTTTATCTTATTGTTTTTAAAGTTTTTATTTTTAGCTATATATGTAAGATGTTTCAATTGTCAATAGTTAAGAAAAAAAACATAAAAATATGTAACTAGTGAGTTTGATTTTTAGTTGTTGATTTTTATCACCTTATTTTTCTTTTGTTTTTCTTTGCTTAATAAGTGTTAATGATGTGTTTCATAAGGTAATGAATTGAAATATATATTATTTTTCTATCACTATTTGTGCATCTAGTATGTCTCTAAATCGTTGTTTAGCTGTTGTTGTGATTTTTAATTGCACTACATCCGATGATGAGAATAACAAGGCAAATAATAGTCTTGAACTTTAGAACATGGACATCACTCGAGTGATGCAGGGAGAATAAAATGTATAGCAAAAGTAAAGTTTCAAAATCGATAAAGCTAGCGTTACTATTTAGCGCAAGTTCAGTCTTAGTATCAGTTCCTAGCTTTTCCGCTTTCGCAGAAGAGTCAGAAGATGAAGTTGAGCGTATTGAAGTTACTGGTTCACGTATTAAACGTACCGATATGGAAACACCTGTGCCAGTGACGGTAATTGGTCGAAGTGACATAGTAGCAATGGGAGCAATTAATGTTGCTGACGTTCTCAATACAAGCCCTGTAGCAGTTGCTGGCTCCGATCAGTCTAATACATCCTTTACAAACTCAAGCGTAGGCTTAAACACAACAGCACTGCGTAATTTACAAGAAGAACGCACTTTAGTTTTGGTTAATGGCCGACGTTTTGTCTCAGGTGTTTCACCGTCTGTTGGTTATGCCGTTGATTTAAATGCAATACCGGCAGCGATGATTGAACGTATAGAAATATTAAAAAGCGCATCATCGGCAATTTATGGTACAGATGCTGTAGCAGGTGTAATTAATATTATTACCCGAAAAGACTTTGAAGGTGTTGAAGTAAATGTACAAACGGGTATTTCAGGTGAAAGTGATAGAGAGAAGTACGCAGTAAATATTACTGGTGGTAATACATGGGATACTGGTAGCGTCACTATGGCATTCGGCTATGATGAAGATAAGGGGCTTAAATCGTCAGATCGTGACTTTTCAGCAGTTGATAGAGCTACTATTTTAGATGACAACGGCAATGAAGTTATCGGGGATATATTTTCTTCCTTTCCACCTCAAGGGCGCATAGGTGGTACAGCTTCAGGTTACAACGGAGATGGTACACCATTCAATGGTGCTTCTGGGTTTAATGGTGATAGGTTTAACCGTGCAGCATTTAGACAACTTGTTACGCCATTGGAGCGTAAGTATGTTGCTATGAACTTTAATCAGGAAATTGGTGACGATATAAATTTTTTCACCGAGATGAACTGGAATTCAACCAAAACTAACAATTCTACAATCGAACCATTCGCATTAACTGTACATGATGATATTTGGTTTAATGATAGAGGTGGTAATGGTGGGATGAGCGTCATGTCTCCATTATTACCAGATCTTTTACGTGATAACCTAATTGCTGATGGCGTGACAAATTTGAATGAAGTTGGCTTTCGTCGACGTATGGTGGAATTTGGCCCTCGATCAACTGATCTTGAACGTTCAACTATTCGTATAGCCTCTGGCTTTGATTGGAATATTGATGATAACTGGAACTTAAATACTTATTTCAGTTGGGGTCAAACAGACCAAACACAGCAAAATGGTGGACAGGTAAATGTTGAACGAGCAGCTTATGCGCTAGACGTTGAAGAAGCTGCAGATGGTTCATTACAGTGTGTGGATGAATTAGCGCGCCTTCAAGGTTGTGTACCATTAGATATGTTCGGAGCGAACACTATTTCAGATGCAGCTATTGCATATGTTAAGGCGCCAGCTAAAGTTGCAGGTCGAGTTGAGCAATTTGTTTTTGCTGCTTCCGTTACCGGTGAATTACCATTTGAAATGTCAGGTGGTAATGTCGGTGTTGCATTTGGTGCAGAGCATAGATTGGAAAAAGGAGCATTTAGCCCTGGTGACTTGGCCCAAACAGGTGCTTCGTCTACTAATAAATCTGATGCGACTAACGGCTCATTTTACAGTAATGATATATTTGCTGAAGCAATCCTTCCCGTTACTGAAGAATTTGAAGTTGATTTAGCTGTTCGTTTTTCAGACCATGAAATTGTTGGTGAAGCTACCACGTGGAATGTTGGTTTGCAGTATCAACCTACAGATGAATTAATGTTCAGAGCATCAGCTGCTACTGCAATCCGCAATCCCAATGTAGCCGATTTGTTTGGTGGACGCGGTGAAACCTTTGCCGGTGTAACTGACCCTTGTAACGGCATTACAGCAGCCTCTACTTCTCAAGAAGCTATAAATTGTTTATCAATTCCAACTATTGCTGCCCGTGTAGCAGCAGACGGCGCATTTGAGCTAACTCAAATAGAAGCACAAAGTACTGGCGGAACAATTGGCGGTAGTCCTGATATTCAAGAAGAAACAGCTGATACATGGAGTGTAGGTGCCGTATGGCAGATTATGGATGGTTTATCGATGACTGTGGATTATTATGATATCTCTATCGAAGATGCTATTGCTACAACCAGTCGTACAACAGTTTTAAATCGTTGTTTTGCATTGTCATCTGCAGAGTTCTCTGCAACTTGTAATGGTGCGACAGTTCGTGATGCTAACGGAGCGTTAACTGAAGTCGACTCTGGAACTAGTAATGAGAATAATATCGAAACCTCAGGTGTTGATATTGAGTTTAATTACACCGCAGAATTTGGACCAGGTACATTTAAAGCTGATTTAATTTGGAACCATACACGAGAGTGGGTACAAACTGCAATTGAAGATGGCAGTTCAGTCGATTTTGCTGGTGAAGTTTTAAATCCAGATAACCGTGCGAACTTAAACTTGAATTATGCATTAGAAGATGTTTCTGTATCATGGAGAATTCGTTACTGGGATCAATCAGTTGACTCAGTTGAAGGCGATAATTTTAATTTTACCGATTTTGAACCTTTAGTTGAGTCAAATATATATCCTTCAATGGTTTACCATGACATTTCTGCAAATTATCATATGACTGAGAATACACAATTTACAATTAATGTACGTAACTTATTTGATAAGCAACCACCATTTGCAGGGCAAGGGCATGATAAAGGAGGCACGGGTATTAATACCGTATCGGAAGCATTTGATGTAACCGGTCGCTATTTTCAAGCGAGTGTAACTACTAAGTTCTAAATTTATTTCAATCGTTAATAAGGCCAGTATTTACTGGTCTTTTTTTATGAAAAATTACGACCTCTTCACAATGTTAATTAAAATATTTGAACAAGAATCGTTTATTGATTTAAAAATAACCCTAATTATTTTCTCGTAAACGTCTGTATAAGTTTACAAATTGCATGATATTAAAAATTAACCTTCATATTTAGTACCTAAAGCTTTGCTTTTATTCGCTTCATCTTTCACGCTGTTACAATTTGTTTTTATTTTTCCATGTGAATTCTTATGTGGCTTTTAACTTGTTGTATTTGCTTGTTATTATTTCTTCTGTGCATCGCCTTAAATAACTGTATAAGAAAATAATATTTTAATGTGTAAATTTTCACATATTTATACATAAATATAACTCATTGTTTTATTTGTTTTATTGTTGTTTTTTGATTCGACAATATATCGTCAATGTAAACGGTTAGATCAAAACGTAACTATTTGTGTTGACCCGTTAACAATTTTAAGTTTAATATCTAGGTCGATAGATTAAGGTCTATGACCAAAAATAAAAACAAACAAGGCAAAATAGCCTTGATTTTAAACACTAGAGTCACGAAAGTGATCCAGGGAGTAAATATGTATAGCAATAGCAAAGTCGCTAAAGCCGTTCGCGTTGCAATGATGTTTGGCGCAGGCGCAGCAACAGCAATTTCAGCACCAGCATTTTCAGCTGAAGAAGAAAGCGCAAAAGAAAACGTAGAACGCATCGAAGTTACAGGTTCACGTATTAGACGTGCTGATGTTGAGGGTGCAAACCCTGTTTCAGTAATGACTGCAATTGACATTGAGAAGTTTGGTATTACATCAATTGGTGATGTACTTCAATCTATTCCATCTGCAGGTTCTGCAATTAACACTAACAGTAACAATGGTGGTAATGGTTCAACAACACTTAACATTCGCGGTGTTGGTTCAAACCGTACATTGGTATTGATTAACGGCCGTCGATTAGCAACTACTTTAGGTGGTTCTGTTGATTTAAATAACATCCCATCGTCAATCATCGAGCGTATCGAAGTATTGAAAGACGGTGCTTCTGCAGTATACGGCTCAGATGCTGTTGCCGGTGTTGTTAACATTATTACTCGTAAAGATTTTGAAGGTGTTCATGCTTCAGCTTACAAAGGCCAATATGATGAAGGCGATGGCGGCAAAGAATCTTATGATTTAGGTTTCGGTGTTGCAGGCGATAAAGGCAATGTTTACTTTAATGTTAGTTATGTAAAAGAAGAAGCAACATTCGCGGGCGATCGTGATATTTCTTCAGTACCTACTTTTGGTACAGACGCAGGTTACGGCGGTTCATCAGGTACACCTGAAGGTCGTTTTATGTTTTTCGATGCTGATGGTGGCTTGACTAACAATACTACAGATGGAAATGGTGGATTAACACCTTGGGAAGAGCCAGGTAGTCGTTTTAACTTTGCGCCATTTAACTATTTATCTACTCCTCAAGAGCGTGTGAATTTATATACACAAGCAAATTACGAGTTATCAGATACTGTTCGAGTAAACGCGGAAGTTATGTACGGTAACCGTAAATCAGCTCAACTTCTTGCTCCTACTCCATTATTCTTCGGTTCTGCATTTGGTGATACAGGTTTCACTATTTCTGCAAATAACCCGTGGAACCCAACAGGTATGGATCTGACTACAGATAGTGCTGTTGGTGACCCAGGGAACTTATTCCTTGTTGGTCGTCGTATGTTTGAAGCAGGCTTCCGTCAATTCAATCAAGACGTTGACCATTTCCAATTTAATGGTGGCTTTGAAGGTGAATTTGAATTAGGTGATAGAGCGTTTTACTGGGATGCAAACTATGTTTACTCTCGTACACAACAAAACTCAATCACTGACGGTCTTCTTAATATGGATCGTGTTAAATTAGCGATCGGAGACCCAGCTGACTGTGTAGCTCCATGTACTCCATTAAACTTATTTGGTGGTTCTACAGCTATCGGCGAAGGCACGATGACTCAAGAAATGATTGATTACATCACTTTCACTGCGCAAGACGCACTAGAGTCGGAACTTAGAGGTTATAGCTTGAACCTTTCTGGTGACCTAATTGAATTACCTGCCGGTATGTCAGGTTTTGCTACTGGTTGGGAACGTCGTTGGGTTTCAGGCTCAGATCAGCCAGACGCATTGATTGCTGCTGGTATTACTTCAGGTAACGCTCGTCAACCAACTGAAGGTAAGTACAGTGTAGAAGAGCTTTTCTTAGAATTAGCTATTCCATTAGTTGCTGATGCTCCATTGATGCAAAGTGTAGATCTTGAATTGGCTGTTCGTTATTCTGATTACAGTAACTTTGGTGATACTACTAATTCAAAAATTGGTCTTAAGTGGCGTGTAAATGATGAGTTCTTAGTTCGTGGTACTTGGTCTGAGGCTTTCCGAGCTCCATCAATTTCTGAGTTATTCTTAGGTAACAGTGATTCATTCCCATCATTAGATGATCCATGTAATGGTGGCGGTGGCAGTAAACCAGGTTGTGCTGGTGTGCCAACTTCGTACACTCAACCAAATGATCAAATACGTATCACTGTAGGTGGTAACCAAGACTTAGCACCTGAAGAAGCAGAAACATTTACTTATGGTTTTGTTTATAGTCCAGAATGGGCTGAAGGTCTTTCTTTAACTTTTGATGTATTTGATATCGAAATTGATAACGCTGTTTCATCAACTGGCGCACAAACCATTCTAGATACATGTGCTACAACAGGTACAACTTTCTGTGGTTTAATTACGCGTACTGCTGGTGGTAGCGTTGAAGACTTATTTAACGGCTTAGTTAACTTAGGTGGACAAACTACATCAGGTTTTGATACTGAAATTGATTATAATTTTGAAACTGAATTTGGTGATTTCAACATCGGTATGGACTTAACGTATATTGATGAACGTACTGTAATCAATGTTGACCCAGAAACAAATACATCAACAACTTTCAACGAAGCTGGTAAAGCTTTTGACCGTGATGTTGTTCCACGCGTTCGTTCTAACATTAACGTTAGTTGGACAAATGGTGATTGGTCAGCTAACTACCTAGTTCGCTATATTGGTAAAACTACTGAGCAATGTAACTTCGATGACGATGCTGATTCAGCTGGCGTTTTATACGAAGACAAGTTATGTAGTGACCCAGGTGTATCATCATTTGATGCTGATGGTGACCTAGTTAAAGAAAGCACAAACGAATTGAAAGCTATGGCTTACCATGACGTTTCTGTTACATACTTCATCACTGATGATATTAAATTATCTGCTGGTGTGAATAACTTATGGGATACAGACCCACGTGTTTCTTACACAACATTTGCAAACAGCTTTGATCCATCTATGTATGAAATTCCAGGCCGTTTCCCTTATGTACGTATAAGCACTAAGTTCTAAAAGTATTTATTTGCTTAAACTTATTAAAGCCTCTTAATTGAGGCTTTTTTTTTACAGTTAATTTGTGACTAGCATAATTAACTGTAAATTAACGTTTTGATAAGTTTACGATTACCACTTGTGTTTTACTTGAATTTTTTGTAAATTAAATGTTTATAATTTGTTATTAATTAAGGGAATTGACGTGAGAAATAAATTAGGAATTACTCTATTAACAGCGACTTTATTAGTAAGTGTAGGTTGTTCATCTACTAATAGTGCTGATAAAAAAGAAATTAGAGAAGATGTTCAAATTGCAATGAATGAATCTGGTTATCGTTGTGATAAAGTATATAGTGTTGGTAGCAACATTAAGAAAAAACGTTGCAGTACTAAAAAAATGAGAGATCGACAAAGAGAGGCTGCAATAAAGTCTATGGAACGTGGTCAAGGCGGCAGTGCGACGACAAATAGCGATGGCATTTAATTAGCTGCTTAAAGCTTTGTTTAACTATTCGTTATTATGCCGGGTGTTCCCGGCATTTTTCTTTTATATATTTTTAAGTGCATTATAATAAAAAGTTGAAGATTATTTAAACTGTGAAAAATGTAACTCAATTCGAACAGCGTTTGAAGAAGCTTATGCTTGAAAATAGCTTTGCTGAAGCTAAACGTTTGTCAGGCAGTATTCTAGAACACTATCCTGATAATAAACTTGCTCATCATGCCCTTATTCAGTACTTCTATCGATTTAACATGTTCAATGATTGCTTGAAGCAATGTTTGAAACTTTTGTTTTTTGTACCTGAAGATGAATTAGCTATACGCTTTCAAGTATTGCTCCTTATGGAGAGCAAAGAATATTTATCTGCTAAGAGTAGAGTAAACTTTTATTTATCAAAACTTGGAGTGAATGAAGAAATATTGCTTTTAAAAGCTGAAATTTCTGTTTGTTTACAAGATTTTGAAGATGCACTTATAACATATCAAGAGCTTTATAATTTTTCACCTGAATACTTTTCACTTAAAACGAAAAATATAAGACGTAGTAGTAAACAGCACTTTGATAACGTAAGTAATTTACTTAAACGTAATGCTTACATGAGAGTGCAACCTTGTGGAGCAACAAGTAAAAGACTCGATTCTGCTATTAAGTGCTTTTTTGGTCTTAAAAAATTTGTTAGAAACCATGAGTTTCAAAAAGGGAGTTTTTTTAATGTGCCAGAGCTTAGTGCTAAGCCATTTTACAATCTTGATGAAATTATAGGTTTACGGAGTTTTGTCGATGTAATTCGATCCAATATGGCGTCATTAAAACTTATTATTAAAGAGACTGATAAAGAAAACTATATAGATACCATTGACTCAAAAAGCATGGAAAGAGAATGGTTACTACTTTCAAAAAAATGGCAATCTATTCATTTATTGAAATCTAAAAGAAAGTGTAAAGCAACATCAGAGATAGAGCAGTTTCAAAAAATTTTTGAGAATCACTTGGTTGCAGATTGTCCTCCTCATGCTCCTGAGGCATTTATATCATTATTACCTTCAGATACGGTTATACCGCCTCATTATGGATTATCTAACGTTAAACTAACTGTTCATATTCCAATTTTTGTTGATAAACTTAGCTCGATAACTGTAGGAGGAAAGACTGTAACTTGGGGGGCAGAGGCGGCTATTGTCTTTGACGATAGTTTTTTACACTCAGCAAATAATCAGTCGTCAAATTCGCGAGCAGTACTCATCTTTGATATTTGGCATCCGGAATTAACAATAGAAGAAAAACAAGGAATCCGTGATTTTATGAGTATTTATGACTCTTGGAGTCAAGAATATGGGCAATTATCTAAAGCTATTGAGTTGCTATAAAAAGGTACTTTAAGCAAGATTAAAGCCTACCCTTTACCTTATGCCAAGTCCTGAAATGTGCTTGAAAATTATAGTAGTATTTTGAATAAGTTAAATACCACGAGCATTAAAAAATCACAACGCGATTACGCTTTATATTGAAAGTTTTTTACCGTTTAAAAGGCTACGACTCATAAAAATCTTGAAAATAACTTATAATATTCAAGATCGCTTAGTTGTACTTATCTGGCAGATAGAAATGAGTAAAATGGATTAAGTGTCATTACCAACGTTACGCCTTTACTCAATGAAATGATTAGAATACGAGGTGATTTTTAGAAAAGGTACATAGCCAAGCATAATTATACCAGAAGCTCTTTCGATAAGTATTGGATGAAAAATATTTTAATTAATTAAAAGGTTTACAATCTAAGATGCCAGAAAGGAGAGCAATGAAATTACGTATGTTCAACCTAAGCTAGTTTCGCTTCACCTATCACTAGCAATCAATGCGTTTAGCTGTATGTTTATAAGTTATGTATTCAGTGATGCAATGCAAGCTAGACTTTGTTAAGACGACTAATATGGCTGTTGCTAACCGTAATGGAAGTGTATGTATTTTAAGTATTATGCAGGGGTTCTACGGATTGCTTTGGTATAAGATCGAGGTGGGGGGAACTCTTTGATGAGTAAATGGTGATATACAATCAAAAGAGATCGAGTTTAAGTTTAGGGATGGTAGCGTCATACCAAGTGCGTAAAAAAGGCCAGAAGCTCAAGCCACTGGCTTTTCATGAAAAACTGTCAATATGTTCTAGAGCAGGATATTACCAGCATATATTGAAGGACATAAGAGAAAAATTGACTAAAATTGAGCGAAATTAGTTTACCCATTTATGTTCGCATCGCTCTTCTTGACGGTTAGAGCCTACGACTTTTGTTGCCCTGCAACTTAACCCTCTTGCACTAGCACCGTACTTATTACGATATATTTCGATTTCTTTATCAAGCATTAGTTGAGCATCTTCAGGTATATGCTGAGCCAATCTTCTCTTCATAATTATCCAATCTGTATTACGTTGCTCTAAGGCCAAATTTAGCCAAATCCAAGCTTTTGGAATATCTTGAGTTGTGCCTTGGCCTTGCAAGTACATAGTTGCTAAATAAAACTGAGACTCCTTATGTCCCCATCGAGCTGTATTAGAAAGTTTTCTGTACGCTTTCTTATATTTTTTAGCATTTAGAGCGAGCAGAGCTGAATCTATTTTTTGATTGTAATGGCTTTTTAATCTTGGCATATCTTCAATTTCTACATTTGGTAATGTACTAGCAAATATAGATGTTGAAAATAGCATCGATGTAATTAAATATACATACTTTCTATTTCGTAACATAATAATTTCCCTTTATATTTTTTGATAATTTTAGGTTTTTATTTGTAAATTACAAGGAGGATTATGTAAATAAGTATGTAAGTGCAATGAGGGTTTAATGTAATAATTGTAATCGTGATGTAGACCTTAGTGATGATGGGAATTATAAATTATTTCTTTACCTTAGCTGCTTTCGTCAAATTATAGATTTTATGTACTGACCGTGAAAAAGTCATTTATAAATATTAATATCCCTCTATATACGACTAATGATTTTACCTCTGGAAGCTAACCTTTAAGCGTATCTTGTAAATATTTACTGTGAATTTGTTAGGTTGTAACAAATTAAATGTATTTAAATTTGTAGATTTATATATCTTGTTGAATATTAAGTGCTTTCTGTCAATCTATGGCGTTGGCTTAACTTTTACCTTATTTTTACCTTTAATTTTTAGTTGCTGAATAATAAGGGGAAATATCTTATAAAGTACTTTTTGATAATTTTATGGACGGAGATTTTTCGTTGTTACAAAGTTAAAATGCATATTTTGTATTTTTTACTAGTGATAATTGTGTTTACCTATTGTTTTATATGCCTTTATTGGTTGTTTTTTTTTGTGGTAAATTAATGTTGTGGAAATCAGTTTAGCTCTCGTTTTTTGACTCGTTTACATTTTGCCGTTTAATATCTTATCAACTTTTTCATAATGATTATGTGAAAAAATAAAAAGAAAAATAGCTTTTAAATCAAGATATTAAAATAAAAAGCAATGTCCGTTACTGGACGTCGGAGTAGATATGTTAAATAGAAGTAAAGCAGCAAATGCAGTAAGTATTGCAATGATGGTAGGAGCAACAGCTACCGTAATATCAGCACCAACATTTGCGGCTGAAAAAT
>ENA-ORXI01003301-ORXI01003301.1-sediment-metagenome-genome-assembly--contig:-NODE-3301-length-10981-cov-3.909850_pt1 | contig 10981 bp, 11 predicted proteins | sample MGYA00237861_ERZ511468 | MGnify/ENA primary metagenome ERZ511468 (study PRJEB26299, sample SAMN06266213) | sediment metagenome | isolation source: Hudson Canyon methane seep mesocosm | place...
CCCATAGCTCAGCTGGTTAGAGCAGTCGACTCATAATCGATTGGTCGTAGGTTCAAGTCCTACTGGGCCCACCATTTCATTCTTGTTGCTCGCAGAATTCACTGCTGGCTATTACAGTTCCCTTGCTTTGCGAGCTTAAGTTTCATTACAGCGTCTTTCCCTTCAGCTTCCTCAATTATCCTGAGGTTAGCACCGCCCACAAAAGCACCCATAGTTATATAGTTTTCAACGAAATAATTTTTACCAGCAAGAGTTGGCAAGTACACTTTATTAGGTGAAAACTCAGACTCAGTTGATATTTCGTGCTCTTGATTGCCAGCCACTTCGTTATAAAAATACATAGACGGCGCGGATTCACCAATGCATTCCCCATTTAGTCTAATGTCCTTTTTTAAAGCAGTGCCAACACCCATGCTTCGAAAAATATAGAGTCCTGAATTTCCTGCACTAGGCGGGTTGAACTTTTTTGCCGTTGCATCCATTGCGGCATCTTCCAAATCAACGGTCGCACAACCAGACAACAGAATTACAAAACTTAAACAGATCAATTTAATAGAATGAAACATGCCAACTGGCTCCTTATATTTATTCAGCACTCGGACATGACATGGGAACAACAATAGCTGTAGGGTACTTCCACATTGCGCCAGTAGCTGCGTCCACACCAATTCCTATGAAACCACCTATAAGAATATTACCCGCATTCATTGCTTCATAGTTAGATTCAACAATCATGGAGCCGCTAGCAGATCTATCCCTTGACTCACAGCTCACCGTTAGGGGGCCCCTCGCCTTCTCCACCGAAACAGATGCTGGCGCAGTTATTGTTGAGGCACCTTCAGAATTTCTTACGGAGCAAATTATCACGCCCGAATCTTCACAACCAGTTGTATTGATATTGATTCCTTGATCACTACCCTCCATAACACTCGCGCATCCGGATAGTAATATAGGGGCCAAAACTGCCGCTAGTCGTAATTTCATAGTAAAAGTCCTTATCTTCACGATTTTGGTTCTATTTTAAACTCAATTATCTCAAGTCGTAATTTCAATTCTCTCTAGAGCGATCTCTAAATTGAAAACCTATATTTCTGTGGGCTAAAACCTTAATCAGCCGACGTTTTTCAACAACACTTTCAATTAAATTTATACTAGACACTAATGCATGGATAGTCAAAATCTTATTTGCGCTCAAAGTCCGCGGACCACTTGTTAATAAAAAACTGTAATACAAAGATGAAGCGCCTTTCTCTAGCTCCATAAGGGTATGATGGCGCCTTAGTCGACTTCTTAATTTGGTAAGCGCTAATCGAGTCATCAATACCTAAATTGTGTGGGGACTAGCAAAAAACTTATTGATCAATGGCTCAAAGGACTCTAAAGACTCTATTTTGTAACTGGGGTCAAATGCTGCTTGGTCCCATTCATCTGTAAACTCAATAGCTTTTTTATACCAAGATTCATTCACATACTGTTTTCGTAAATCCTGCGGTTTCCCCATGTATTGATAATAGTGCTCGCCCTGAAAGTCTTGGTGCGTTCTAAGAATATGGTATGCATCGCCACTAACATAGGGTTTGACAATCTCGGCCACAATTTGACCATGATTTGGAACATTGATAACTTTGCCAATATCGTGAATTAAGCTGATTAAGATCATCTCATCCTCAGCACCTGCCCTTCTGGCCATGGTGGCTGTTTGCAGAGCATGGTGTAGTTGGTCGGTACCAAAACCCAAACTTAGACCTTCTAGTTGTTGTAGCATTGAAATAACGCGTTTGGGCATGTCTTGAATATGAGGCTTATGCTCCTCAGCAATATGTCGCCATTCTTCTTCTGTGCTGCTGTCCATTCGTGTAAACATCAATTGCACCCATCAAGTTAAGTAGAGAAAATATTTCTGAATTAACATTATAGATTTCTGCGTGAGTAGTCCAGTTGAGTCTAAAAACGAATTACTTCAAATTAGGCATCGATTAATAAGCTCTCCCTGCTTCAAAGACCAACAGGAGACAAGTTGAGTCATTTAGTGGCAAGTATTATTTTACAGTTATCACCCTAATTTCGTGTTTACGACCAGCATCATCATCAATGACTTGCTCTTTTACGCTATTGAAATCAATGGTGTTCAAATCAATCATCCTAATCTGGCGGTTGTTCATTGTATGGAAATAGTACCGTTTATTCTTGAGATCTGACGCTGAGGTAATTTGGGTGGCTCCTTCTATATCTTTGGGTATATTTTCGCCCGGAGCGACCGCTCCTAGCGGAATATTAAAGCTATCTAATATCCGGAAGGCCTCAAAGATAGCATCTTCCGACTTTGGGAGTGTACGAACAGACGCAGTTAAAGCTGCGGCCCGAACAAAGCGAGATGGCGGCGTGAAATCACCAGGCAATCCTTTCATTCCTGAGCCTGAACCAAACGGAGCTAGATTAAACGTATCAATCGATAGAGGCTTGCTAGGCAGCGGTGATAGTTTTATATAATTTCTTAAGTTAGTGAGATGCCAGTCATAAGTTGGAGAGTTTGTGACCACTCCTAAAAAAGTATCGTAGACTTTTACTTCGCCGCCCTCGACAATTTCAATCACTATGCTTGCCCCGCTTGGATCGGCTATTTTCCAGTGGAATGGCAAGTCCGCACCTCCAAAATTCGGATCATCAACATTAACTACTCTGACACTATTTAAGTTTTTTCGAACTTCTTGCACTGTTTTGAAAGAGGAGAGCATCCACTGCATAAAATCACCCACACTAACGGATGAGGCTGCTAACTTAGGATTGTAGGCGCTATAACTTGCGTAACCCGGCAAATAATACATGCCCACATATAAACCTTTTTCGTTCATACCATCTGGACCAAAGGGTTGATCATAGGCAGTCATTGACACAAACCCATAACGGCCCTCCCACTTTTTACCATTTAGTCCGTCAGGAGTTTTGGCTTTAAACGTCTTATTCCGCGGAATAACAATGATCTTGTTGTGTTGTGCATCACTCAAAGCCCATTCCACAGTACGCGCCACAACCACTGAACCATCGGTGCTTTTCAAAGATATACCAGTGCAGGCTATTGCTTGATTTAAGATGCTTATATTCAAAAAAAAGGTTACTAATGCTACCTTACCCGACCACTTTTGCCTCATGTCATTACCTCTTGAAATTCAAAAATATTTTTAGCTAAGGCCCCCGATAGTCAGTAACTCTATCGTGGGTTATGCCAACTGCGCACGAACTTGCACACTAAATAATTGACTTCTCTAGTGTCGCAAAAACTAATACCAAGGTACGGACATACATCACATTTGTGAGTATTTTAGGTTTCGGGGTTGCAGCGTCTATTTCGGGTATCGCCCTGGTTTTCGTCGTGTAGGATAAAATACCGAGCTTTGATTGACGCAGTATATCTATACCAAACATTAGTAACGGGCTCTTTGATTTGGGATTTTATGTAACAGGGTACGTTGCATGCTCCTGTCTTTATATAGGCATGATGACGAAGTCGTCGAATGACGCTATAGTCGAGTCTAGATTGTGATAAAAATATGAACTGATTCAGAGTGCTACAGTATGTCCGCAAAAACTATAGATCAGGCCATTGCAGCATTGCAAAAAGGTGATTTGAAACAGGCAACTGCGCTGTTTGACAAAATTCGAAAAAAACTTACCCAGCCTCATCATTTACATGCTTGCACGGTAACCTACCTCCAGTCTGGCCGTCCTAAAGACGCGCAGAAAATGCTCAAAGAGCTAATGGCCAAGGTCAAAGTAACTCCGCAACTGCTGTCATTATCTGGTGATATACACAAAGCCCAAGACAATCTTTCTGCCGCCATAGATGACTATCGCCGCGCCACAGGGTTAGCTCCACAGGTGCCTGAATTACACTACAACTTGGCACTTACATTATTTCAAATTTCTAAAACTACAGAAGCCAAGGCGACGATAGATAAAGCGCTCAAGATTAGATCAAATTACCCAAAAGCTTTAGTTTTACTAGGACGTTGTCTTGCATCAATGGAACAATTCGAACAGGCGGAACAAGCATTCTACAAAGCTATAAAGAATGAGCCCAATAGTTACCTACCCCATTATCGATTAGGCCGTCTGCACGTCCATAAGGGCAACTCAGACAAGGCGTCTGAGTCTCTTGGTAGGTCTCTACAAATTAACAAGCAACTTACACCAGCCCGAGAGTCCCTTATTTTAAACAGCATCTATTCTGGGAATCACGAAGGTACAATTAACCTAATCAATACTGCCCTAAAAATGGCACCGCACGATGAAAGTATCATTGCCATTGCTACAGATTGGGCTATTGAAAACGGTCAAGATGATCCCTACATCCACTATGACAAGGCATGGCGGAACAATCCCACAGCGAGTCTTTTTCAAAACTTTATTACTGCTTTAATCTCGTCTTCTGACATTAACCGTGTTGAAACGCTTCTGAGTGAATATGAGACCACACAAGGTAAAGACTTTGCGTGGGAGTCTGCCAAACTGAAGATGCTTGAAAAGCAAGGCGGCTATAATGAAATACTTTCACTAGTTAAGTCGTCACCTCACCAATCAAAGCATCAGATATATAGCTGTTTAGGTAACTTCGCTTTAGGGCATTATGGAAATAGTTACAAAATTGCTGAAAGGCTCCACTGTAGTCAGCCAACCAACCAGTACTACTTGGCATTATTAGCAACAGCTCTTCGGTGCCTTGGTGACCCAGAGTATGACCGACTAGCGAACTATCATAAGTTAGTTTTTCGGGCTAATTTAGAGACCCAGTTTGAAAATTACTCGCAGTTCACTGATTTCAGAAAAGATCTCATTGAGCACCTCAATGAAATACATGTTACTCGCCACGCTCCCCTGAATCAGTCAGTACGTGGGGGAACTCAAACACCTGGCAATTTATTCGCACAAAGTAAAAGCTCTCTGATTCATACCTTAAAGCAATCATTAGCTACTGTTTCAGAACCATTTTTTGAGGATTTAAAATCAGTGGAATTAGGTGATAGTCACCCTATCATCACTGAGCATCCAGACACCCCATATTTTCACGCTAGTTGGTCAATACGTACCTCTGAAGGTGGATTTCATAAATCACACATCCATTCAAAGGGTTGGTACAGCAGTGCCTGCTATATTGATGTCCCTGACGTCATTAGTGATGAATCCGACGCTGGGTATCTGGTATTAGGTAAACCGCCTTTCAAGACAAAAGATGAATTGCACCCTGACTACAGCATTAAGCCCGAAGCAGGATCACTTGTCTTATTTCCTAGCTATATATGGCATGCCACTCAGCCTTATAAGGGTGCAGGTAACCGACTCGTGGTGGCCTTTGACGTTGGTGCGCCCAATCTATTTGTTTAAATAGTCCTTCCTAAAGCAAAATGATCATAAACTAGAATTAAAAAGGTCCGCCCTGCTCCAAAGGATTAGACCAGAGAGTTGAGTAAACAGAAGTTCCATCAATAAAATAAACCGCATCATCATCAAATACTGAACGATGAGGCCCATTATTCCACCAATTATCCGTTACCGACTTGATATGACCGACCTCAACAATCGTTGCAACTGCAGGATTATCTTTGCCCTGTAACTGAAGCATATAAAGTCTATTTTGCTGAAAATAATCATCCTCGTCTTTTCCATACACAGTTAAGGGCACAGCAAAACGGTCAGTAGACTCATCATATTGTTGGTAAGTAAACGCATGACGGTTATAGCGAGCTTCAGAATAGCTCCAACTGCCGTCTCCAAGAAGGTGTGTACCCAGGGAATAAGGCGCAGTCATATCACTTATATTAAATAACTCTAGTTTTGTTAGCCCATTCTCATCAGCACCTAACCCTAACAACAAATCATCATTTACCGGATGAAGAAAATCAGAAAATCCCGGTATGGTAAGCTCTCCAGCAATCATGGGATCTTCTGGATTGGTCACATCAATCACATACAAAGGGTCAACTGTCTCAAAGGTCACTAAATAGAGCGTATCGCCAAAAAACCTTACACCGTAGAGACTCTCGTTAGGTTTACCTATTTTTTCAGGCCTATTAGCGTTAGGTAGAGTTTCGACTAGGTTAAGCGCCAACTCTTGATTAGAGCGTTGAAGAACCGATAGCTGGTGGTCAATGGAGTCTTCGCTTCCCCAAGGCCCCGTTTGAGTAGTGGTGACAACTCTCAAGTAGCCAGCATGTTCGCTGATTCGAAAATCCACCTCTCCTCTACTCCAAAGATGCCCATCGACCGAACCTGAACCTTGATACGTTAGATCGTCTGACGCCTTAAAAGAATGCAATAATGTCCTAGACTCCTCGTCATAACCTTCCGCTTGCGTCAGATAAATAGCATTCTCGCTCGCATAGACACCTGATACAGAACCCATGTAGCAGGATGCACCAAGCATAGACTCAGATTCTAGATCTACAGCAATAAGAAATGTCATTACTGGGAAACCATAACGAGCAGATGCTTGCTCATTAGTTTTATCCATAAACAAACAATCATCCGCCTCAACTAGAAGACTCGACTCCCCGTTAATCAGTACAGTTGGCAAAACCTCAGCAGCGGTTAGGTCTCTTAGTAATACTTTATTTTCTTCTATCTCTTCTTGGGTAGAGGGGTATCGAATTAAGCCTGGGATTTCAGGCGTATGACGGGCGACCATATATACATGTTTGTCCACGCGGCGGCTGGTCACAAATCCACCTTCCATTTCGATCTGTAGTTTTAATTCTGGTTGCTCAGGCACACTAATATCGTAAATATCGAGCGCACTAGTTTGGCCTTCCCATGCCCATGAGGCACTAAACCTTTCTCCAAAGGTCCCCCACCAACTGGAACTTCTAAGCGATACCAGACTTGAATCTTTATTGTAGAGACCTTCAACCGTCAGATCGCCATCAACAGGGATAACACTAACCAATGTTGCACTCGCTTCCTCCAAGTCCGTGCTTAAAATCCGAATACCTCTCTCTGCTTCATTGGGACTGTCTGGATCTTCTTCAATTCCATCATTTGCAACTCGACTGAAATCCTCCATCACAAAACAACAGTCCATACTGCGGCTAGGAGCAATAAATAAATGATCTCCATCATATTTTACAACGTCGTGCTCATCGACAGAGGCTTCAAGCGTGTAGGTCGTCGTAAAACTCCGTCCAGAGTCCTCTGTCGCAAAAACCACATCCGCATTACCATCATTATTTAAATAGTCTTCGCCATCTTCAATAATGGATTGTGAGAATATCTCCAAAAACTGAGCTTCGTTATCAGCTGCTATCAACAATCCTGTAGGTGGCGGCTCATTACAACAAACCAAGTCTTCATCTGATTGGACTGAACCACCACTACCGCATCCAGCTTGGGCTAAAACTAGTATTAACAGCAAATATTTAGCTGATTGAGTTAAACTCATGTGTCAAACTCCATAAATATTAAAAATGTCCTATAAAAGAGCTCGTCAACAAAATTGACCCCCTGCATTAAACAAAAAAGTCCGGTGCCAATTCAGAGATATCTAATGATGTGTCCACCTGATAACAATTCAAATCAGTGATGCCTTCCGAGGCCAAAACCTCATCATCCACATAGAAATTTCCCGTGGATTCACGACTATCTCGAGTGAGAATGATATGTGCTGCGTCCGACATGATTTCTGGTGTTCTAGATCTGGCAATCATCATGTCGCCACCTAAGTGATTTGCCACAGCTGCAGTAGCGATCGCAGTGCGTGGCCAGAGAGCATTAAAAGCAATACCATCTCTTTTAAACTCACTGCTCATACCTAAAACACACATGCTCATTCCATATTTAGCCATACTGTAAGCAACATGATTTTGGAACCATCGTATCTCCATATTCAGTGGCGGGGAAAGGTTTAGTACGTGAGGATTATCTGACTTACGTAGATAAGGGACTGCTTTTTGCGAGCAAAGAAAAGTACCACGAGTGTTAATGTTATGCATCAAATCGTAGCCTTTCATGCTCACCGACTCTGTGCCCGCTAAATTTATAGCACTGGCGTTGTTGACCAAAATATCAATACCACCAAATTCAGCTGCAGTTTTATCCATTGCCTCCTGAACTTGATCTTCAAATCGGACGTCAACTATTAACGGTAATGCTTTACCCCCCGCCGCTTCGATTTCCTCCGCCGCTGTATAAATCGTACCTGCCAAACGCGGATGAGGCTCAGTTGTTTTGGCGGCAATTGCAATATTTGCGCCATCTGCTGCTGCACGCTTTGCAATTGCAAGGCCAATACCTCGGCTCGCGCCGCTAATAAATAAGGTTTTACCGGATAGATCGGCCATAGTTAGCTCTCTTAACTGGTCTAATGAATTATTATGTGATCTTTAAGTGGCTTAACCCAAGCCACCCTCAGTGAGTTTTGCCGGGTCTAACAGTTTTTCTAACTCAGCCCGAGGAATATCTGTTTCTTCCTCAGCTACATCCACCACTGCACGACCTTCTTTATACGCTTTTTTAGCTATCTCAGCGGCTTTCAAGTAACCAATAACAGGATTCAACGCTGTCACTAAGATAGGATTACGCCCCAACGCCAACTTTAGCTGCTCTTCATTAACCGTAAAGGTTGCTACTGCTTTATCTGCAAGGAGACGACTAACATTAGCCAAAAGAGAAATACTAGACAATATATTATCTGCAATCATTGGCAACATAACGTTCAATTCAAAATTACCCGCCTGGCCGCCAACAGTAATTGCCGCGTCATTACCAATTACCTGCGCTGAAACCATTGCTGCCGCCTCAGGGATCACAGGGTTGACCTTGCCTGGCATAATTGATGAACCAGGTTGAAGTGCCTCAAGCGCTATTTCACCTAAGCCTGCCAACGGGCCAGAATTCATCCAGCGCAGATCATTAGCAATCTTCATGATTGAAACTGCTGTCGTTTTTAGCTGACCTGACAAAGACACAATCACATCCTGTGTATTGATATGGGTAAATAAGTTATCTGCAGGAGAGAACTCTATTCCGGTCTCTGCGCTCAGGTACTTATTAAATTCAACCGCAAAATCAGGATGCGCATTAATGCCAGTACCAACTGCGGTTCCACCTTGGGCGAGTGTTTGCAATTTAGGTAACGTTGCTTTGATAAAATAAATATTTTGTTCGATCTGCGTAGCCCAACTCAGCAAGCTCTGGCTCAATCGCACAGGCATAGCATCCATTAAGTGAGTACGTCCGGTTTTGATGTGATGGTCGACTTTCTTGGCTTTTACCAAGATAACCTCGTGTAAGTGCTCTAAAGCAGGCAGAAGCCGCTCTCGAACCTCAACAGCCGCGCTAATATGAATACAAGTAGGAATAATATCGTTACTGCTCTGTCCATAATTAATATGGTCATTAGCACTGATTGACTCACCGGTTTTTAATGAAGCTAACGTTGCTAATACCTCATTGGCATTCATATTAGAGCTAGTGCCAGAGCCCGTTTGATATACATCCACCGGAAAGTGACTCATTAAATCGGGGCTTTGCAGCAACTCAAGAACCACTTCTGTAATGGCTTTACCCGCTTTAGGTGCCAACAAACCTAAACTAGTATTTGCTTGCGCTGCGGAAGACTTAGCCACTAATAAGGCACGAATAAACGCCTCAGGCATCGATTTGCCACTAACTGGAAAATTATTAATGGCACGCTGTGTTTGAGCTCCATATAATGCACTTTCCGGAACCTTAAGCTCTCCCATGCTGTCACGCTCGATACGAGTTTTCATTACTATTCCTTAATTTGCCTATTCAGATTATCGTTTTATCACCGTGCATGAAACATTCACAACACAGCCCATCAAGGTTGTCTATATTAGCAGAAATAGTATTTATTAATAATTAATTAGGAGGATCTTCTTTCCAAGAAAACCGACCAAAGGAACAGCCTAAGCCTGTGTTTTAAACCCGCTATCTCGCTGCGTCTAAGAGCCACCGCATAATATAGTCCGAAAAACTGCGACGAATGATTAGATCAACACTACCATCAGCATTTTTAGCCACAAGGGCGCTAGCGCTTGCAAAGGTAGTTTGCGTGCATCGACCACTCTGATCTGAGGCTTCAGCCCAAGAACCAAAATCATATACACTAGCCTTTTTAAGGAGAGAACCAACTTGTTCACCACTGAGGTTCACTTGTGTTTGACCACCACTAACATCGACAACGGCTACATGCCCTTTGAGCTCTTGCCTTAAGGCACTCTCAAGGCTTAAGGCGTCGCTTGCCGCAGTAACTAACCATTCGTTAGGCCCCAACCAGTAGATGCTGGTATTGCCGCTACGAATGTAAGTACCCGGCTTGGTGGGTAAAGTCACATCTGTAACCTGCAATACAGCGTGGGCAAATTGTGTGTCACCACTGTCGCCGCGCAATGTTAGGTGACAACCTTGATGAATTTCTCGAACCACAAGGCTACTTGATGCGTTTTCAGTAACCTGACTAGTCAACCCATAGTGCAATGGAGACTCAGAACGGGGTTGATGACCTGTATTAGACATTTTGGCGCTCTCCTTTTGGGTCATAAAATACTGAGCTAACGATTTGCGCGGGAACGGTGGCCCCGTCAGCTGCTGGGCAATACACTGTGTCGCCTAAACGATTCAAACCGCCCTTCACTACCGCTAGCGCGATGGAGTGGCCCATATTGGCACTGTAATAGCTTGAGGTCACATGGCCCTGCATGCTCATTGGAATAGGCTGTTTAGGGTCGCTAACAATCTGAGCACCCTCAGGCAACACAATATTTGGGTCAATCGTTTTTAACCCAACTAGCTGCTTGCGGTTATCGCGAAGAGTGTCGCTACGAGATAATGAGCGCTGACCTATAAAACTAAAGGCTTTGTTCTTGCCGACAATCCAATCCATATTCATGTCTGCAGGGGTCATGGAGCCGTCAGTATCTTGCCCAACAATAATAAAGCCCTTTTCTGCGCGCAGTACGTGCATGGTCTC
>ENA-ORXI01003302-ORXI01003302.1-sediment-metagenome-genome-assembly--contig:-NODE-3302-length-10979-cov-8.397175_pt1 | contig 10979 bp, 9 predicted proteins | sample MGYA00237861_ERZ511468 | MGnify/ENA primary metagenome ERZ511468 (study PRJEB26299, sample SAMN06266213) | sediment metagenome | isolation source: Hudson Canyon methane seep mesocosm | place: USA:Hudson...
TTTGAGGTCGGTGGATTATCGCATTTGAGCTGCTCGTCATAATTTTCCAAAAACTGATCGGCGAGGGACGCGCAGGCACTCATCGAATGCTGCGCAGCATGAAGAAGATTGCCATAACCCCTATCGTCTGTCATTCTTAATTGATAGAACCATGATTTTAACGTGCTCAAATAATGCTTTGTCTGCGGTAACTTAGCGCGACCGCTTCGGCCGCTTTTATACCATCGATTGCAGCCGATAAAATACCACCTGCATAACCCGCCCCTTCACCGATAGGGTATAAGCCCGCCGTATTTATGCTTTGCATGTCTTTGTCACGTTTTATACAGATGGGTGATGAGGTGCGTGTTTCTACACCGGTTAAAACTGCATCGGCCATGGCAAAGCCTTTTATTTTTCTATCAAACGCGGGAATGGCTTCGCGGATGGCTGCAATGGCATATTCCGGTAAGGCCTTAGATAAATCGCCCCATGTTACGCCGGGTTGGTAAGAGGGCGTAACGCTCGCTAATTCTGTTGATGGTTTGTTTTGTAAAAAATCACCCACGAGTTGTGCCGGTGCATGATAGTTTGATCCACCTAGTTGATAAGCCAGTTTTTCTAATTTGCGTTGCAAATCTATACCGGCGAAAACATGCTCTGGGTAATCCTGCTGTGGGTCTATTCCTACAACAATAGCCGCGTTTGCATTACGTTCTTGTCGTGAGTATTGCGACATGCCATTTGTAACAACGGCACCGTCTTCTGAAGTAGCAGCAACCACTTGGCCTCCCGGGCACATACAAAAACTATAAACACTGCGGCCATTAGGGCAGTGATGTACTAGCTTATAATCGGCTGCGCCTAAAATGGGGTTACCCGCCTCCACACCAAAGCGAGCTTTATCTATTACTGACTGAGGGTGTTCTATACGAAAGCCAATGGAAAAAGGTTTGGCTTCGATATAAACACCCTGATCCAGTAACATTTGAAAACTATCCCGTGCACTGTGGCCAATCGCCAAAATAATATGCTGGCTCTTTAATGTTTCACCATTTGCCAAGGTAACGCCGGTAATTTGTTCGTTCTCATTTTGGGCTTTATCGTTTGATGGCTCGCGATGAATTATTTCTACTTTGCTATTAAATCGAATTTCGCCACCCAGCTCAATAATTTCAGCGCGCATATTTTGCACCATCTTTACCAATTTAAATGTGCCGATGTGTGGTTTACTGATGCTGAGAATTTCTTCGGGTGCACCGGCTTTAACAAACTCGTTTAATACTTTACGGCCTAAATGCTTTTTATCTTTAACTTGACTAAACAGTTTGCCATCTGAAAAAGTGCCCGCGCCGCCTTCTCCATATTGCACATTAGATTCGGTATTTAATTTTCCTTCACGCCATAAGCCCCAGGTATCTTGAGTGCGTTGTTTAACATCCTGTCCACGTTCTAATACAATTGGTTTGAGGCCCATTTGCGCCAGCACCAGCGCAGCAAGAATTCCCGCAGGTCCAAAACCAATAACAATCGGTCGCTGCTGATCAACTGTAGGAAAATCATTAGTATAATCTGTAACAAATTTATAACTTGTATCGGGGCTAGGCCGCACAACGGATTGCTCGGCAAACTTTTCTAAAACAGCGCTTTCAGTCTCTTTGCTAAGCTCCACATCTAAGTGGTAGATTAACAATATATTCGACTTTTTACGTGCATCGTAGCTTCGCTTAAAAATATTGAAACCCAATAAGTGATCTTTACCAATTTCAAGTGTTTTAATAATGGCATTTACTAAATCTTTTTCTTGATGATGAAGAGGTAATTTTATTTCATTAAGTCTTAGCATGAAAATTCACAGGGTTATTTCGTTGATAAAGCAGCAGGGATTTTAACATAATGGAGTAATGATGATGGTGCATTAACTGCACACAATCTTCATAGTCATCGCCTTGCATATCTCCGGCTTCCAATGCGGCATGTGCCAGAAACATATCCAGCTCATTCAGGTTTTCTTCATTATCTTGATCAAAATCAAACGAACGGGCCGCATTAACTAACTCTTCCAGATTTTCTATTCTGGCTTCGCCCTTTTCGCCCTTTTCTTTCTTATAGCTTTCAATCAAACCGCTGTGTTCGACGATGATTTTAACGTGCTCAAATAATGCTTTGTCTGCGGTAGTATTTTTATAGAAGGCTTTTAGAGAAAGCACTCATATAAAATTACCATAACGACATCCTCTGATTTATTGAAGTATCTAGATATTTAAACTTTAGCTCTAATAGCAAAGGAAAGTGCTTGACCCATCTCTTCCCCTAAGCAGAAAACTGAATGCCAGCAACAGGTTTCTTCTGTGGCCTGTGGCAATAACAATACATCTCCTGGTTCTAATGTAGCACTATGACCACGAGAAATTAGAAATTGTACGAACGCTTCTGTTTCATTGATAAGATGGACTAAGCTGTCATTTGAAAAGGAATCAAGCTGCGCGCAAAGTTGTGAGCGGTTATTTGCTAGTTTATCCATTTCGCTTTTCATTTCTTGAGTGAGAGAATCTGGCCAAGAATGAGTTTGTGAAAAATGAATAATTTCTTCTATTAGAGTTTCCTTAGGAAGTGCAAGCCAGAAGGTGGAGCCGGTTAATTGTGCAAAGACTACGCCGGCATGACCACGTTCTAAATCATGATGTAAATAAGCGCCACCATTTGGGGCGTTGAAGTAGATGATGCGCTCAACAAAACTTACGCCCTCACTACCTAGAATTTTTTTAAGTTTTTGCTCTAATTCAACGTTGTTTGTAATGATGGCTGACTCAGGAAATACGGCATCAGTAAGTTCACCGCCAAGCTGTTGGCGATATGGATCTGCTGCAACATCTTCTTCTAAATCAATGCCAAATGAAAAACGAAAACGTAGAGAAGCATCATCTTCATTAAATGATAACCACGATGCTTTTAGCCATAAATCTTCTGCAATAATATTATCGCCATCCATTACATCGAATGTAACCATTTCAATTTCTTGCCTGTCTCCTTCATTAAATACGCTACCTAAATATTGAAATTTCGGCTCCAGCCTTTCAGCATAGGGTGATTTGGCTAATATAGAATCGCAGTCTTTTTCTTCTAGTATCGCGCCCACCAACAATTCTGTTTGCTTGATATTTAGGTTGTGAGAAGCAAGAGATTTTAGACACTGGGCTTTAAGTAAAACTGGAAGCCCTTGATTCCATGCTTCAAGATCATTAGCTTTTGCTTGATGTGATGGTGTATTCCCCAGTAAAAATCCGCGGCGTTTTAATAGTGACATTGTGTTTATACGTTTATTTAATTTCTTCAGGTAATGTTACGTTCTTTTAGAGATTATAAATAATAAAGGAGCAAGACCCCCATGAAAGAAAAGGATATTTATCAAAAATATATTATTTTACTGCATTAATATTACCGCAATAATCACATCTAAAATCTACGCTAAAAGTAAGAGTCCAGACTTAACAAAGTCTGCTTTGCATAATGAATTGGGTTATTTCCTGCAACAGGATATCCAGGCTGCTTCTGGTTTGACGACCATCGCTGGGTCAATCCCATTGGTCAGCTGTTTTTTAGCCTCATCTCGACGATCTCGGGCGTCTTTCAGACTAACCGCTGGATAAACATCCATGAAGCGGGTTTTGCGCTTACTTTGGAAACGATAGTCAAAACGCCACCATTTGCCACCACAGAGACTGACAAGCAAATACAAGCCGACGCCATCGGTTAATTTGTAGGCTTTTTTCCTTGGGTTTACAGGGCTTGATCGTGGTTGCTGTTAACGCCATGACGGTAACACCTTTGAGAGTGACTCAGTTACCGTCAATTATACCGTAAAAAGAGCTGGATGTGATCGAATGCTACTGGACAGTAAAAAACTTAAAAATAGCTAAGCTATTGATTTTAAATTGTTAAAATACCGTATTGGACTTTCGTGGATGCTTATATGGTGGCGATAGGTGGGATCGAACCACCGACCTCAGGGTTATGAAACCCGAACATGAAAATAAAACTTAATTAAATCAAGTACTTACTTTCTGTCATTTCTTCAAAATGAGTTGCAAAACGTTGCACTGCGTGTCACCGATACTTCAGATCGTTGCAAAATCGTTGCACCTCACCAATACCCCCCCACCCCTCAAAATCGTAGCGGGTCCCTCCTGAACACTAAACATGCCATTGTGCTCGAGCGAAGAGGTAATCTAGTGTGAATTCATATGGCACTTAATTTACATGAGAGAAGATCTCATATAACCAGCGAATCAAAAATCAACCCCCATCAGCGTCGTAAGTTACATTAACACTAATAATCAAGCTTCAAACTTTAAGTACGAACATGACAATTAATCAAAAGGTAAAAAAACACCTCCTGATTCATTTATTTCAATATCCGTTTTTCTACCGACTTCTTTTTTAATTTTTTTGGTGACAATTTTCTTTTGTCGACATACATCGCCAATTCTAATTTTTGCAGGCATTCCTTCTAAAACTTGAGCATAAGCCTTTTTTGCACCTACTTTCGTTACCTTTATCAACGCCACCCAACTTTCATCAAAACCCAAAGATTCACCGGTATAAGGATCTGTTATGATTTCTCCCTTTTGATAAACATCGTAGTACTCACCAGTAACAATTGAATTTCCCCCAGAATTTATCAGCACCTGACTACCATTCACTTTTACAATTAACTTAGGATAAATCCCGTCAATTAAATCATGCACAGCAACTGAAACTAATGAATCTATAGCATCATTAGCTTTAGAAAATTTAGCCGTTGAAATGGTATATTCTTCTGAGAATTTAACCTCACTAGTTGCGGTAACAATAACCTTTACAACTAAACTGATCTGACCACTCATCAATGATCTTGTTTCACCGGTGATTTGGATATGCTTTTGTATGGTTTTAGCAGATGCTTCAATCAACTCAGGGATCAATATATAGTCACCACCTAATGATTGCCCTAATTTTGCTTTTTCTCTAACTGATGTAGCGTCGCTATTAATAAATGAAAACTCTTTACCCAGACTATCAAAATCTGATCGTGAAAGAATTGCAAACCGTCGTGACTGAACTAAATAGCGCTCAATGGCGTTATTGAATAAACCAGTCAAGACATCCAGCGACTTTATTCCAAAAAATTCAAAACTACTTTGGTTAAACTTTATTGGTAAAAGCGCTATTTTTTTTCGATTTGAAGAACTCGGTAAATCATATTGATATACATCAACAGAAAGTTCTACTTCATATAGTCCTTTAAGAGCATTTGATGAAATAATGTCATAACCCTCAACCTGTCCTTTTACAAAAACTGAGTCACTGGATTGACGTTCCACATTAATGGTGGACGAATATTTTTTTTGACCATCTTTAATCTCAGTTTGAACTTTCGCCGCCTGAATATTTGATGATGACGTTAAAGAAAGGCCATTCACTTGAGCAATAGCCTTTGCTAATGCAGAGTTAATTGCTTTTTCTTCAGTAACCCCGCTACCCTTAGATATAACATTTACAACTTCAGCCTCTACGACATTTGAGAGCAACATCAAAAGGGTAAAAATTAAAACACATATATTATTCTTCATCTAAGTTACCAATCCTCATCCAAGCGATAGGATCTCATCTCTCCTTGACCTGAATTTTGATGACTAGAGGTACTACTTCGTTCACCCTGTTCAAAAGCACGATCATTTGCTTTTCCACGCCTAGATTGAAGCTCCATCAAGCTGGGGCTCCATGCATAAACAGATAAATAGAAGTCAAATGGTGCGCCATTACCACCTGAATATTCAGCTCCGTACGCATCATAAGGTGACCGTATAAAATTTTTAGACTCTTGCACAATATTTCTTGTCATAATATTTCTTAACGCACTTTCCATTCGTTCAGATATGGACTCCTTTTCACCGTTTTTGCTCATATTTAACGTTTCAGTGATTACTTCGTTAACCGTTTTTTCAACCTGAGTTGCATACTTCCTACTAATTGATGAATAAGCAAAACGATTTAATTCGTTCAAAGCAAGTGTTTGAGCACCTTCAATACTCATAGTGTTACTCCAAGCAGACATTTCATCATTCCCACCTTCCATCTGCGAAACACCAATCCCAACAACAAGCCACTCCCCATTTGAAAGTTTTTTCATTCTAGTCCCAATCAACCCAAATGGTGGGCCTTGCTGTGCTTTTTCGAAGTCAGAGATCCATTTTTTAACAATAAAATCAACTTCCTGCTCCACATTTAAGTTGATTTTAGATGGTTGCCTTTGTTGCTTTAACGCTCCAGCAATCTGATTAGTATCCGGGTTATTTCCTATAATGACAGCGATGCTATTTCCTTTAATAAAAGTTTCAAAAACTCTGATACCCGATAGACTACCTGAAGCAATCTGACCTACCATAGCTGATGTTTTTCTCGTATCACCTATAGCATCGCATTTAATGATTTCATCAAAACCATCAGCAGCATTTTCATCCGGTTGATTTGCACCCTTTAGTTTATTCTTTAAAATCCCAAGTAATGAATTATTGTCATATTCAGCTTGCTCTGCATGATAAATGAATTTTTTTCTGCATTGATCAGCATTACTAGGTCGATGACCTTTTACTTTCTTATCATCAGAAGTAAACTTATCCTTGAGCTGAACTCCTGTCTTTTTAATGACTAATTTAACATAGGCATCGGCAATGGCTTGTCGATAACCTAAATACAAATCATCCAAATATGTCTGGCTATTTTTATCGCCTGTAATTGTTCCTAGCCCACCAGCAATTTGATAGGGGAGAACTCCTGGCGTTTTCAAAATATCCTTTTCCAACTGCCTAACTTTTTCATTGAGAAGGGTAGAAATGCTTCCTTCTTTTTTATAACTGGTAACGGGGGAAGTTACATCAGGAGTCAATGTTGTGTGATTCTCATGAGGTGTAGTCTTTGATTCCAAAATTGGAGGTGCTACTGGGTTAATGGGTGGTGGCGCAGATACTGAAAGCTGTTTTGCTAGGAGTACCTTTAATTCTGGTTCATTGATAAGTTTCCCCCAAGAATCCATGCCCTCTTTCCAAACCGAAGAATCTTTTGTGATCTCACCGTCCAACATTAGCTTTTTCAATTCACTAATACTATAGGGGCCCTTGGATTCATTATTAATAGCAATATAATATCCATCAGCAGCCACACAATTCCCCCCGAACATAATGAGCAGAATTAATAATAATTTACAAACAACTTTTCTCATTATCATGCCAACACCTCTCCTTTAAATCACCAAGCTACCGAATTACTGGACCCACGTTTACCAATGACAGTCTCGCCTTCCCAAAAAGCAAGACCCGTATTAATATCCGTTAAAGTTAATTGGAAATAATATTCGGATTGTTGAGTACTACTATCGATCGTTACTACTCGCTGAATTATCCTTCCTGACAAACTTAAATCTGGAGCGATCATTTGTCCCTTTTTTGCTACAGTTTTTTGATTAAATTCATCAGACTCTCTTAGTTGCCTAGCTTGCATAGCCATATGATCTTCTGGTCCATTGCCACCCACTGCTGTGGTGACGACAACTTTTCCACTCTGTAGCAATTGTACTCTTATTTTTTTTATTAATTGGCGGGTATCAATCCGCTGCATGGTATCGTTAACAACACGTGAAATTGCCAGAATATAGCGCCCTCCTCCACGTTTATTAACGGCGCCTGATTGCAGCATCGAACCAACTGCTTCACCAGCAGCTTTCTGAAAATCCCTATAATCAAGACCCATTACAGCTTGCCCTTGATCATTATGCATATCAATATTTGCTGTTTTAGTTGCACAGCCTACTAGGGAAAAAAGAACTAAAGAAAGAAAAGATAACTTTATAAAGCTCACAAAACAAAATCCAAATTTGACCTGATTAAAATTTGACTCAGATGTTTTCATAGGGCGTTCTCTCTGATTAGAATTTGAAAAGAAGTTGCTTTCGTACTAGGTGCAATTTCTTGGAAATTAAAGGGACTATTTTGAAAAGCAGGAAAATCAACCCAACGAGTAAGAATAGTTGGGATAAATAAACCACTTTTATTCAACCACTGAATGCGATATTGTAATTTTTGATACGATGAACCGTCGTTAAGGCCCTTAACTTGCACTATCAAATGACCGTCTTCACTAACTGTCGAGAGCACATTGGTTAGTCTTAAATGACTATTCCAACCAACATCAATAAAGCTAACGCGTTCATCAATGACCATTTGTTTCATAGAGCAACCGAGAAGAATAAAACAAAACAGTAAAGGCAACACAAGTTTCATAAAAGCCTCCTAAAAAATCACATTGAAATTACACTATAAGTCAATTCAGAACTTTTAGTAAGTGACTTAATATAAACAATTGAACTCTGATTTTTTGGCACTGTAATATCAATTAAATCAACACCTTCTGCAGAAATACTTAAAACACCATCTTTAGGTGTTTTAAGTTTGGCTAATTGAAACTCTTTGGGTAATGCCGTCCACATCCGAATATCAGTTGATGTTGAAGCCACTTGATATGCTGCGACAGCTAATCCTCCTAAACTCCCCAATTGATCTTGTGCAAAATATTGGCCTACTGTTTTAATCGCCGCAGACATCACAGCTCTACCAACAATCATGGGATACCGTTTATCAAACTCTGTCTGCACCACACGATCCATACTTGCAAGAACACTAGATTGAATGCTCTTTTGTTCATTAGAACTGATATTCAGTGATTTATAAGACAAATCTCTCAGTTTAAGTTTCGGTAACGCTATGCCCGTATACTTAACTCGATTCGTAAGAAATCCTATGGGTAGATCTACTCTGAATTCTTCTTTTACTGGCCCTAGCCCATTCTCGATAATGACCCACGTATAGTTTTTGACATTTTTACCGCCATTAGCCAAATATTCAATTAATTCAAAGTCATTTTCCACGAATTCATTATGGTCAACCATCCCAAAGGACTGTTTTAATAATGTTGATGACTTCTGATAATCGCCCTGGGACATAAAAAAGAGTCCTGAAATATAAGTGGTAAACGGATTAATGAAATCCGGATACGCCTTAAAATCTTTTAGATTTGAGTAATTTGATTCAATACCTTTATGTAATAAAGGATTGTTAAGGTTGGCTGAAATATTAGCCTTGTTATTTTTCTTTTCTTTTTCTTCAATTCCTTTCTTATATTCAGCAATTTCTTCTGCAAATCGTTCTTTAGCACGACGCTGTCGTTCTAAAGCTCTGTTAAATTCCACCCGTGCCAGATCAAAATCACCTTGTTGCCAAAAATTCATCCCTTTGTATGTGTTAACCATAATGCCATCGTACTCACTAGCCTTATAATCCATGGCAGTATCATTCCAAAGAACTGAACCGACTTGGGAGCCAGCACTTTTCAGCAGCAGTTCTTCATTATGCTTCTTAATAATTGCTTCTGATTCATCAAAAATCGCTGTGCTATCAGAATACTTTTTAGCATATCTAAGCGCTGCTCCTCCCTGAAGTGTTATTAATAAATCAGATGGATTATTTTTTTTGTTCGATTTGTTTTCTAACTCAATACTAGCGGCTTCTAAATAATTCCCTACTAAAAAAGAATTATTATATGCTTCAAATCTTTTCTTCTGAGCAATCGATGCACACCCAACACAGACAAAACAAAAAACCAAAATAAAAGTTTTACGCAAGTGATTTTTCATAAAAGACTCCACCCCAAATCATCTAATCCCTACTTCAAACTGCGAATAACACAGTTACCTTTACTTCTTCATTTTAACTAATGAAAAATCATTTTAACCGATGGGGGAATTGACGCTACTATTTCCACCTCATCATATTTAAGATTATCTATAGCGATATTTTGTTGTATTTTATTTGCTTGTGACAGTCCTTTCACGAATATAATACCGATTTTATTATTTTCTAATTCAGCTAACATACTAGCCTCCATTTCCTCAGTTAATTCGGCCCCAAAAGAGAACACAGCAGTGATGGACGGGGGCAAACCAACGCCTATTTCAAGTGAAATTAAGTTGTATCCATGGTGCTGTAGAACCGGCAAAGCTTCATTTGTTTGAATAGCGGCCTTTTGTATTAAATCCGCGCCCTTAGAAGAGACCCCTTTTGCACTAGCTATAGATTTATTTGCCGAATCTTTAGTCTTATTGATTGAACCTTTTGCTTTATCAAGTAACCCCATACCATTACCTTTTATAATAAAAATCCCTAGTGGGATATTAAATCAACATAAAACACTGTAGATCAAATATACGAAGTATTTTCCCTTACCACACATACAATATAACCTAGGTTTAAGAATCATATACGTCACAATTTAAAACATGCAACAAATAAGCTCGTGGGTATGTTTTATAATCGATTGAACTGCGAGATAGACATAGGCCTAATACCCTAGGCTAATATCCAATGGGGTGTCCCAGTGGTCTCAGATGCTTTTAGGGCCCTCGCCACGCCATTAATAAACCACCATAACAACGCACCAAACTAGTAGCCACTACCTCCTGCTCACACCATTCAAACAAAGCAACTATGCGTATAGCGCAAAGCCGCTAAGAATGCCTTCCTAGCACCCAGGACATAGACGTCACCACCGATGTAAAACTGCCCCCCATGATCCCTGGCTCCTAACCATATGATCAATACTGTCAACAACTCACCTTATTGCGGGTCCCTCCTGAACATTAGGCTAGAATGAAGACATAGCCGATAGCTGTTACTTGGCCAAGTTTTACCGAAAACAGTTAACCGTAATGTCTCCGTTTCATCGATTGATAGAATCAGATATCTGTCGTAAGATAAATCTTAGTTCTCTACTATTTATATTGAATCATCTAAATACCGCCCATTAGGCTTTCTATGAATTTACTTAAAAAAGTTGCACATAGCCCTATTTTAAATATCATCTCTGGCTTAGCGTTATTAGTCTTCGCCAGTTACGATGTTTTTGATATC
>ENA-ORXI01003303-ORXI01003303.1-sediment-metagenome-genome-assembly--contig:-NODE-3303-length-10977-cov-5.734587_pt1 | contig 10977 bp, 7 predicted proteins | sample MGYA00237861_ERZ511468 | MGnify/ENA primary metagenome ERZ511468 (study PRJEB26299, sample SAMN06266213) | sediment metagenome | isolation source: Hudson Canyon methane seep mesocosm | place: USA:Hudson...
CTGCTACTGCTGCAGGAGTCAGGTCAAACTCAGCCCGAATCGGTAAGCCCATACTGGTGCCATCGGTACGCCGGATTAACACCGAATTATTGGCATCAGATAAAGCCTGATATTTTTGAGTAAACTGACTATTACTGTTTAGCGCTAACACCATGCCTGAAGCTGTCTGAATAGCAGACTCAGCTTTATCAGTGGTGTAATTAACCGTTAAATCACTGCCATCCCCAGCAGCCCCTCTGATGGTCAGGCTGAGGCTGTCGCCTTTAGCTTGGGTGTCTGCTGAAAAAATATCAAAGCTCGCGACATCATAAGTGGTGCCTATCGCATTGGCCTTTTGGTCGCTAATTTTTAAGAATATCGTTTCACTGGCACCGGGGCCGACCTGAAAGGTGGAACCTTTAAAGGTTCCGTCCAGCAATTTAACATTGTTAAAAGAGGCGGTAATGCCAATTCGGGTTAATTCTAATTGTAATTGAGTAAACTCATCGTTCAAATTAGCACGGTCGCTATCGGTATTGGTATCGTTCACCGCCTGCATCGCCAGAACCCGCATCCGTTGCAGAATAGAAACCGACTCTTCCATCGCGCCCTCAGCGGTTTGCGCTAAGGAGATGGCATCATTGGCATTACGGATACTCTGATTGAGGCCGACAATCTGGCTACTCATTTTATCGCGAATGGCAAGGCCGGCCGCATCGTCTTTGGCGGAATTAATCCGTTGGCCAGATGATAATCGCTCCATGGCAAGATCTAAATCCCGCCGCGACTCGTTTAAGTGCCGCTGAGCCGACGTGGATGCTATATTGGTGTTAATTGTCATCGCCATGGTGTTCTCCTAAAAAATTTCTATTCTTTAATTCTTAAATAACTGTTTAGATTAATGCGCTACCGGATATAGTCAAAAAGGCTGAGCTGGCTGATTTTGGCAAAGCTCTGTTGCCCTGCCTGCAATGCCACGGATTGATTTTTAAGCCGCGTGACCGCCTCAACATAATCTAAATCTTCTAACTGCGATTTCATGATTTTATAATCGCCGTCCAGGTTTTCGTTCCATTCTTTTTGCATGTCAATGCGGTTCATCCGCGCACCGACTTTGGCATGTTGAATGGTGATATTGTTATGGAAGACTTCCAAGTCACCCAAGGTGGTACGTAGGGTCTCGGCATCATTATTTTTCAAGGCGGTAATAGTGTTCGCCAATTGGCCAAATAAATCACCTGAGCGGGCATTACCGTCACTGTCTGGCGGTAACACTTGGGTGCCAAAGACATCACTGCCCGGTAGCCCAACGGCCATCATGCTTTGTTCTGCGATCTCAACTTTTTGAACATCTGTGGAGCCGAAATAACTAACTTTGCCGTCGCTGCCTTGTTGAAAGGGTTCTTGTCCTTGAACATACCCTGAAAAAATATAACTGCCGTCACTGCTTTGTGTATTGGCCGTTTGTCTTAAATATTCAGTCACCGACTCAATTTCTACTGCCACAGCTAGGCGGTCTTGGTCATTATAGGTATCGTTTGCGGCTCGAAGTACCAGCGCTTTAATTCGGTCAAGCGCTCCGGTTACCGAAGTTAAGGTACTGTCTTGTGCGCTCAATAAACTATTGGCACGGTCCAGATTACTGCCATAGCGCTCGTTCTGTGCCATCTTGGTATTTAGATTCATCACCGCGGTGGCTGTGGTGGGGTCATCAGAGGGTTTTAGTACCCGTTTACCGGTGGAAATTTGTTCTTGGGTTTTCGCTAACGCGACCTGCGTTTGGTTCATCTTTTGGGTGACGTTGTTAAAGAGCCCGGCTTGCGTGATACGTATCATAAGAACTCCTTTAATTACCTAATCGACAAAATGGAATCGAACAGGGTATTTGCAATTTTCACAACTTGCGCCGAGGCTTGATAGGCCTGTTGAAAACGCAGTAGATTGGCCGCTTCTTCATCTAAACTGACACCCGATACCGAATCGCGTGCTTCTGTGGCTTGGTCGACCAGCGTCTGTTGCGCTTCGCGGGCAATATCTGTTTGTACTAAAACGGATCCTAATTTACCGACCGTCGAGGTATAAACCTCGCCAAAATCACCGCGCCCGCCGAAAATAGTGCTGTCATTTTGGAGAGCCGCCATTTTAAGAATATTGCGGTTATCCCCGGTTAAATCATGGTTTCCTTTAATATAGAAAACATCATTGCCGGCAGGATCACTGCTTAATTCAGCACTCCAGCCGTTATAGGTAATGCCCTTTTCCGCATTGTAATTAACATGGGCTAAAGAGGTGTCTGTTTCGGTATCGATCAATTCAAATTGACTGCCATCGGAATTAAATTTAACGGTAATATCTTGACGCCAGGCTTCACGGTGATCAATCAGGGGTGATTTATCCCACTGGCCGCTGATTTTAGCGCCGCCGGAACCGGTCACAAAAACTAAAAGGTCTTCATTAAGTCCGCCGGACAGGCCTAAAAAGTGACGCGGATCGGGTCTGTTCATTGATGTAGTCGAAGATTTACCGGTTACGGATGCAGCCGTTTCGGTTAATTCGACCCGGGTGGTTAATTGGGCGGTGGCGGTGATCTGGGTGCCGTCACTGAGTCCGGTCAAGGTTAAAAGACCATTACTGCCCGTCACCGTAGTCAATGTTGGCGAATCATTTAAAACCTGATTAATGCTGATTTTTTGAGCCAAAGCATTCAATGTAGTTGTAATATCGGTGTGAAACGCTTGACTGTAATCGGTACTGTTCAGGGTGAGTTTGGCGCTCCCGCCGAGGGCTAATCCTGAAAAATCAAAAACCTCACTCGCAACTTCAACCGGATCAGCACTGCTATCGCCGGTGACCGATGCTGCGGTGGCTTGCAGCGTGGAATTTTTAAAGACAAAGGCCTGAGCGTTAACATCGTCACCGGCAGCAATGCCATTTAACGTTAACTGCCCCTCACTGATACTGGAACTGGTGACATGGGCATCGCCATCAACTTGTGCTTTTAATAACCCTAAAGTGGCCTCTAAGTCCGTTGAAAACGTCTGGGTGTAGGTTTTTTCAGCAATGTTGATACTGGCACCGGAATCAATATCAACTTTATTATCTTTTCCATTTAAGATAATTTTATTTTGGTCGATCACTATATTGTCGACACCGTGAAGATTAATTGATGATAATTGATCTTCCAAATTAATTTTCAATGCGGTTAATGTGCTTTCAAGACCTTCTGCTGATTTTGTGATAACACCGACCCTAGCCGTTCCAGAAATCGTACTACCCACGTTGGTTACCGTTGCGATATCAGCTGTTGCACCCTGCAAGGTTAACTGTTGCGCGTTTAGCGAAGAGGACCCAGTAATGCCTGCTTCTGCGGCTACAATTTGCCGGCCTAAGGCTTTTATCGCCTCATCGGCTGTGGTCGCATGGGTATTTGCTGCCAGTTGAGTATTGGTTGCTGTTGATAAAAGCGTCACTTGGTAAGAAGTAGTATTAACCTTCGTTGATAAAACATCGCCATCAGTTGCAGCCGCTGTGAAAGCCAAGGCGGCCTTAGCACTTGCCGTTGTCGTAACACCACTTGTAGCATCATCAGTCGATGAAATAGTGACTATGTCATCAACGTCCCCTTGTAAATGTAATGCACCAGATTCATTGGCAAACGAAGCATTAATACCCCGTTCTGCGGCAACAATCTGACGGCCTAAGGCTTTTACAACCTCCTCAGCAGATAAAGCGTGGGTGTTATTACCGGTTTGCGTTGCCGTTGCCGAATCTAACAAGGTTGTGGTATAGGTCGTACCATTGACTGTTGCTGATAACGTATCACCGTTAACGCTGACTGATGAAACAAAATTTATTGTTACCCCAGCGTCTTCAGTATAGTTTGCACTGGTTGCAATGCCGCCCACAGAAACAGAAACAGCACCGCCCTTTTCAACCGCACTGAAATCATAAACTTCTTTATCATTAGTGGATTGGCTGGCTTTAACAGAATCGCTATGTTGCGGTACCGGTGTGGTTCGGGCATTAAGACGCAGTGAGGCGGTATCGCCGCTTTCAAGACTGGAAAAATTGTAACTTTCAACATCGGTAACACTGTATATTTTGGAGAATCCGGTATCTAGATAACCCGCATCACCGGTTTGGTCCAAATAGCTATCGACATAACTGACTTGCTCTGAAAAACCATTTCCCTTAGTTAATAATGCCGCTTGAGCCTCAGCCGTTAAACTCGTACCGGAAAGGTGGCGACCATTACGGGTGAAAATTTGTAATTCGACCGGCTCGCCTGAATATTTTGAACGGTAAAACAACTCCGTATCTTGGCTGTTGGCCGGAATAACAAAGGCCAACTTATTACTGGCCATAATCGTTGTGGCAGAAACCTCAGAAGGGTTATTGTATAACACCGAATCAATCGACTTTGCCGGCACATTCTGGCTGGGTACTTTAAACTCTGTGAGCTTAATTTCTGCACTACTGGTATTAGCGACCTTTTTACTGACAGTTAATGGACTGCCGGTAGCAATTAAATTTAAATCGTCAATCATCACGGTCATCGCTTCGGTGGGGCGAAGACTGGGGCTGATAAAAAACCGGTCGCCCCCCACGGCTTGGCCTTGAATATTAACTTTCAGACCATCGAGGGTTAATTCGTGGTTCCCAAAGGCTTTTTTCCCGGTAGCCTCATTGGTAATGGACCAGCGTTTATCCAGTTCTTGATAGCTCACCTCGTAACTGGCTTGCCGGGCCACAGCGGCCGAAGTGACTGACACCGCAATGGTTGCCGAGCCTTTGTTAATGGCCGGTTTTACCGAATAAACATTATCTAAAGAAAGCAGGTCTTTACCAAACTGACCGGTCATATCAACCCCTTGGTGCTGAATTTTATTGACCTCATTAACAAATACCTGCGCAATCACATCCACCTCATCACGCGCGACCTGTAAAGAATGTTGTCGAAAACCGTTAATACCGGCCAGCGAACCACTGGTCACAAAATTAGTCGTTTTGGGATTTGCGTACGGTGACAACACAAAAGCAACCCGTTCCGGTTGCTTACTATCTTTTTGCATGCCTAAGTCTATAGCCTCTTTGCCAGAAACTAATTTATCGCCGGTTTCAGTATTTCCTATATGGACATCGAAAGCGCCACTGGGTTTTTCACTGACGGTAATATTCACTAATTTTGAGAGCGAATTTAATAAAACATCGCGTTGATCTAAGATGTCATGGGGTTGGTTTTTAATGTCGCTTTGTTTAAATAAAGTGCTGTTGATCGAGGCTAATTGCTTGCTCAAACCGTTAATTTGAGCCACTTTATCTTCCATATCGCCCCAAGTGCTCTGCTCTAATGCGCTGAACTGATTGCCTAATAACCGAAAGCCTGCTGCCGTTGTTTGTGCTTCCGTTAATAAAATATCGCGTACGGCTGTTGAGGCCGGTGAGATCGAAACTTCCTGCACCGCTGCAAAGAAACGCCCGATCTTACCGGTTACACTGAGGCGTTCATCGGCCATTAAATTTTCAAGCCGTTGCGCGTACTTGTACATCGATTCCTGCTGTTCTAATTGCGAGGTATTAGTACGCAGCGATGACTCAACAAACCGGTCATACATTCGTTGATTGCCCAAAACCATGGAACCGTTGCCAAAATAAATGCCGGCTTGTTTTGAGGGTGCATTTTGACCGATTTCAATCCGTTGGCGATGATAACCTTCGGTATCAACATTGGTGATGTTGTTACTGACCGTTGTTAAGGCCTTTTTATAGGTTCTAAGACCTGCGATGCCGGTTGAAAGTAAATCAGCCATGATTATTTACGGTACGAGACCGGCCTCCCTGTTTAGTTTCAAGGGAAAGCTGACCGGCTCCGTACTCGGCAGTGTCAGTTGTTTTTTAAGTTGCATTAACGCAAATCCGGCAGTTTTTTCAGGCTTAGGTGACCCCACACGATTTTTTAATTTAACGTCGGTAGATTCATCGTCAATGAAGCCCTGCCTAACCATTTGTTGCTCAATAAACTGGGCTACACCTAAGGTATTGCGTTTGGCCATTTCCAAGGCGACTTGTTTGTCCTGAAGGTCTTGATAAACACGCATGCCTTCAGTATCAAAAAACTCACTTTTAGGTGACGCATTGCGCATTTCTTTGAGCATCATCTGAATCATCAAGGCCTCAAATTGCTGAGCGACCTCTCCAACCGCTTTGTTTTTATCCGCCTTAGCCCTATTACGCAACTCTGCCAAGCCATTAAAGTCGGTGTAAAGCGATGGATTTGAAAGGAGTTCGGCCATTTTCAGTCCTAAATTACAATCAATTCGGCCCGAAGACTGCCGGCCCTTTTTAAGGTTTCAAGAATAGAGACCAAAGCACTGGGGCTAGCCCCAATAGTATTGACCGCATCGACAAGTTCGCGCAACTCTACACCCGGTTTTAATAAGAACATTCTAGGGTTTTTGCCTTCAATAATTTCTACATCGGCATTTTGCACTTGAACCGTTTCGCCTTGCGGTGCTAATGACTGCGCCTGACTGACTTGATTGCGGGTTTTAATTTTCAAGGTTAAACTGCCGTGCGTGACTGCCGAGGCCGTCACTCTGACATTTCGGCTAATCACCACCGTGCCCGAACGGGAATTAACCACGACTCGTGCCGGCGGCTCTCCCGGGGTGATATCTAAAGATTGAATCATCGCCATGAAACTAACGCGCTCAGTACTATTATCGGGGGCTAAAATACGCAATGAAACGGAGTCTAAAGCTTCAGCCGTATCAACACCGAAGTTTTCATTAATGGCATTGACAATACGGGTGGTGGTGGTGAAATCTTGTTGCTTGACATTCATCACCATATAACCGCTGTCTTGAAAAGGTGATGCCACTTCCCGCTCTACGGTAGCACCGGCTGGAATTCGTCCCACCGTTGGTACATTAACGGTAATTTTAGAACCGGCTGCAGAAACCCCTAAGCCGCCCACGGCTAAACTGCCTTGCGCCATCGCATAAACTTCCCCGTCAGAGCCTCTGAGTCGTGACAATAATAAACTGCCGCCTCTTAAACTGGTAGCCTCTCCAATGGAGCCGACAGTGACATCAATACGTTGTCCGGGCTTTGAAAATGCCGGTATATTCGCTGTAACCATTACGGCCGCAACATTTTTCAAATCGAGCTTTTTAGGAATTTGGTAGTTGTTCTTATCTACCTCAAATTTACCCATTTGGTAAATTTTCACGTTCACACCAAACCGAGCCAACATCGACTTCACACTTTGGGTGGTGAAATTAACGTTTTTACCGTCTCCGGTCCCGTTCAAACCCACCACCAGGCCATAGCCGATCAGTTGGTTGTCTCGAATACCGGCGATATCGGTTAAATCTTTAATGCGATCGGCTTGCGCCACCGGAATCCAGCTGGAATAAAGAACAAATAAGGTCACTAGCAACATTCTAATCATGATTTAATGCCCTGTTAGTGTCATGAATCCAAACACCAGGTACGGCGTTTAAACGCTTTATCGCTACCACCCCAGTACGGTTTTTGAACATTGTCTCCCCTTACCTGATTTACAAACGTAACTACATCCAAAACTAATGCAACATATGTACCAAAATAAATAACCTTTAATAATCAGTTATTTACTACCAATTAATAGCTTTTCTAGCACGCATTCTTCTGCGGTGCGGCAATCTTTTGCCTTGTTTTTTAGTTATTTAACGATCAATGATGCGTTCATGTGTCTTTTTGGGGGTACCGGTCCCTCTCATAGCTGTTCCTTTTTTGAGTTACCCATCGGGTATGGCATGCTTATGAGAATACTGTTGCACCGGTTATCAGAAAAACAGAGCCGATAACCGGTGCAATACACTTACGAGCGCAGTCGTGGGTAATGGCTAGAAAGGCCAGATTTTATACAACAAACTGGTGCCCCAGCCGGCTCGTGTGGCATCGTGTACTTCGCCGCTACCGCTATAGGTAATTTGGGCATTGGCGACCCGAAAAGATAAAACCGTGTTATCGGGTAACACATCTTCGGGCCTGATAATGCCGGAAATTTGAATATATTCATCCCCCTGATTTAAGGTGATTAGTTTTTCTCCCCGGACCACCAGGTTTTTATTCGACAAAACCCGTACGACGGAAGCTGAGATTTGCCCAAATAATTTATTGGCGTGTCCGGTCGAGCCTGAGCTTTCATTTTTTAATTCCTGTTCGGTCTCAGCATCCAGTTGATCCGACGCGATCATCCAGGGCCAACTAAATGCACTGGCACCGGCTAATGCCGCGCGTTGTAACCCCGACAGCAGTGAATTAGTACTCTTACGGTTTAAATTGTTACTGACCCCTTTGATTGAATTCATTTCTTCTTGCAACACGATGGTGATTAAATCGCCGACCCGGTAGGCTTTACTGTCACCAAATAAGCCATCTCTGACCCCCTTGGTATAGATTGATCCATCTGGGACGGGTTCCTCGAGCATCGTGGTGGGCAACACCGGTGAAAAATTTTTATTGCGGTGCGGCATCGGCCGTGTTGAGGAACAGCCCACCAACAGCGTAACTCCTAAAATCAGAGTCCAACGATAAAACGCGCAGGTTTTCACCATAATGTCTCAACCGTTATAAGTTCTGATTAAGGAATTGCAGCATTTGGTTGGCCGAAGAGATCGCTTTTGAATTCACTTCATAAGCACGCTGCGTTTCTATCATACTGACCATTTCTTCAACCACATTGACATTGGAGGCCTCTAATGCGCCTTGCACCAATTTACCGGCCCCGTTTTGCGTCGGTAACATTTGGTTTGCAGGGCCTGAGGCAAAGGTTTCAACGAACATATTCTCACCCATAGGTTGCAAACCGGCTGGGTTCAAAAATGTATTGACATTGAGCTGGCCAATCATTTGCGCGGCAGGTTGGTCAAAAAATTGCACGGACACCGAGCCATCGGAACCAATGGTGATGGATCGTGCATTCGGTGGAATATTAACGGCGGGTTGAACCAGATAGCCGTTGGCCGTCACTAACTGACCTACCTGACTTAATTTGAACGATCCGTTACGGGTATAACCCATGACGCCATCGGGACGCAACACCTGAAAAAAGCCGGCGCCGTCAACTGCAATATCGAGCGAGTTCTGTGTTTGCACCATATTGCCTTGGGTATGTAATTTTTCAGTGGAAACGATCCGGGTGCCCGTGCCTAACATGAGGCCGGTTGGTGATTGTGTGGCGGCTGACGTTTGCGCGCCGGCCTGATTGAAGTTCTGATACAACAGGTCTTCGAAAACGGCTCGGTCACGTTTAAAACCCATGGTGTTAACGTTGGCCAGATTATTGGAGATAACGGTCATTCGTTTTTGTTGGGCATCTAATCCTGTCTTAGCGACCCATAATGAAGCTTCCATAGTAATTTCCTCGGTATCTTAATTCGTTAACAATTGGTTAAATAACAAGCATGGATTGTGCCAAAAGTGTTATTCGGCAGTTAAAACACCCGCACTGGCAGAATCAACCTCTTTGGCTTGCTTTAACATACGAATAAACATTTCGTAATCACGAGAACCTTGGATCATCTTGGTCATCGCCCCGACAATACTGACATTACTGCCTTCTAGAGCGCCACTGGTGACCGCGATGTTTTTACTGGCTTCCAGGGACGACCCATCCATTGTTTCATAAAGACCATCCGGACGAATTCTAAGACTCTTTCCTTCTGCATCACTTAATTTAAGACGGCCTACGGCCTGCAAATTATTGCCGACAGCATCCGCCGGTATAATCAAAATATCCCCTCGGGAATTAATCTCAAGATGCCGTGACGCTGGAATAGTAATGGCCCCCCCATCACCTAAAATCAACTGGCCTTTACCGTTTTCTAAGACGCCGGATTGATTGATTTTTAAATCACCTCGCCTCGTATAAACTTCTTTGCCGTCGCTACTCTGTACCGATAAGACGCCTTTGCCAGAAACAGCCACATCTAAATTACGCCCTGTAGAGATAAGGGCGCCGGGCTTTAGCTTCATTACATTATCACCACTCAATACCGGAATGGCACGTGCTGATTGACTTCCCTTAACGCCAATATCTTTAAAACCTGCCGCCTGACTGAAGGAGGTTTTAAAGCCGATGGTATTGGCATTGGCTATCTCATTGGCATTATTAATCCGAGCGACATCGAGCATTTGCAGCCCGCTCATCACGGTATAAATCATTTTATCCATTGACTATCTCCTGTCTTTTGTACACATACCAAAAAACATGCATAGTCTATGCCAACAAATCAACCACCAGGCTCCATATTGGAATCTGGTGGTTGATTCTAGGGATTTCGTACTTATCCGCGGATATTAATAATGGTTTGCGTTAAGGTGCTGGAGGTTTCAATGGCTTTCGCATTGGCCTGGAAGTTCCGTTGTGCGGTAATCAAATTCACCAGTTCTTCGGTTAAATCGACATTGGCCCGCTCTAAGGCACCGCCCTGGATGGTTCCGTAGCCATCAGAACCGGCCTGACCTAATACCGGGGATCCCGATGTCGCTGTTGATACGTAGTTAGCATTACCGACCTGTTTTAAACCGTTCGGGTTAGCAAAGTTAGCTAAAATCAATTTACCCAAAGCCACCTGGTTACCGTTGGTATAGTTGGCCCGGACCACTCCGCTGGAGTCGATCGCCAAACCGTCTAAGCGCCCTGATGGATAGCCATCTTGAGATAAAGACAATACCGAGAATGGTGCGGAGTATTGCGTTGAGTTTTTACCGTAATCGACCCCGAGTCGTAACAAGTTAGAACCATTATCCGGGTCATACGGTGAATAAATTACCCCTTCTTTAGGGGAAATCAATTTACCCTTGGTGTTGAAAGTCAACTCCCCTTTATCGAGGTAAATCGGTGCCCAGGTGGGTAAAACTTTAGGTGGAACCGTGGTCTCTTTACCGTCCAGACCAATAAATAATTTGTTACCTTCTGTGTCGGTTGCTTGTTGAATGACGGTAATC
>ENA-ORXI01003304-ORXI01003304.1-sediment-metagenome-genome-assembly--contig:-NODE-3304-length-10975-cov-5.473940_pt1 | contig 10975 bp, 11 predicted proteins | sample MGYA00237861_ERZ511468 | MGnify/ENA primary metagenome ERZ511468 (study PRJEB26299, sample SAMN06266213) | sediment metagenome | isolation source: Hudson Canyon methane seep mesocosm | place...
GCTTCCATTTCAACAGCTAAGATGCCGTATTTTTCCATTGTCGCAAACATTTCAGGTTGCGGCGTGTAAAATAGGTCAGCTGTAAATATATTACCGACACGGACATCTTGATTTAATCTTTCAGCTGTATCAACAACACTTTTCAATAAAGAAAAGTCTGCTGTTGCCGCAAAATCAACATTACTAAATCGCTGTCTATTTACATTAGAGTCAGTGCTAGCGGCCATACCAATTACAATGTCACGTACTTTAATATCATCACGAACAGCACCACAAGATCCTATACGAATGATGCTTTCTACGCCGTAGTCTTTGTACAACTCAGTAGCATAAATAGAAACACTTGGTATACCCATACCTGAGCCCATTACTGAAATAGGTTTACCTTTATATGTACCTGTGTAACCAAACATGTTGCGAACGCGTGTCACACATTTTACGTTTTCTAAAAAATTGTCGGCAATGAATTTGGCTCTAAGTGGGTCGCCGGGCATAAGTACTGTTTTAGCGAAATCGCCTGCTTGAGCTTCGATATGTGGAGTTGGCATAAGAGTTATCCTTTAAGTTTTAAGTGTAACTCAGTAAGTTTCTAGCCAGACCTGATGGGATCAAACTGCTATCAAGGGTGTTTTACTGAAAATAAATTGAAGCGATAAACTTTTTATCGCTTCAAAGTTAATGGCGTATAATAATACTAAGTTAATAAACGATCAAATATCTCGTAATAACGAAGTATGATTATTCTGGTTAATTATTTGAACGAGTTTTATTTCGTAACCTTTAATTGGGCTAACTTTTGTTTTTCATGCTTTGATAAAAAGCTCATATCAATTGCATTAGTCTGTAGCTTGGTTATTTGGTCATCATTGAGCTTCAGTAAACGAGTTGCCAGATTATACTCATCTTCTAGTTCAATATTTTCAACGGCTGGATCATCAGTATTTAGGCAAACTTTAAGTTCATTCGCTAGGAAAGTCTTAACCGGATGTTTTGATAAATCTTTTACTGTACCCGTTTGATAATTTGACGTTAAGCATGATTCAATACCTATACCATTTTTTAACATGTATTCCATAAGCTTTTGATCTTTGACGCACGCTACACCATGGCCTATACGAGTCGCACCGAGTTTCTCGATAGCATGGCGTACACTTTCTGGACCCGCAGCTTCACCCGCATGCACAGTAATTTGCAAGCCTGCATCTCTTGCTTGATTGAAGTGACTTTCAAATAATTTGCCTGGGAAGTTATACTCATCACCCGCTAAATCTATCGCTATTATATTTTCTTTGTGAGCTAATAATGCGTTTAGTTCTGTTTGACAATTATCAACACCAAAAGTACGGCTAAGAATTCCAATTAAATTTATTTTAGTTGGAAAATCTTTACGCCCTTGATTTACACCTTCAATAATTGCTTCTACAACACCTTCAATACTTTGTAAGACATAGACATCACAACCCCAATCGTCCTTTGCTCCTCGATAATTCCATAAACTATAAACTCTAGCATTAATATTATTTATATAAGCATCTTTCAGTGTATTTAGTTGATCTTCAATGATGAGTGTTCTTGCTAGGTCTTGTTCTTCCTGAACTTCTTGAGTAAGAAGTCGATTATATTGCTCTTTTTCAAAAGCCTCTTTTTCTGCAGCTCTTTCAGCCTCTAATAGATTTTTTTTCTGTTGTTCTTCTTCAGTGAGCTTTTTAAATTCCTTGGCTTCAGCTTCAGCTTCTTCTCTTTTCTTTTGAGCTTCTAATTCTTTTTCTTTAGCTTCTCTTTCTTTTTCCTCTGACTCGCCTCTTTGTTTATCGGCTTCCTGTGCTCTTGCTAAAGCTTCTTGTGCTGCAGCCTCTGCCTCTTCTCTTTTCTTTTGAGCTTCTAATTCTTTTTCTTTAGCTTCTCTTTCTTTTTCCTCTGATTCGCCTCTTTGTTTATCGGCTTCCTGTGCTCTTGCTAAAGCTTCTTGTGCTGCAGCCTCTGCCAACTCTTTTTTCTTTTGAGCTTGATCTGCCTCTGCTGCTGCTTTTGCAGCTTTTTCCTCTATTACTCCCCTTTCCTTAACAGCTTCTAATGCCTGTTGTTCAGCCTCTAGAGCTTTACTCTCAGCATCTATAAATCTTTCTTCTGCGAGTTCTTTAAGTTCGGTAGCTTTCTGTGCACTTGCTAAAGCTTCTTTTGCTTTGATCTCCGCCACTTCTTTCTTCCTAACTGCATCCATTAATTGAACTTGAGCTTTGCGGACTAATTCTTCAGCTATGTTTTTTTGTTCTTCAGCTTCCTTGGTTTTAGCTTCTTCAGTCTTTCGTTTTTCTTCTGCTTGCTTAGCTTTAGCTTCTTCAGCTTTTGTTTTTACTTCAGCCTCTTCTTTTTGTTTAGCGGCATCTTCAGCAAGAGCTTCAGCTTCTTTAGTTTTGGCTTCTTCCGCTTTACGCTGAATTTCTGCCATAACTTTTTTTGCCTTGGCTTTTAGAGCTTCCTGTTCTGCAATCTTTTGGCTTTGTTGGGCGCTTTCTGAACGCTCTTCTTGTTCTTTCAGTTTTTGTAGTTTTTGTTGTTCAAGGTCTTTCAAGCGCTCTTTCTCAGCTTCTATAATTTCTATATCAATCACTATCGCTTCGACTGGAGCAGGTTGAGATATAGAAGGTTTGTTTTGAGTGACTTCCCAACGATCAATATTACTATATAGTAATCCATACAATAATACGGCATGAAAAATTATCGCGGCCCAAAAAGCAATTGGATGCTTTTTAGCAATTTTAATCATCGGTTGCATCATTGTAAAAAGCAAGCCAAGAATAAAAATTACAAACTTTTTTAGATATTTGTATATAAATTTAACTGACTTAAGTGCGAAAGTTTTGAACGTAGAATCTTTATTACCTTGTCCTTTAAGAACTTCTGAAAAGTCTTTTTCATTATTGGCTTTATCAAACTTACCGGGCAACAGTCCCTTAAGAAAATCTAATACCTTGTTAACGAATTTCATAATTAAAAATCAATTAATTAGGGTTTTCAGTCATGAAACCAATCTTATCTATACCTTGGTATTTTAAACCTGCAATTAAATCAATCACCCTGCCATACTCTGCATCATGGTCACCTTTAACAAATACCTGCATTTCTGGCCAAATTTGATGCCTTGCAATCACTTGATTTATAACAACACTAAGTGACACTGGCTCCATATTATTTGTTTCCTCAATGCCAGGATCCATCATTGAATTAATATAGTAAAGGCCGTCCTTATTAATTCCGATTACGGTCGGTTGTTGATCTTCATATTCAACCATAGTCGCTGGAGCTTGTGGTAGGTCAACTTCAATTCCCTGTTCAATAATTGGCGTTGTCATCATAAAGATAACCAACAACACCAACATAACATCGATATAAGGAACAATATTGATATCCGCATTAGTATCTGGCCTTGCGCGTTTAGGTAATGCGATCATTGCTGTCTTTGCAAAATAACAAACAATTCTTCTACAAATGCAGTGTACTTATTGCCAATCTCTTCCACTTGAGAAACAAGGCGATTGTAGGCTATGGTGGCAGGAATGGCAGCAAAAAGACCAAAAGCTGTTGCAATCAAGGCCTCAGCAATACCAGGAGCAACAACAGCGATAGTTGCTTGCTTAACTGAAGCAAGACCGATAAAAGAGTGCATAATTCCCCAAACCGTTCCAAAAAGACCGATATAGGGGCTAGATGAGGCAATCATTGCAAGCACAGAAAGACTGGAATCAAGTCGATCAATTTCGTTACTTGCCGTCGTATTCATTGATCGATAAGCTCTCTCTGAGTTCATGATTAAAGACTGATTCGATGTAGACTTACTGTGAGTAAATTCTTTGTAACCTGATCCTAAAATATCTTCCATTGCTGTCCTATCTGAGGCAAGTGGTGGCAAACCCTTGTATAAATTAGAAAGTTTACTTTCTCTCTCAAATTTTTGATGAAAGTCTTTAATATCGCTTGTCGCATCCATCAACACCTTTTTCTTAGACATAATAACTGTCCAAGAATAAATTGACATTAGAACTAACACTATCATCACCACTTGCACAACTAGGCCTGCACTGAATATTAGGTTGATGATTGATAAACTATTGTCTTCCATTTAGTTCCTCCAAGATAACTTGCGGCAAAGCGCAAGGTTTAAAATTATTTTTAAGGACAGAAACTACCTTAACTTCCGCATTAAATAATACCGTATTTTTCTCTATATTCACTATTTTCTGAGCAAAACTTAGGCTCGCATGACTAACAGATTTAATTTCAGTATGTACTTCGATTAAATCATCAAGAAAGGCTGGCAATAAATAGTTTGCTTGAAGTGATCGAACTACAAAAAGAGCAGAATGGTCTCTAGCAAGCTGTTCTTGATCAAAGTTCAATTCACGTAAATATTCACTTCGACCACGCTCAATATATTTTAGATAATTGGCGTAATAAACCACACCTCCAGAATCCGTATCTTCGTAATAAACTCTGATACTCAGCTTACTCATTTTCCATACAAATCTTTCGTGTGGTTATGACGCACAACTCCTAAATGAGAAAAAGCAAGATCTGTAGCAACACGTCCACGCGGTGTTCGCATAATGAAGCCTTGCTGAAGAAGATAAGGCTCAACCATATCTTCGATCGTTAACCTTTCCTCACCTAGCGCCGTTGAAAGAGTATCAAGACCAACGGGTCCTGCCGAAAACTTATTGATGACTAGATTCAAATAATCTCTATCAAGCTGTTCTAGCCCTGCTTCATCAACCTTTAAAATTTTAAGAGCTGCTTGAGAAATTTTTTTATTAATAATGCCCTTATTTTTAACATCAGCAAAATCCCGGACACGGCGTAATAATCTGTTGGCAATTCTGGGAGTTCCCCTTGAGCGTTTAGCAATTTCTTGTGCTCCATCTTTTTTGATTTTGATATTCAAAATGGATGCAGAGCGCTCAATAATTTCTTGTAAATCTTTTATCTGATAAAAAGACAATCGATGAACTATACCAAACCTGTCCCGTAAAGGTGAAGTTAACATTCCTGCTCGTGTCGTAGCACCAATTAAAGTAAAAGGTGGTAAGTCCAGTTGAACTGAATGGGCTGCAACCCCCTCACCTACAAGAATATCCAACCTAAAATCCTCTAGAGCTGGATAAAGTATTTCTTCCACAACAGGATTCAGTCGATGAATCTCATCAATGAAAAGAATGTCGAAAGGCTCAAGTTTAGTAAGAATCGCTGCCAAATCGCCAGAACGCTCCAACACAGGACCAGATGTTTGCTTAATGCCAGCGTGCATTTGCCTTGCAATGACATTTGCAAGAGTTGTTTTACCTAGACCAGGTGGACCATAAATTAAACAATGATCAAGCACATCACCTCGTGATTTTGCGGCCTCAATAAACAAAGCCATCTGATATTTCATGTCATCCTGACCAATGAAATCCTCAAAAGAGGTTGGCCTAACAGATGAAATCATAAGATCTTCGTTACTTTGATTTTCACCGCCAACTAGGCTGTCCTCTTCAATCATAAGTGATAGGATTGTAAGTACATGATTGGATTCATTTTAGACCAATAGGTTCTATGATTTATAGAGAAAACATGAAGAATTCATGAAAAAAATTTGAAACTTTGATTAAAACATTCACCAAGCTGAAGAAAAAATTAACATAATTGTGGATAATTATAAGAGGGGTATTGACACTGTATAATTGGCAGCTAAATTTATTAATCTTTTTATGAATGTTAAATATTGCAGTACTGAGTGTTAATCATCATCTAGCGACCATTGAGATTCGAGAAAAAGTAGCGTTTGCTCAAAATGAGCTCGCACCTACTATTTCATCACTCTTGGCAATACAAGGAATTAAGGCTTGTGTTGTCTTCTCTACTTGCAACCGTTCCGAAATTTGTGTGACATATGATGTAGATAATATTCGTGAGATTCTCTCAGAATTTTTGGCAACTACTCATGGTATTGAGCATTCCTTATTATTGCAATATGTGAGTTTTTTTGAAGGCAATGAAGCTATCCAGCATATCTGTAGTGTAGCTTCTGGACTTGATTCATTAGTACTTGGTGAACCCCAAATATTTGGACAACTTAAGGAGGCTTATCAGTTTTCAAAAGAGCAAGGTGCATTAGACAAAATCCTTGAAAAACTTTTTCAACATGCCTTTACAACTGCAAAGAAAGTAAGAACTGATACCAATATAGGAGCTTCGCCAGTATCAGTTGCATATTGTGCTGTGAAATTAAGCGAAAAGATTTTTACGAATTTAGCTGACCAAACCGTCCTATTAATTGGAGCCGGTGAAATGATAGAATTAAGTGCTCAACATCTTCATAAAAAGGGTGTAAAGCGTATGATTTTTGTTAACAGGACGATAGAAAATGCACAAACTATTGCAGTTACTTATGGAGCAGAAGCAATCAATCTGAAACATTTATCTGAACACCTTTATCGAGCAGATATTGTAATTTCTTCAACCGCTGCACCTGTTCCAATTTTAGGTAAAGGGCTTATCGAAACTGTTCTAATTCAAAGAAAGCATCAACCAATGCTGTTTTTAGATCTAGCTATCCCAAGAGATATTGAACATGAAGCGAATCAACTGGAAGACGTCTTCCTTTACACCGTGGATGATTTACAACAAGTAGTTGATAGTAACCTCGAAAACAGAGAGCAAGATAAGGTTATCGCTGAAGAAATCATTCGAGAAAAAAGCCTTGATTTTATAGAGTGGCTAAATAATATTCCCAATGAAGAAATTATTAAAAAGTATCGCGAACATGCAAATCTACTTAAGAATGAACTATTACAAAGTGCAATAAAAAAACTAGAAACTGGATCTGACCCTGATCTAGTTGTTGAAGAGTTAGCGGACAAGTTAACTAATAAGTTATTGCATACAACCTTTGAAAATATTAAAAAATCCCCAAAAATTAGTCTTGAACAATCAAAAGACTCTATACCAGTTTCAAAAAAACCTACTAATATTCATAACTCATGAATCAATCTATCCTTACAAAGTTAGAGCAATTATCCATGCGTCTTGAAGAAATCAACGCGTTACTATCTGACCAATCCGTTGTCTCTGACCAAAATCAATTTAGAGAGCTATCAATTGAGCACGCCCAACTAAGTCCCGTTAATGATCAGTATCAACAGTATCTATCAATCATGAATGATATTAATGCTGCACAAAAATTACTCAACGAGGATGATCAAGACATAAAAGAGATGGCAGAAGAAGAGATTGCTTTGGGTCAGAACAAATTGGATCAACTTGAATTGGAACTAAAAAAATCTCTTCTCCCAAAAGATCCTAACGATTCACGCAATATTATTATTGAAATTCGTGCAGGAACTGGTGGTGATGAGGCGAGTATCTTTTCAGGTGACCTTTATAGAATGTATTCGCGCTATGTTGAGAAAAACAAATGGCAAATGGAAGTTATGAGTTCAAATATTGGTGAACATGGTGGATTTAAAGAAATCATTGCTCGTATTAGTGGATCTAATGTTTACTCAAAACTTAAATTTGAGTCGGGTGCTCATAGAGTACAAAGGGTTCCTGAAACAGAGTCACAAGGTAGAGTGCATACTTCTGCCTGTACCATTGCAGTTATGGCAGAGGTGACTGATATTGAAGAAGTAAATATCAATATGAATGATGTCAGAATTGATACTTTTAGAGCTTCTGGGGCTGGTGGTCAGCATGTCAACAAAACCGATTCCGCAGTCAGAGTTACACACATCCCTACAGGTACAGTTGTTGAGTGTCAGGATGGTAGATCACAACATAAGAACAAAGCTCAGGCTTTGTCAGTACTTGCTTCAAGAATTCTAGATGCTCAGCAACACGAACAGCAAAAAGAGCAAGCGACTCAACGTAAAGAGTTGGTTGGTAGCGGTGATCGCTCTCAAAGAATTCGAACCTATAACTACCCACAGAGTAGAGTCACCGATCATCGAATTAATTTAACGCTCTATAAGTTGAACGAAATCATGGAAGGCGACTTGGAGTCTATTATTAATCCGCTCATTGTTGAACATCAAACCAATCAAATGATAGAACTTAACGATACCCTTTGATTAGCTTTTATTTGGTAACAGTTGGGCAATAAAAAAGAAAATACCTAAAGTAATTACAATTGCTGGACCTGTTGCTATATCAAACTGAATCGAGCTGAAAAGCCCCAATTGAACAGATATAACAGAAACAACGATAGAACTAAAAATCATGGAAAGAGGAGATCTTGAATAAACACGTGCAATGGCTGGAGGAATTATAAGTAACGATGTAATCAAAAGCACGCCAACAATTTGTACCGATACAGAAACTGCTAGTGCAATTAAAAACATAAATAGCAATTCATAGGTCACTTTGTTAAGGCCTTCCGCTCTTGCTAATTCCTCATTCAAAGTTAATAGCAATAACCTTCTCCAATGCATTACCAAAATCGCTACTACCATAGCCATCACTGAAAAAATCCAAAAAATATCCTGATTGTTAATCGAAAGAATATCACCAAAAAGGTAAGCGAAGTAATCAGTATTTCGATCACCAACAAAAGCCAAAACGACAATACCAACTGAGAGCGCAATATGAGAGAAAATTCCTAAAATAGCATCATTTGACCAAAAACCTTTTTGCTGTAATACAACAATAAGAGTTGCAAAAAGTGCACCAACAATAACTAGACCAAAATTTATACCAAGACCTGTCGTCAAACCTAATGCAACGCCCAATAAGGCGCTATGAGAAATCGAATCAGAAAAATACGATAGACGTTTCCATATTACAAAACATCCAAGAGAACCAGCAATTACCGACACTCCTAGAGAGGCGGCTAACGCTCTAAGAATAAAATCTTCCATATCTATTAATACTCTCTAGAGAGACTCTTTGCAGGTCTTACAAAGCCCGTAAAGATAAAGTGAATGATCTGTAAGTTGAAAGCCGTATTTGTTTGCTATTTGTAATTGATGCTGCTCAATTACATCATCTTGAAATTCAATGATTGCATTACATTTAACACAAACTAAGTGATCATGGTGCTCAACATTAGAGAGCTCATAAACGGCCTGATTATTTTCAAAATTTAACTTATTAACAATTCCTGATTCTTCAAATTGAGTTAGAACACGATAAATTGTTGCCACCCCAACTTCCTCGTGTTGTTCCATCAGCGCTCGATAGATATCCTCAGCACTCAAATGATGATTAGATGATCTCTCTAACACCTCTAAAATCTTTAATCTCGGTAAAGTGACTTTTAGACCAACACTTTTTAAATCTTCAGCATCCATTCAAAAATCCTTAAGGTAAAATCTTATCAATATTTTAATCGTTTAACCAAAGATGAAAAGACTAACTTTAATTGTGCTTGCCTTTACGATTTTAGGTGGTTGCTCAAACCCTCTACTAAAAACTCCTGAAATTTCTGAAAGTCTTGAAACTCCTGAAAATACTAAGTTTACAATGCCTAATCTTCCAAAATTTTCGATGCCAAGCTGGCTTGATTTTTCAATGCCTTCAATTGATGTCTACAAACCAAGCATTATGCAGGGCTCTGTTCTCGAAATTGAATCTGTTGAAAAACTTCAATTGGGAATGTCCAAGAGTGCCGTAATGAACTTAATTGGGTCGCCGAGCATTAATGACCCCTTTCATCAATACCAATGGGATTACATACACCATTCAACGGTCAACGGTGAACAAGTGATCTATTATCGTTTAAGGTTAGTTTTTGATGGAGATGTTCTATCAGAAATTGATAAGAGTGAACTAGGTGGCTTAACCGATATTCAACAATCAAAATAACTTTCTGTAACTGTTTTAATACTGATTACGTTTTTTCGCCTTCGAGAGACTAATCTACTAAAATGATGTCATGTCAAAATTAATCGTTAGTGATTTAACTTGTCAAAGGGGTTATAACGAACTCTTTAGTAATCTCTCGTTTGAACTAAATTCCGGAGAAATACTCAGAGTTTCTGGAGCCAACGGTTCTGGCAAAACATCATTACTCAAAATACTTGCTGGACTCAACTCAGCAGAATCTGGCAGATTATCCATTAACAATAACAAGGTTGGATCCTATAATTATCAGTCTGATATATTTTATCTAGGTCATCTCCCAGCCTTAAGTCCCGAGCTACATTGTAAAGAAAATCTAGATTATCTTACTCAACTCAATAGTAGAGGCTCTGATTATGTACTTGGTGAAGCACTTACAAATGTTGGTTTAAATAATTTTGAGTATGAATATGCTGCAAACCTTTCTGCTGGTCAAAAAAGAAGGGTTGTTTTGTCAGCTCTTTTTATTACTCAATCTAATGTTTGGCTTCTAGATGAACCTTTCACTGCGCTTGACGCTGATGGCATTAATGTGATTGAAACTCAAATTACTAAACACTGCGATGATGGCGGAATTTGTGTCCTCACAACTCATCAAAAATGCAACTTACCAGGACTCAGGATACTCTCACTGTGAACATCTTTACTAAAACACTTACGAGAGACTTAAAGATGTCGCTACGCAACCCATCTAGTTTTCTTAATCCTCTACTGTTCTTTGTTATTGCTATTTCTTTGTTTCCTTTAGCAATTAGTCCAGAATCACACACTTTATCAAACATTGCACCTGGAATTGTTTGGGTAACTTGTATGCTTTCAGTCTTACTCTCACTTAACGCGCTCTTTCATTATGATTATGATAATGGTGTTCTTGAACAGATGGTTATCTCACATCATTCACTTCCTCTTATATTGTTAGCTAAAACGATTGCTCATTGGCTACTAACCGGTCTACCTATAATCTTGCTGTCCCCATTACTTGGAATGACACTTTTCTTAGATGCTAAGAGTATCTATGTTTTAATGTTGACTTTGTTGTTGGCTACACCGAGTTTAAGCTTAATAGGAGCTATCGGTGCCTCTCTAATTGTTGGTATCAAAA
>ENA-ORXI01003306-ORXI01003306.1-sediment-metagenome-genome-assembly--contig:-NODE-3306-length-10972-cov-8.553924_pt1 | contig 10972 bp, 4 predicted proteins | sample MGYA00237861_ERZ511468 | MGnify/ENA primary metagenome ERZ511468 (study PRJEB26299, sample SAMN06266213) | sediment metagenome | isolation source: Hudson Canyon methane seep mesocosm | place: USA:Hudson...
ATGATTAAGGCTTTGCAAGCGGCTAAGGGTAAAATAATCGATTCAATGTCAGATGATAGTGGCATTGCTGAAGAAAAAATAGCGGGGGTTGAGTTATCAGAGCGTCAGTCGGAAGAAATTGAAAGCGAATCTTCTGATACTGATACTTTGTCCAAGAAGCCTGATTTTATGATTAGTGCATTGGCGGCAGCCAAAGAAAAAAAGGCGGGTTCAATTGTTGGTAACGAGGCTGAAAAGCAGACTGAGAATACACCGTCGTACCCATCTATGTTTGACCAGGCTGAACAAACTGCAGCAAGTATCATCTCCTCATTTTCTGAAAGATTTTCCAGGTCATTCAAAGCGCAAGAAAAACCTGAATACCAATTACCTGCAATTAATTTATTAGAAGAACATCAACAATCGGTACTGTCCTATTCAGTTGAAGAACTGGACACCATGTCACGTACAGTTGAGCGGGTACTTAAGGATTACAAAGTAATTGCAGAAGTGGTCGGTGCTTATCCTGGCCCTATTATTACCCGTTTCGAACTGTCCTTAGCTCCAGGTGTTAAGGTAAGTCGTGTGAGTGGGTTGGCTAAAGATCTAGCACGTGCCTTGTTAGTCACCAGTGTGCGAGTGGTTGAGATTATTGAAGGTACCCCTTATATTGGGCTTGAAATTCCTAACCAAGAACGTGAGTTAGTCTCTTTTCGTGAAATTATAGACTCAGAACCCTTTCAAGCCGCTAAATCACCGATTACCTTTGCTTTGGGTAAAGATGTTTCTGGGCAAACGGTGGTTTCAGACTTAGGAAAAATGCCGCACTTATTAGTCGCGGGAACGACAGGTTCAGGTAAGTCGGTTGCGATTAATACGATGATTCTCAGTATGCTATATAAAGCAACACCTGATGAAGTCAGAATGATTATGATTGACCCTAAAATGCTGGAATTATCCGTTTATGAAGGGATACCGCATTTATTGACGCCTGTTGTAACGGATATGAAAGATGCTGCCAATGCTTTACGTTGGGCAGTTGCTGAGATGGAGAGGCGCTATAAATTGATGTCTAAAGTCGGCGTTAGAAATTTAGCCGGATTTAATCACGCAGTACGAGAAGCGGAAAAGCGTGGTGAACCGATTAAAGATCCTATGTACACTTATGAAATTGAGTTAGCAGAAGGAGCAAGTATACCGACACTAAGCACCTTGCCGCATATTGTTATCGTGATTGATGAATTAGCAGACATGATGATGATTGTTGGTAAAAAAGTAGAAGAATTAATTGCTCGGTTAGCTCAAAAAGCGCGTGCCGCAGGTATTCATTTGATTTTAGCAACGCAACGTCCGTCAGTAGATGTTTTAACGGGCTTAATCAAGGCTAACGTACCTTCTCGGCTTTCATTCCAAGTATCATCGCGTATCGATTCTCGTACCGTATTGGACCAAGGTGGCGCTGAATTCTTGCTCGGTAATGGTGATATGTTATTTATGCCGGCAGGAACAAATATTCCTGTACGGGCCCACGGAGCTTTTGTTGATGATCACGAAGTACATCACATTGTTGAATTTTTAAAGAAAACTGCACCAGCTAATTATTTAGAAGAAATTACTCAAGAATATTCAGATGCGGGTGATGGTTCTTTTGTGACGGGGCAAGATGCAATTGATTCAGAAATGGATGAGCTTTATGATCAAGCAGTGGCTTTTGTCACAGAGTCGCGCAAAGCTTCAATTTCCAGCGTACAAAGAAAATTTAAGGTGGGCTATAACCGTGCTGCATCAATGATCGAAGCAATGGAGATGGCTGGAGTTGTGTCGCCCGCAGAAGGTAGTGGTACCCGCCAAGTACTAGCGCCACCACCGATTAGAGAAGATTAAAATGAATTACGCATTGATTGGTTCGGTGATTTTTTTTGTTGCTACGTTTTTTAGTTGGTTACTTATAAAATTTAATTATGCTGATAAGTCTAAACAGGTGAAGTGGGCTTTGTTTGTTTTATTTTTTTGGTTATTAAATTTCCTACAATTGATTATTTTAGCTTTGTATTATCAACTAAAATACGACCCTTTTTAGCGCTCCATCCTGCGGCCTTAAAATCATCACTTCGCTATCGCTGATTTTAAGTGTCTGAGTTGGTTTATCGCTATATTTTTTCCAATTTTAGGCATAGACTGCAAAAATTCGTTATGAGATAAGGACGAAATCAAGTGAAAGAAATAGCTTCTAGTATCGAGACATCTATTCCTTATTACAGTTTATTGGAGTTACTGGGCGAAAGCTTGAATGCTTCAGTTTATAAGGCAGTTGGAAAAGAAAATCCAGGTAGCCTTTTTATTATCAAACTGCTAAAACGGTCTATTAGCAGCGAAAGCCAGCGTCGTTATCTTACTCAAAAAGTTGAACGCTTAAAAATAATTCATGACCCTCGCGTCATTACGCCAGATAGTTTTGATTATTCAAGTAATAACCAGTTTATTGCACGGCGTTATTTCCCAGGAAAAACATTAGCAAGTTATCTTACTGAACAAGGCAAAGCTACCTCACTTAGCAATTTCTTTAATATTGCAGGTGAATTAACACTTGCAGTGAATGCCGTGCATGAAGCAGGTATTATTCATGGTGGTATTAAGCCACACAATATCTTGATTCAATCGGATACTCATGCCATTCGCTTGGTAGATTTTTTGAATCCAGTTGATATTCAGGAAATTAGTCACTTTATTTATGATCCTGACTTTGTTGCTGGTACCTTGGCTTATATTTCCCCCGAACAAACTGGCCGTATTAATCATCGAGTTGAATTTTCAACGGATATTTATTCTTTAGGTATTATTTTTTATCAACTGCTAACAGGTCGGTTACCATTCACCAGCACCGATCCACTAGCGTTAATTCATTCTCACTTAGCTGAGGAAGCAGCGCCTGCACATCAGATTAATCCACAAGTGCCAAGTATGATCAGTGATATTGTCATCAAGATGTGTATGAAAGAACCCGAAAAACGCTATCAAACAGGTATGGGCTTATATGCTGATATTCAGAAGTGTGCGGATCAATATCAGCATGAGAAACAGGTGAGTGCTTTTATATTGGGTTTACGTGACCATACTCGCCGCGTTATTTTTATCTCAAAAATGGTGGGCAGACATATAGAAGCTTCGCATGTGCTTGATGAGTATGCTCAAGTTGTTGCGGGTAAAGGATTTCATTCTGCGTTTATTTCTGGCTTACCCGGTATAGGAAAGACACGGCTGATTCAAGAATTACAACAGCCTTTAGTCGAGAATAAAGGTTATTTTACTTCTGGTAAATTTGACCAATATCAAAAGAATATACCATATAGTTCATTGATTCAGGCTTTCCGCAATTTAATTCGTACCTTTCTGACTGAAAGTGATGCCCGAGTCAATGAATGGAAACAGCAAATCTTGGTCGCTGTGGGAAATCAAGGCAAAGTGATTACTGATGTAATTCCTGAATTAAGTATCTTATTAGGTCAGCAGCCTGAGGTAGCAGATTTACCACCCGTGGAAGCAAGAAATCGCTTTAATCATTTACTGGGTGCTTTCCTCGCGAGTTTAAGCAGGAAAAATAACCCATTAATATTGTTTATCGATGATTTGCAATGGTGTGATTCACTACCGTACACTTTAAACCCACTAGCCCAAAGCCTTGCCAGTTAAGGTGAGGCAGAACTCTGGGAGCTTTATTCCTCTTCCTAATAAACGCTTTAGTAGGCGGACTCCTAGTTGAAAAAGGCTTAAATCACAGCGATCCGTTCGGTGGATGATTTTATCCCAGCCTTTTGTTATTGCCAGTTCACCTAAATAAATAATCCAAATATAAGCTAAGGCGACAGCAATCATCAAACGGGAAACGCGCTCAGGGTCTCTTAATCCGCTCTTACCCAAATTAAAACCACGCCCTTTAATATCTGAAAATAGCGTTTCTATGCGAAACCGTTTTCGATACCAATAAATAGCTTCTCCACCCGTTGGAAAATTGGTTACTAAATAAATGGGATCGGTGTATTCTTTGCCCCAATACACAACACCTCGAATCACAATACTGCGTTTTTTGGTAAACTCAAGCGCCTCTATTTCAGTCATTTCACCCCGCTTAGGACAAATATCTTTAAAAGAAAACTCATCGTCACCTTCATATAAAACAGCGTTATTAGCGGTTCGACAGACATATTTCCAACCATAACTTTGGATAACCGTTAACCACTCCACGCCATCAAATTCACCATCGCCTAAACAAATGACCTCGCTTCCTTCGGGAAGGATGTTTTTAACCGCTTTAATCAGTTCGATATGCATAGTTTGAGGGAAATGTCCTTTTTTCCCTTTACGAGTTACCCACATTAAAGGCAGTGCACGACCTTTATAAATCATGCTCACCATTAGCGTAATACATCCACGTGCGGTGACGCTGCCATCAATGGCTAGCACAAGCGTTTGACTCGCTAAGCATTTTATCAATTGTTCTATGAAAGGCAGATAAAACAGTTCGGCATCCACCGCTTCATTCTTTAACCAACGCCTCAGCTGCATAATTTGGCTTTCTTCTTTTTCCTTACCCGAAATTTCAGCAGCCACATCGGCAAGTTTAACTTGCTTACTCTGGATAATACCGCAGACAAAGCCTGCTAGTAGGTTTAAAGCGTTCGCTTGGCGCTTGCCTTCATCAAATTTCCACGCGCTTCTTAAGCCATTGTGGATGGTGCGATAAACTCTACGAGAATTTGTTATCATGCCTATTCGTACAAAATAACGCTACGCTACCATATTCTTACTACTTCATAACCCCAGTTTTCAAAAGTGTACGGTAGTGAAATACTTATTAGGGTGAGTAATGATTTTTTGTAAAGAGTGTGCTGTTTTTCTGACAGAATCAATTAGTCTTTAATAAGAGAAGTTACGCAAAAGGTGTTAAAAGCACTAGAGGTTGAAGAGTATATACCTAGAGTTGAGATATATGTGGCTTGCCCGTTCAAGGAGGAAAACAATTTTAGACAGATTATTTCTTCTTTTCAGGGTGAAATATTAGAAGTGTCTTACTGTACAAACGTGAGGATTACAGTAACTCTTCCTAAAGATTATTTGACTCAGTTGCAGAAAAAAATCAATTATATGCCTATTAAAATAATTGAAAAAACATAGACAAAGGCGTTATTGATAAACTCTTCATTATGAAAGGGGGATAGATGTATCTATTAAGTCGTCTCTCGCGTGTAACGTGGAATTAAGCTTGGGGCAGGTGGACTATAACCCGAGCTTATGGTAATACAGCTAAACAAGTGATTGAAGTAGCAGATATAACAGAATTTATTGAGTTAGCGAGTGTACACTTCACCTTAGATTATAAAGATCTACAGCATTTTGAATATCAATTGGCCAAATGTTCTGGCATCATTACCAGCAAGGATTTTGCTGGGCAGGTTAATTTAATGGCGCAATTACCCGCAGTGCAAACAGAATCGTTATTAGCTCTTTTCCCTGGGCAGATTTTGTAATTAAAAGGCGGGCGAAAAAATCAACGGGGTCAGACTCGATTAATTTTATATTTTTATCATGTTACTGAATTTAAAGGATATTTATTTCAATCGAGTCTGACCCTATTGGTTCTTAAAGTTTACATAGTTGGTTCATTCCCAGGTATGTGTGATAGTTTGGTAGTAATTGGTCAAAATAAACACTCTGGAAAATTTTTTATGTAGTATTATTCGAGTTAATATTGTAGACAACTTGCGAATAAAGTGAATTTATGGAAAAGCTTATTTGAAACAGTGATGCCAACGTTATGTTGAAAAAAATGATACATATATTAAAGAAGTTATTTGTAAGTAAAGATAAATTAAAATAATGATGTTCTGCGTTAGCGCTGGCTAGCTACCTATTGATGACAAAATAAAAGGTTAAAATGTACAAATTGTTAAAATCAGCTAGTCTAATATTACTGTTATTTTTTCTAGTTTCTAAAAACTCAACAGCAGCAACGTTCACTGTTACTGATTCTACAGACTGTGGTCCTAATACAATTGTTGCAGCTATTCTCTTAGCTAACTCAACCCCAGGAAAGGATACTATTAATTTTGCTCCTGGAATTAAAACGATAACCTTTCCAAACTGTCGAGGTTCTGCACTTGATGATTCTTCAGATGATTATTATTTATGGATTAGTGAGAGTGTTGATATTATTGCACCTATTGATGTTGACCCTTCTTTATCAGGTGATCAAAAACTTACCATTAATGGGGAGCAGGTTTGGATAGATAATGCTGGCGGGGTAAATACATTGAATTGCCCTGGTTCTGGTTTTGCTTTTAATGCAAGAAAACCACCAGGGCTATTACGAATTGGTACGCCATACATTGATAATAGTGGTATTGCTGTTACGGTAGAAAATATAAAAGCGACACGGATGAGAACTTTTTCACTTGTTTTTAAAGGTGCTGGTTTATCCGTTATTAATAGTGAACTAACTGATAATGCCGACAATACTCAATGTATAAATTCACTTATCAGGATTAGGGATGATACGAAGCTTATTATTGATGGAACACATATTACAAAAAACCAACACCTTTCAGTCGCAAGAACATGGGATTTTGGAGGGATGATCTTGGAGGCTGGTGATAATTCAGTCGTAGAGATAAACAACTCGCTCTTTGAAAATAATGTGGGCATGGGCTCAATAATGACATCAGGTAAACTTACAGTTGTTAGCTCACTGTTTCATGAAACAGGAGGGATAATGTCTCTTCTGGGCGATGTGACTCTTGTTAATTCGGCATTTTCATCCTTCTCTTCAGATATATATGAAGGAATTTATGCATCAGGTGGTAAATTTTATATAGAAGCATCTACATTTAATGGTCTAGGTTATACAAGTGCAACACCGCCTACTATTGGCACACCACCTGATATTGAAAAAGCAAGCTTACTTCGTTTTCGTAATGGCACAGATATTACTATTGACAGCACCGTCATACATACACCTTTTTATGCATTACAAACTTTACCCATAGTCTATGTTGGCCCTACTTCAACACTATCAGTAAATCAAAGTTACTCCAGTGATGGTTCACTAATAGGTTCAATATCTGCTCCTCCTGTAGGAATAAATGATAATATTCCTTTTGCTCCCTGGGCTATTACGCCACTTATAGGAGGCCCCCTTATTGATCAAATTGCCAATCCACTCATCGATCCTATCTCAGGTAATCCAATCATTCTTGATGTTTTTGAAAATCCAAGAGTTAATGGGGTCAGCCGAGATATAGGCGCAGTTGAACTGTATGATGCCCCTGTACTTTCTGCAAGTGGCATTGACTCTGCAGCCGTGTTACTTTGGTCAAAACCAAATGCAGCAGGCGCTACTATTAATGAATATATCATTAATTATCGAGAGACAGGCAGTCCAGCATGGATAGCATGGACTCGACACGACACACAACTTCTTGAAATTGTACGACACCTTACTAATGGTACTTCTTATGATTTTCGTGTTGCGGCTAAAACAAATATTGGTCAGCTTCCCTGGAGCAATGTAGCTACTGCAACACCTGTAGGTTCTACGCATCTCAGTACTGCTCACACTTCCCTATCTGCATCTACACTGCATTTTGGAAATATTCCAGTGGGAAATAATAGTTCCCAAACATTAACAATAACCAATTCTGGTAATACCAATTTGGGTATAAAGCTTATAACTTCTGATAATACAGTTTTTACTGTTTTTAATGATAATTGTTCACATCAGGCTGTGGCACCAGGAAACAGCTGTACTTTAGATATTCATTTTACACCAGCAATGCAGGGAGCTGTAAATGGACATATTTTAATTCCCTCTAACGCCTCTACATCTCTAGATAAGGTTGGAGTCTCTGGTATTGGTGATGTAGCCAGTACATTCCTATCCACTGCCCATTTGTCTTTTGGTAATCAGATAATAAACACAAGCAGTACATCACAAGCTGTCACTATAACAAACAGTGGTGTTGCTCCATTAACCATTACTAGTCTTACTTCAAATAGTGGTGAGTTTGTCATCAGCAATAATAATTGTGTTGGTATAATTAATATTGGTAACCAATGTACCTTTGATGTGACTTTTACCCCAACACATATTCATGGCCGAAGTAGTACTATCAGTCTAATATCTTCTGCTGCTTCCTCCCCTGATAGTATTGCATTAGATGGAAATGGTGTAAGTGCTTATGCTTTAACAGCAAATACCGGCTCAATTTATTTTAATAACCAACAAATTAATACTACAAGCCAAGCTAAGCAAATAATACTCACTAATAGCGGGACAAGTTCTTTATCTTTTTCGGGAATAACTATACCTACTGGTTTTATTGTTACTCAGGACAACTGTACTGGACAAACTATTATTAGTGGTCATTCATGTACAGTATTAGTTGCTTTTACGCCAAATCAGCTTGGATTTATTAATGGAAGTTTACTGATAAGTAGCAATCATCCCGATAACTCTCATACCATATTATTATATGGCACGGGGGTTATTATTGCTCAAGCAACACCAATCCCAGTAAATTCAATTTTAGGTTTATTTATTTTGAGTATTGGTATGCTGCTATGTTCTTTTTATTTTATTCACTACCGTACAGGGGTTAAATAACTAAAAGACCGATCTGTTTCTAGTCGCCACTGAATCCCTTTATATATGATGGGTACAGGCGAAATATCGATTTTAAAATAAATGACAAGAAAATCTATAATTCCTTGATTGTTAATCAGTTATTAAGTGTAAAGAAATTCATGTTTTTAACATGTCAGAAAATACCTTATGAAAATAGAAAGTTGCTTACTCCTCTCTTAAAACGCAATATATCTGCTCAATAGCCTTATGAAAATCTTTTAGCCCGCTTCATTTTTCATGGTGTATTTTTTAGCCTGAAACTAAGCTAGTAAAATGATCAAGTGCTAGTTGTGTTGCTGTAGGGTAATTAACTTTTCCTGTGGCTAGTACGGGGAGTTTTTCTACGGTGATGAACTTTTTGGGTAGGCTGATACTGGCTACACCCGTTGCTTTTTGCATTAGCTCTTTGTTAGTGACATTTTCTTGCGTAGTAATAAGGACTAATTGTTCGCCTTTTTTCTCATCAGGAATGCTGACGACTATATGTTGTGTATCAGGCCAAATGTCTGTAATGAGTTGTTCGGTTGCGGTTAAAGACACCATTTCACCACTGATTTTTGCGAAACGCTTACTACGTCCTTTAATGGTGACATAGTTCTCTTCATCGACATGTGCAATATCACCAGTGTCATACCAACCTAGCCCATAGGTTGAGCTGGGGGGGACTAATTTACCTGGGTTGTCTGCAAGCAAATAGCCTTGCATTATGTTTTCGCCATAAAGGTGTAGTTTTCCAGCGCCTTCAATACCGGGAATGTATTCTAGTTTATATTGCATATTGGGTAGTAAACGGCCCACGGTTCCTGCTTTATAAAACATGGGAGTATTAACGGCAGCAACGGGAGATGTTTCAGTCGCTCCATAGCCTTCTAAAATACGAATACCAAATTTATCAGCCCAAAGTTTGCGCGTATTGTCATGTAATTTTTCAGCGCCAGCAACGACATACCGGATATTGTAAAAGTCATACGCGTGGGCTTTTTTACCATAAGCTGCTAAGAAGGTATTGGTGCCAAACATGATGGTGGCATTAATATCGTAAGCGATTTCAGGGATGATGCTGTAGTGCAAAGGCGAGGGGTAAAAGAAGGTGGTCATGCCATTCATAATCGGCAGCATGGTGCCGACAGTAAAACCAAAGGAATGAAACATAGGTAAAAAATTAAGCACAGTATCCCGAGCATTGAAATTAATGCGCGCAGCCACTTGTTTATGGTTTGCGAGGATATTGCTATGTGACAAAACAACGCCTTTAGGTGCGCCTTCTGAGCCTGAGGTAAACAGAACTACTGCGGGGCTATCAGGATTATGCTGACCATGTGGATACCATAAGTGTATTGTTTTTGCTTGTATAAGGGCTTTCAGTTTATCTAATCCACTGATTTTTTCGCCTAAATCTTCTAAGTAAACGAGGTTTAAATTTTCGGCTAATTGCACGGCGTCTTGATCAAATTTTCCGAGATCAATGAAACGCCGAGAAGTTAATACCGTCTTTACTTGGGCAGTGTGGCAAGCTGAAAGCATGCCGCTAGCACCAGTTGAATAATTCAACATAGCAGGCACGCGATCATGTAGTTGTAGACCTAAAACGACATTAAGCGTTTTAGTGCTATTAGGCAGAAATATACCAACATTTTCATTTTTTTGGGTGATTTTGGTGAGTGCATTACCGATCGCAATACTGCGTGTAATAAGCATGTTGTATGATAAAGGCTGGCGATCTAAGTCTTCTGCTACGGTATGTTTGCCACCATGTATGCCTCTAGCTTCTATCAGTGCAGAAAAAAGAGTTTGCTGATAATGACTAGTAGTAAACATCATGTCGGTCATAATGTCGGTTAGCACTAAACCACAGGCATGACGGCGGTCTTTTCCTTTCAGCTCTTTAGCTACTGTGACTTTGGTTGGGGGGAGTATTTTTAGGGTAATTTTAGGGAAGAAACGTAAGCGAACAATGTTTTGTAAACGTGAAAAATGTGTGAACTGAGCGCCTTCAATACGTACCGGTAAAATAGTCGCCCCTGACTTATCCGCGACCATTCCTGTGCCGTCATAAACCTTCATTAAGGAGCCGGTGACAGTAATTCTGCCTTCAGGGAAAAGGACGGTATTACTTGGCTTTTGCAGATGGTGAATTAAGTTTTTTAATGATAATGGGTGAGTAGGGTCCATTGGGAAAAAACCAGTTAAATTAATAAAAGGTTTGAGCCACCAACGTTTAGCAATTTGAGTGTTAATGGCGAAAGTAACTTTACTTGGTAAGAATACACCTAATAATAAAGGGTCTAAAAATGAGCTGTGATTAGCGATGATAAG
>ENA-ORXI01003307-ORXI01003307.1-sediment-metagenome-genome-assembly--contig:-NODE-3307-length-10970-cov-8.239512_pt1 | contig 10970 bp, 13 predicted proteins | sample MGYA00237861_ERZ511468 | MGnify/ENA primary metagenome ERZ511468 (study PRJEB26299, sample SAMN06266213) | sediment metagenome | isolation source: Hudson Canyon methane seep mesocosm | place...
TCCTGTACGTTTAAGAATGATGAGGATGGTAATGGTGAGTCACGCCACTTGGTTCGGCTTAACGAACATCAAGTCTTAGTTGAATTTATTATAAATACTCAGGATGAGGATAAGTTTGAGGATGATGAAAGAATTGTAGAGTATTCTATTTCCTGTATCGATCTCTCCGATAAGCAACTCTTACCAGAGTGGATCGAAAGCTATATTCAACAAGAAAAAGAAAACGCCCTTAGCAAAGATGTTCTTTACGATACCGCGTATGAGTTAAAACAAGCCGTTAATAGCGCCAAAAGAATGGGTTACCCAGCGGGAAAAGGGACTGGGCTGTTGATAGAGTGTAGCGATATTAGTGTCGTTAAAGATATTCATAAATGGATTAGTGCTTACACACCTAAAGAAGATAATGAGTATGCCGCTTCGCTTTATAGGCAGCTTGCGGATCAAGAGTTAAAGCCCGATCAGGATATCAAGCTTGACTACATGATGGATGGCGAGATGATTGTCTACACATTAAGTTCGGATGTGTGCAATGGCGAGATCATGGTCGATTTGGAAAAAGAAACACAGCTGGCCTATTTGAAAGGCAGAAGTGAGCCTATTTCTGTGTCACTTTACCTGATGAATGCCTTATTAATAGAAACACTTAATCGTGTTAATATTTTAGGTCACACACGTGGTCAGTTTACCTATGATCCACCTGACAATAAAACAGCCATCAAAAACAAGACACCTTAAGCAATAAGTAGAGTGCTTAATACATAAAAGGAAACACATACCATGCTTTCAGAAAGTGAATTAGAGGAATTTGATATTGTAGCAATGGACGATGAGAGTGATTTATGCAAACTAACCATTGAAGATGAGGGTGAAGATTTAACCGCACGCTTATTGTCTGTCAATATTATTACCCAAGATCAGGCTGATAAGATTAATTACTTTGAAGAAGATATGGGCTTGGATTCAGCAGAGGAAGCTTGGGCTGTTTTAACGCATATTTGGACAGTAGTTGAAGCGGATGACTCAGAAAACATGATAGCCGCTGCAGGTTTTCATGTTGTTAATCGTGAAGGTTTACTGGTGACCGAAAAGCCATGGGTCGATAAAGTTACGACTGCCTTATTTTTTGATGCTAATGAAATGGAAGATGATGACGAGCCTTCGTCAATGCCTAAACCTTAATTGGAAAAGAGGGTTTCCAGTCCATTAACCTCTAACAGCATCAGCTCGTGACCCAACGCTTCGTACTCACGTATTTTGCTTTGATCGCCTTGGAGTTCTTTGCGCTGCCTTCTTATCTCGTTCATAGCGGCGTCTACTGTATTGGCAATAAGGCGTTTCTCTTTCAGTGTTTGGGTAGCTAAAGGAGGAAGTTTAGAAAGGCACTGTCGTAGTGCTAAAATTAATTCGGGAGGCATAGATAGGGCGCTTTTCACTCTTTCTCCTCTATCCTTGCTAAGTGATAAAGGATGAAACAAAATAGCCTCTAAATCGCGAAAGTATTCAGCGGGAAGTCTATTATCTATATCGGGGAGACGGTGAAAGTCACTCCCACTAATAGTTAAGGTGTCATCAATCGCGTCATAGACAATGGTGACCGCCCATCCCATGAAGAGGTCTATTTCATCAACATTCATCGCAAACATGATAAGGGCATTAATTAGTAAGTAACGTGACTGAGCATCATTTTTACTTTGGCATGCATGACGGATCATGTCTTTGTCAAATCCAGACAGTGACATAAGATCACTTTCAGATCCTATTTGTTTTGGATCTACACCATTATGGGCAAGATCCATTGATCGTGCGTTACTAACAGGAAGGACATAGAACTGCTTGCCTTCTACGCTAAATATTTCCATTTAATTAGGCGATCTAACAATAGATGGATCGACATAAAGTAATGACTCGTCTTTATCATCATAAGGAATACGAGATAATAAATCCCTCATACAGTTTAAGCGTGCTAACTTCTTATTGTCTGACTTTACAACAGTCCAGGGCGCACACTCTGTATGCGTTGTTTCAAACATCATTTCTTTTGCTTGTGTATATAAATCCCACTTGTCAATGGAGGCGATATCAATGGGACTAATCTTCCAATGCTTAAGGGGATCGCGCTGCCTATCTTCAAAGCGATTATGTTGTACTTTTTGACTCACTGAGAACCAATACTTAATAAGAATGACGCCATCAGAGGTAAGCATGTGCTCAAACTCAGGTGCTTGATGTAAAAAGCGCTGGTACTGATCTCCATTACAAAACCCCATTACTCTTTCAACACCTGCACGGTTATACCAAGAACGATCAAACAGAACTATTTCACCACCGGCAGGTAAATGCTGCATGTAACGCTGAAAGTACCATTGTGTACGCTCAGTATCACTGGGCTTTTCTAAGGCAACCACATGGGCGCCACGCGGATTTAAATGCTCCATAAAGCGTTTAATCGTGCCCCCTTTACCGGCAGCATCTCGCCCCTCAAACACAATGGCAATGCGATGGTTGTTGGCTTTAACCCAGCTTTGCATTTTAAGCAGTTCAATTTGGAGGTGGTATTTTTGACTTTCGTATTCTTGACGGCTTATTTTCATGGTAATATTATTTGTGTAAAATAACTATAATACAAAATTAAGGTGATTAAATCAACTATTTTCTTGACTTTTCATATAAACCTGCTATAATACCTCGAACTTTACCACATAAATGGGCTTGACCATGATGACCAGAGCAGCACCACTGATAACACGATTATTAACATAATAAACATGTAGTGCTGTGCGCTTTGTGTTTTCACAAGGCACAGGTCAACTAAAAACCCCGATGTGCCTTTGGTATTTTGGGGTTTTTTCGTTTTAAGGATTAAGAAATGGCATTACCACTTTTTATGGATTTTGAAGCCTCGAGCTTATCTATCGATAGCTACCCTATTGAAGTTGCCTTCTCAGATGAAAAAGGCAATATTGAAAGCTACCTGATTAAGCCAGAAGCCAACTGGACAGATTGGAGTCGCATTGCTGAACATGATATTCATGGCATTAGCCGCGAGCTGCTCTCTAAAGAAGGGCAGACCGCTGAATGGGTGGTAGGTCGCATGCGAGGCAAGCTAAAAGGTAAAACCGTCTATGTTGATGGCGGTCAGTATGATGAATACTGGGCTGAACGCTTATTTGAATATAAGGGTAATACAGATAGGTTGCCATTTCGTTTAGGTGACTTCCATGAGTTATTGGTGAGTGAGTTTGGTTTGTGGACGGTGATGAATAATCACATTTTATTTGATATTAAACAACGTGCTCGCAAGCAGGTAGGAAAACAGCATAGAGCACATGCCGATACGGCTTATTTAATGGCGGTGTATCGCGAAGTTAAAATGAAAGCAACGGGAGGCTTTTAATGAACAAGGAGCACACTAAACAATTGGTTGAGAGTTGCCCGATTTTATATCGAGGCGGCTTTGGCTTTGAGTGTCGAGACGGGTGGTTTCAGATGATTTCCGATCTATCTGTGAAATTAGAAGTGATTTGTGAGCAAGCCCTCATGAAAGGCACGCTCATTGATGATCTCCCTAAAGCCTCTCAAGTAAAAGAAAAGTTTGGATCGCTTCGCTTTTATTTAAGCCATGGTCTCGAGGGAATGGAGGAATTAATTGATAAAGCAGAAGACCAATCAGAAAATATATGCGACATGTGTGGTGTCCCAGGTGACATGCATACTGATGGCGGTTGTTATCGGGTGCGATGTAATAAATGTAAGGATAAAAGACGATGAAAATACAATTTACCAGTGATCTTCACATGGAGATGCGTCAGTATTTTGAGCTGGAAAAAACAGATAGCGATGTCATTGTGTTGGCAGGTGATATCCATGTAGGCTCAAAAGGCGTCGACTTTGCAGGTCAAGTCAGTATCGATCATGATAAGCCTGTTATTTATGTTGCAGGAAACCATGAGTTTTATCATTACGACTTTGATGAGGTCATGGCGGCTATTCGTGAAAAAGCTGAAAAATATCCTAATCTTTATTTCTTAGAGAATGACGGTGTTACTATCGGAGATACTCGCTTTTTAGGGGCGACACTGTGGACTGACTTTATCGGTAATGGCTCAATCCCTCAGCAGCGTAATATGGGTTATATCAGCATGCATTTAAACGATCACCGCGTTATTCGTCGCGATGGTGGGCGCTTTATGCCACAGCATGCCTTAAATATTCATCATGAATCTCGAGCATGGTTAGAGGCGCAATTAAACATGCCCTTTGATGGTCATACCGTGGTCGTTACCCATCATGGCCCCAGTTTAAAGTGTCAGCATAAAAACTATCCCAAGATAGATTCTATGGCAACAGGTTTCTTATCTCATATAGACAACTTAGTTGAAAAAGCGGACTTATGGATCTATGGGCACAGCCATTCTAATTTAGATGACAAAGTGGGAAGGTGCCGTTTGGTGAGCAATCAAACCGGCTACCCTCATGAAGACGGCTTTGTTCCAGGCGGCTTTAGACCCAAATGGGTAATAGGCTTAGGAGAAGATGGCCATGAAGATTAAATCAATTGATTATGAACCGTTCCATAACATTCGTTATAAAACCTCTGGTTTTAATCCTAAAGGGGAAGGGGTAAGAACAAACTTCTTACCGTTTTTCAAGGTGACTGTAGAGCAGCTGCCTGAGGGCGTTGATGCGATTGTAGCCACGTCAGACTTGCAAGGAAGGGAAATGGGCAAAGCAAATCGATTGCTCGGTGAGTATGTTGTGGATGAATTGGTTAGGCTGTCTGGTGAGGGCGTGATTCCCACTATTGATGCTGCGTTTTTAACTGGCGATCTGTATGACCACCCGGATTGTCGAAAATTAGGGGGGAGTGGTGATGTATCTTCTGTGTGGAGGGCTTTTTCAGACGCCTTCCCCGTCACCTTTGGCGTACATGGTAATCATGATGTGATTACCGATAAAAAAGCGCTTAAAGGGGCTAAGGGGCATCCTACGATTGCACTTGATGGTCATAGTGATGATTACTTTAGTGACCTTAAGGTGGGCGGCGTATCCGGCATCATCGGTAAGCCGACCAAAAACCAACGCAAAACACCGGAACAGTTTTATAGTTATTTAGATAAGGTATTGAGCCATCGCCCTGATGTATTACTCCTTCATCATGGTCCAGACAACCTTTCGCCACGACAACGCGGTGACGATGCCGTGCGAGAACGCTTTGAGAAGAGTAAGGCTGGCGGTTTAGTGCTGTTTGGTCATTGTCATTGGTCTGCAGAAGATATGTGGGGTAAACAAGGTAACAAAGATGTGCTTAATATAGATGGTCGCGTCATTGTCTTTGTGGAAGAAAAATGATGGCGATCGTGATGTTGTTAATAGGTGCCCTGCTTATACTGGTGGGTATTAAACTACTCCAATTTACATGGCGAACAGCGCACTACACGCCCTCACAAGCAACGAGCTCTACTGCGTTAAAGCTCGCGGCAAAAGAAACGTTAACGACAACAATATTGAAATCTTATTTATAAGAAAACACCACTACAAACCTTAGCGTTTTAATGAGTGCCTGCTAATAATCATTGACATTTACGGTGTTATTTGCTAATATAGTGTCAAGTTAAGTGAAAGGACTCGACTATGGCGGGTAACGCACGCACCAAAGAACAAGAAGATTTATCGCAGATCCGACGACAAAATATAAAGACCGTGATTAAACATGGTGACTTAAAAATATTAGCCACTGAACTGGGCTGCAACAGTAATTACTTATCGCAGATATTTAGTCACAAGTCCCCTCGTTTAATTGGGGATAAAATGGTTCGCCATATTGAACGTGTTTTAAGTTTGGCTAAGTTCAGCTTAGACGTTGAAGAGGGTGAGTTAGCGCCACGGTTAGAAGGATCTATTCGTGATACCCGTTCAGCAGTGACGACTTTCTTACAGGCTGCTTTCCCAGCGTGTGTGCTGAGTTTTGATGTGAAGTTACCTTTTGATGTTGAAGCTGACGTTATGGTGATGGATAGCGCACTTAGTTTAATAGCAGTTGTTCAGATCCAAGCCCTGAAGGGACAGATAAGCTCGACACAAAATAAACTACGCCTCTTCGGTGCTATGCAGATTTCACGTGCAACACAAGGGCTGGTATTACAACTATCAGGCAAAGAGTGTTTTGGTACGCAGTATCAGCTCGACAGTGACGGGCTGATGATAGTCAGTCCAGTAACACCTAACTATTAATTAAACGCGCAAGGTAAAGCCTTGCATTCATATTACTATTAATCTATATTATATCTACATTATACATACTACGAGAAGGGAGAGAACATGCTTAAATTACTGATCTTAGCCATGCTAATTGGCTCGATTGCTTACTTTGTTAGGCAGTTAAGAAACACCTCTTTATTGACGCACAAAAAGGATGAGTTAGAGCAAACAGAAATGGAAGGGGATGCAACAGACATGAGCCTGGAGATCGCCGAAGAGAAAGCACGTCAACGAAAAGTGCAAAAAGAAATTGACGAATTAGATAACGAACAAAAATAACTATTATTCAAGGAGAATAAACAATGAGTGCAAAATTAATTGGTTCAGGTATTGTTGCAGGTGCCGCAGCAATCGCCTTGTTTATGGCGGCAGGTGTGAATGACGCAGGTAACCGTACTGTTGTTCAGTACCCTACTGGTAAATTGTTAGTTAAATTTACACCGGGCATTTATATGAAGTGGTTTGGGCAAAGCACCGAGTATCGTGATGTACTAACCTATGACTTTGACAAGGCAATGGATGACAATACCTCAAGCTTAAACCAGCCTGGTATCGCGGTGCGTTATCAAGATGGTGGTACGGGCACAGTATATGGTAAGGCGCGTTTCTCATTGCCTAACGATGAAAGCACGATGTTGATGTTACATAAAGCATTCCGTAGTAATCAGGGTGTGGCTACCAAATTGATTAAAGCCGTGTCAGAAGAAGGCATGAACTTAACAGCAGGTCTAATGAGTAGTGAAGAGGCTTATGCTGAAAAACGGGGTACATTCACTCAGTGGGCCAGCGAGCAAATCAAAGGCGGTAAATACCAGACTGAGCTGAAGAAAGTATCGACCGTTGATGAAGGAACTGGAAAACACGTTGTTAAAAATATTCCTGTTATTACGTATGGTGACGATGGTCGACCTGTTCATAATGAAAGTGACTTTATTGAATATGGTATTTCAGTCAACGGCTTCCAAATTACCGACTGGGATTTTGAAACTAAAACATTAAAACAAATCTCTGATAAACGTGATGCAACTATGGCGATTATTACGGCTAAAGCGAATGCAGAACGTGCTAAGCAAGATGCAATCACTGCGGAAGAGCAGGGTAAAGCAAACGTAATGACCGCTAAATACGAGAAAGAAGTATTGAAAGAGCAAGCAGTTGTAACGGCTGAGCAGCAAAAAGAAGTAGCGGTTATCGCGGCTAAACAGTTAGTAGAAGTGGCAACACAGCAAAAACTGGAAGCAGAGCAGAAGAAATTCTCAGCGGCTGAGTACAAACAAGAGCAGATCCTACGTGGTGAAGGTGATGGTGAGTACAAGCGCTTAGTAATGGAAGCCGATGGTGCCTTAGAGCAGAAGCTACGCACTTATGAGAAGGTTCAGGGTCGTTTCGCAGAAGCGATTGCTAAACAGAAATGGGTACCCGAAGTTCAAATGGGTATGTCTGCTGGTGAAGGTAACGGCAGTGCCGCCATGAACTTAATCGATATGCTAAACGTTAAGACTGCAAAAGACTTGTCGTTAGATATGAAGATTTCAGCAAATAGTGACGGTTACCAAGTGCCTCAACCATACAAACAGTAATCACTGTTAAGTTCTAAGAAAAAGCCCAGAGCTTAATTGTTCTGGGCTTTTTTGTGTCTGGGTATTTATTAAATCTAATAATATTCAAATTGACTTAGTGGTATTTAAGTGGTAATATCTTTTAAATCATATCGCAAAAAGGAGTCGCTATGAATTTACCTGCTGCTATCGATCAAGCATCCCTGTCATCCTATGTGAATGACGTCATGGGGATCCCTATGCTCACAGAACAAGAAGAGCATGAGCATGGCGTCGCTAATCAACACGACAGTGTCGAGTCAGGCAAGGCGCTTATCTTATCGCATCTTAAGTACGTTGTAAAAGTGGCTAAAGAGTTAGAAGGCTATAGACTGCCTCAAGCTGACTTAATTCAAGAAGGTAACGTAGGCTTACTCAAAGCGGTCAAAAATTATAAGCCGACTAAAGGGAAGCGATTAGTCTCCTTTGCCCACAGTTCGATCCGTGGTCAAATGATGGATTACATTATAGCTAACGTAAAGTTAGTTAAAGTGGGCAGCGGAAAGGTCAATAGGAAGCTGTTTTTCAACCTTAGGAAGCTTAAAAAGGAAAAAAGGCAACTTAGGGTTGATGAGGCTACTTTAATCGCTGACAAGCTCTGTGTGCCTGTTGAATCTGTCTTAAGAATGGATAGCAAACTAAGCTACAATGAGATTGCTTTCGATCATGGTGCAGAAGATGACTATAGCCCTGAATCTTACCTCACCGATTTGAGTGGTACGCCAGAACAGGTACTGTCTAATACTCAAGAAGATGAAGGTAATAGGAGTAAGCTTGTTCGTGCTGTCGCATCCTTGCCAGAACGAGATAGGGACATCTTTGAGAAAAGACATCTTAATGACGTCAAAGTTGGCTTAAAAGAGATCGCCCAAGACTTGGGTGTATCGATTGAGCGGGTGCGTCAAATTGAAGCCAAAGCCATGAAGCACGTTAAAGACTTTTGCCGACACTAAAAAGTTTGACCCATATCAACTATTGGAATAGGATTTTAATCTAAACTAAGCCTATTCTACCTTCATATTACGAGACTATCATGGGCTACACACACTACTTTGAAATAAGTAAACCCTTTGAGCCAAAGGCAAAGCAGCTTATTGCCAATGCAGCACGGGTCTTGTTTGATAAGTTAACAACAAGTGATCCTATTCTTCAGGTTGGGGACATGTATGGCGAACGCTTATTAAGCTCGGCAGATGATCTCTTTCAAATCGAAGAAGGTATACCCAGCATTGTCTTTAACGGTTATGGAGAAGGAGCATGTGAATCGTTTTGGCTGCCCCTTCCTGAAACCAGAGAGGATGTGCGAAGGCTTGCAAGAAGCTTTAACTTTGTTAAAACACGTCAACGTCCCTACGATGAATTGGCAAAAGCTATTTTTTTAGTGGCCGAGAATGTGGCACCAGAATCCTTTTCTGTCAGCAGTGATGGCACCAAGGAAGATTGGGCGGAGATCAAAGCGTTAACGTCCGAGTTATTAGACATGCCCCTGAAGATGCCGATTAAAATTGATGAGCTCAATACGGATATCCCGTTAAGCACTGTTTTCTCTTTCATTAAAAAAGGAGAGGGTGTCACAGGGTATGCCGAACGCCTACTGGCAGAATTAGATTTGGAATTTCCAGCTCACTATTCTGAGAGTGCATTAATTTCAAGTGAGCCACAAGAAAGGGTTGACGAGGCGCTCTATAACCTTAGGTTATCTGTTGTCCAGCGTGAACTATCTCAAGCGCTAAAAGAGATCACTGAAGACGCCGATAAGAAACTGGGGTTGAATATCTACCTCTCAATGAAAGAGGCAGGTGAAACGGTTAATAGTTATATTTATGAAGGCACAAAGCTAAAAGGAGATACGGTCGCAACATCAATACAGGTATCGTCTATTTTGGATAGTGACTTTGTGGATGATGAATGGCGAGAAGATCTAACGTCGGGCAGTTACGTTTCAGAGGATTTCTATAAGGAATTATCCCGTGCCATTAAATTAAAGTCTGTTTTAAAATCGACGTACAAGGAAATCCACATCCACCGTGATTTGAAAGCAGGTGTTTCAACCCACGATCTTGAGGAAGAAATCAAACGGGTGAAAAAAGATGCAGCAACCATGGCGCCAACCAAGCTAATTGGTAGTGGGCCTTAAGCACTCAGCATTAATGCCTCAATTTCTTGATGGATCTTATCTAACGCCACATACTGCTTTTTATTATGTTCATTTTCAGATTCATTTAGGGTTGAGATGAGATTTCCTGCTAAGTACATTTTACGGTGCAGATCTTCAAATTTCTCTAACCAGTCATAGTCAAACATATTAAACTGGCGAACTTGATTCACCCAAAATTCAGCATGCCCTTTATTGTAAGCGGTAATAGGCCATTCATCTGGCTTGTCAGTATCAACAAAAAAAGCATACCAGTGCCGATCTAACAGTTTAATCAATTTAAGCATAACGTCTTTATGGCTGCCGCTGGTAAGGGCGCATTTTTTCCAGCGTTCATTTGGGACGTAGTGGGTGATCCACTTGTAAAACTCCGTCACAGGCATTGGTTTTGCAATACCGTATCCTTGCCCATTCTCACAGCCAAGAAGGATGAGCATCATGCCTTGCTCAACTGTCTCAACGCCTTCCGCAATCACTTCGCGGTGAAAGGCTTTTGATAGGTTGATCGTGCCGTCTATGATGGCATAATCACTTGGATCATCTAATATATCATTAACAAAAGAGCGATCTATTTTGATGGTGTTAACAGGGAGGCGCCTTAAGTGTGTTAACGAGGAATAGCCTGTACCAAAATCATCCAAAGAAAAATGAACACCTAGGGCTATACAAGACTTCATAATGTCACTGACACGGAGAATATCATCTAAGGCAGCGGTTTCTAATATTTCTAACTCAAGATTCTTGGGGCAAACATTAGGGTAGGCGTGCAGCTGTTTTTGTAATTGACTAACAAAATTTTCTTGTACCAAATGACACGGCGCGATATTGATACTAAGAATTAATTTAAGATTTTCTGCTTGCCATTGATTTAATTGTTTTATGGCGCTTGCAACCACCCAATCACTCAATTCGAGCATTAAATCTGTATTATCAATAAGCGGCAAAAATTCAGCCGGTGC
>ENA-ORXI01003308-ORXI01003308.1-sediment-metagenome-genome-assembly--contig:-NODE-3308-length-10968-cov-16.263245_pt1 | contig 10968 bp, 5 predicted proteins | sample MGYA00237861_ERZ511468 | MGnify/ENA primary metagenome ERZ511468 (study PRJEB26299, sample SAMN06266213) | sediment metagenome | isolation source: Hudson Canyon methane seep mesocosm | place...
GCACAATGTAATTAGATAGATGATTATTAACAAGTTATTAGTTTGTTTATGAGGAGTTATCATGGCTACTACAATTGGTACTGTTAAGGCGACCACGGGTATTGCAACTGCAACAGCTATAGACGGAATAGTTCGAAATTTACAGATTGGAAGTAATGTCTATGCTGATGATTTAATAACAACCGGAATCACAGGAGCAGCAGTCATTGAATTTTCTGATGGAAGTACGGTGGATCTCGGTCGTAATTCTCAACTTACTCTTGATAACTCTGTGTTTGATCCAAATGCAGCAACGGAAAGTAGCTCAATAGATGCAAGTTCTAATGCTATCCAGCAAGCAATATTAGCAGGTGATGACCCCACTCAAGTAGCTGAGGCTACCGCTGCGGGAGCGGGTGCACAGACGGAAGGAAATGAAGGACATAACCCTGTTTATGTTGATTATCTGGCACCGGAAATTACACCAGAATCTGGTTTTGATACGACGGGTGTTTCGCTTGCCTTTCCTGAAATTGAGGAAGAACTTCAAGCTCCTGTGGTAAATGATGAGCCAAAGCCTGATATTCCATTGATCTCAATTAGCACAGGTGTTGAGGGTGGTAGTGCAGTAGAAGGTGACGATGTCACTTTTACTGTCAGCCAAGATATTATTAGTAGTGGTGATACCACAGTCGTTATTGAAATATTGAGTCTTCCGGGCGACAGTGCGACAGAAGGGGGCGACTATGAAGTGATTGATACGCTGACTGTTGTGATCCCCGCGGGCAGTGATGCTAACACCTTTAATGTGGCGACTCATCTTGATACGTTAGAAGAAGGTAATGAGACCTTTTCAGCTCGTATTGTCTCGGCTACGAATCCAGATGGCAGTGTTGCTATTGGTACTGCCATAGCAGTGGGCACTATCATTGATGATTACACACCACCTGAAGTTTCCATTAGTACCGGCATCGAAGGTGGCAGTGCAGTAGAAGGTGATGATGTCACTTTTACCATCAGCCAAGACAGTATTAGCAATGCCGATACCACTGTTGTTGTTGAAGTATTAAGTCTTCCGGGTGACAGTGCGGTAGAAGGCGGTGACTATCAAGTGATTGATACCGTGACTGTTGTGATCCCCGCGGGCAATGATATTAATACCTTCAATGTAGGCACGCATCTAGATAGCTTAGAAGAAGGCAATGAGACCTTTTCAGCTCGTATTGTCTCGGCTACGAATCCAGATGGCAGTGTTGCTATTGGTACTGCCATAGCAGTGGGCACTATCATTGATGATTACACACCACCTGAAGTTTCCATTAGTACCGGCATCGAAGGTGGCAGTGCAGTAGAAGGTGATGATGTCACTTTTACCATCAGCCAAGACAGTATTAGCAATGCCGATACCACTGTTGTTGTTGAAGTATTAAGTCTTCCGGGTGACAGTGCGGTAGAAGGCGGTGACTATCAAGTGATTGATACCGTGACTGTTGTGATCCCCGCGGGCAATGATATTAATACCTTCAATGTAGGCACGCATCTAGATAGCTTAGAAGAAGGCAATGAGACCTTTTCAGCTCGTATTGTCTCAGCCACGAATCCAAATGGTACTGTAGACATAGGCGTTGCAGTGGCAGCAGGAACGATACTAGATCAATATGATAGTCCCTTGGGAAGCGATACTGTTTCTTTGAGTGTAGATGAGTCACTCATCGTTGATACTGTCGTAGATGATTCATTGACGTTTACAGCAGGCACTGCCGATCTGACTTTATTTCAATTTGATACCGATTTGTCTTCGTTAAAACTCGATACCAATGAGGATGGTTTGGATGATGTGTCATGGAACCGTGTTAGTGATACAAAAATTGAAGGTTTAATTGGTACTTCAGTGGCCGTAACGCTGAACCTGACTGCTTCAACTATTACTGCTGGATCAACTGCAGATGTGACTGTTCAGGCTGTATTAGATGATGCATTTCAACACTTGGGTATACCTGGTCGGAATCCGCTTGATTTGGGAAGTATTAAAGTAATAGCGAGCACCTCTGCGGGAGATGATGCTGTTGGCACCGCTTTTGTAGCTGTTATTGACGATGTTATTGAAATTACCTCAATCACTAATGCCAATTTAGCCAATATTGCTGGGGCTGAAGCGGCAGGGGATTTAATCATTGATACTGGAGCAGATGGTTTAGCGAGTCTAATCTTCACTGGCACAGTGCCATTAGGGTTAACAACATCAAATGGTCATGAAATAAGTTATCAATCACAAACTGATGGTGCCCTGCTAGCCATTGATGAAAATAATGACAGTGTGTTTACCTTAACTCAAAATGATACTGGTGATGGTTATACAATATCGTTAGATCAGTTGCTCCAAGGCCCCATTGTGGAAACAACCGTTAGTCTGACGGGGTCTGTTGTTGTTGCTGGCTCTCCAGTCGGAAGTGTGACTCAAGTGGATCAAAATGGCATTACCGTTATTCTTTCTGCAACAGATAGTTCAGGTCCAGATCTAATCAATGCATCAAGTGATGGCTTTGGTGTGGATAATGGTCTTGTTGATGAAGGTGATTCTGAGATTGCGATTATTGCATTAGATGATCCTAACGGTACATTTAGTGATATGACTGTGACGGTAGGCAACTTCTCAACAGCGGGAAGCAGTGTCGATGTTTATTCTTATCAGTTATATCTTGATGGTGCTCTAGTTGGCAGTGTGCAAAATGTAGCTGCAACCGCAACAAATTCAAGTACAGATACGACTATTTCTATCAATGGTTCAGGATTTGATGAAATTCAAATGTGGGCAAGTCATACCGGTGGTAATACACAGTCAGAAGGTAGTTATAAAGTTATCTCGGTGGACTCTGATGTTACTGCGACCTCTTCTCAGGATGTGGTGCTTAATTTTGGTGTTGATGCTATAGATAGTGATGGTGACTTCCATGGCGGAGATTTCCAAGTTGCTGTCGATATTAATGGTGACCTTAGCTACCTATCTCTAGATGACCCTTCGTTAGATAGCTTACTTAATGATACTGTTGATGAAGTAGTATGAAAATATAGGTGCTGACCCACTGAATAGAAGCTGTGGTTTAGTCCAAAAGAGACAGGAGAGGAAAACCTAATCTCAGCTCTAAAAGGTAGAACCGTCTATTACCATTTTTATATATTTGGATAACTAGTGTGGGATCTCTATTTTCAGGTCAGCCAGTTTAAGGAGTTCCTCAAAGTCTTTTCTTGGTACAGGTTTGCTGAATAAATAGCCTTGAATTTCATCGCATTTCTTACTTTGGAGATATTCCAATTGTTCATGGGTTTCGACCCCTTCGGCAATTGTTTTAAGCCCCAAGTTTTTGGCCAAATCAATGATTGAAATAACAATGGCATCGTCACCTTTTTCGAGAGTTAACGCTTGAATAAAGGATTGATCTATCTTTAATTTATGTACTTTGAACTGTTTCAGATAAGATAAGGATGAGTAGCCGGTGCCAAAGTCATCTATAGATAATTTGATACCAAGGCCGTGTAGCTTATTAAGGATCTCAATAGTCTCATCAATATTATCCGCAGCGATACTCTCTGTTATTTCCAGATCCAAAAACTCTGCTTTTACATTAAATTCTTGCAGGATCTCAGCCACTTTATGAACGAAGTTATTTTGCCTAAATTCAGGTTGAGATACATTTACAGCAATGTTAACAGCTGGTAATCCAGCCTCATTCCATAAGGACATTTGTTTAACTGCTGTCCGCATGACCCAGTTACCAATGTCGATTATCATGCCTGAATCTTCAGCAATTGGGATGAAATCTGCTGGTGAAACAAGCCCTAACTTTGGATGTTTCCAGCGTATTAATGCCTCTGCACCCGTTATCTCCCCACTTATCGTGTTAACTTGGGCTTGGTAATATAGGTGGAGTTCATCATTCTCAATAGCTTGTCTTAAATCATTTTCTATCTGCTGTACTTTTCGGGCTTGTAAGAACATTTCTTCATTGAAAAATTGGAGTGTATTTCGTCCTGCCTGTTTAGCTCGATAAAGTGCAGTATCTGCATTACGAGATAAATCATTAAAATTGTGACCATTTTCTGGGAATAGTGCTAATCCAATGCTTATTGTTACATTCAGATTGTGTTTTTTAATATTAAATGGTTGAGAAATTGATTTTAATAACTTCTCAGCAACTTTGGCTGCAGCCTTAAAGTCGGAATTAGGCAATATTGCAATAAACTCATCACCACCCGCTCGTGAGATTGTATCTTCGCCCCGTAAACTTTGATTCAGCCTTTTTGCTACTGCCTGTAATAGCTTGTCACCGATATGATGACCCAATGAGTCATTGATATTTTTAAATCGATCTAGGTCAATAAAAAGCAATGCCAATGATGTTTTGTTTCGTTTAGCATTGGCTAATGCAACATTTGCACGATCATGCAATAAGGTTCGGTTCGGTAGATTTGTAAGTGGATCAAAATGCGCTAAGTACTTTATTTTTTCCTCTGCAGCCTTATATTCTGTCATATCTGAGTGGAGAGCTATGTAATTTATGACGTCATTATTGTTATCTTTAACCGCACTAATTGAAAGCCATTCAGGATAAGGATTGCCTTGTTTATTTAAGTTCCATATTTCACCATGCCATTGACCTATTTCTGTAATATCTTTCCACATCGCCTGATAGAATTTTGCATCCTGCCGATCAGATTTTAATATACGAGGATTCTTGCCCAACAAGTCTTGAGCGTTATAACCAGATAATGTCGAAAAAGCTTTGTTTATAGAGACAATATTATTATCACTATCCGTGATTACAATTCCCTCATTGCTTGAATGAAATACTTGAGAATTCAATTCTAGTTCTTGAAAATTACGTTTTTTCTGAATGAGTAGCCATAGGTGGTTGGCAAGCAACTCAAGATCATTGAGTAAATTTTTATTGTAGTAATCAGATCTATTTAACACGCCAAGGATCATGACAAGCTGTTCATCATTAAATACAGGAATGGTCATATATCTATTTAAGAAAATTTCTTTTGAATTGTAATGACTAATTAAATTGAGATCGTGAAGCGTATTTTGAATAACAGCTTCACCAGAATGATAACTATCGTTCCAGAGTTTAGGATCAACCTGTGTTGCGAGCTTATTTTGATAGTTTTCTGACCAAACATCGACCGAGTCAGTAGTATTGCAATAATGTAAGAAGGCTATTTTACTATCTGATAGTTTCTCAGCTTGGTTTAATGTAAAAGTAACTAACTCTTGCTCACTCATTTCTCCTGTTTCTGTTGTAATTTTTAAAAGGGTGTTATTTCGTTCTATATTTCGTAATAGTAGAGACTCAGCTTGTTTACGCTCGCTGATATCGCGCCAAATACAATATAGAACCGGCTCATTATGTAAGGTGATTGCAGATAAAGTGACTTCAACAGGAAACTCAGATCCATCTTTACGACAATGGATCCATTCAAAACGGTAAATTCCTTTTTCTTCTGCGATAGCCATATACTTTTCAGCTTTACGATAGGATAATTCGCCATCAGGCTGATATTCTGGTGATAATTTAGAGGGGTGGACCAGTGAAAGTTTGTCTATATGATCATAGCCAAGAGCATGTGCTGCAGCTAAATTAGCATCTGTAAATGTGTGATTCTTGATCAGCCATGCTGGATCAGGCATTTGTTCAAATATTGTTTTGAATCGATTGTCACTTTCTTGCAGAATAAGTACTTGTTCCTCCTTGAGTAACTCATAGTTCTCTAAGATGAAAAACAGGCCAAATAAATATACCGTCACGGAAATGATATCAATAGTATTAAATTTGGTATCAAAATACGGGACAAAATGTCCGATGATTAACCCCGCCACTACAGCGTATAACCACCACCTACCTTTTTTAGCGCCTTGCAAGAAAAAGGCTGAGGCTGACAATAGGAAGAATAGGGATATTCGTGCAGGGTTATCATTAGCAACAAGATATAAGCTAAAAAAGAGCAGATAGGTGACGAGTAATGCGAAGAAGCCAAGGAGTTCTATCTTGTCTTTGTTGTTATTAAGGTAATAAAGTAGAAAAAAAGCAATGGCAGAAAAAACAAGATCGGCTATAGCCATAACAGGAGTGGAGCCCTGCCAGCGCACAAAACTCATTCCAAAAGCAGATACTCCAGCAAATAGAAATACACTATTAAGAAATAATAGTTTGTAGCGATCTGGATGATCACTTTGTACAATCTCTTTGGTGAATGGAAGTACTTTGTTTAAAAATTCCTTCACTAAGTTGTTTCTCCATATATGAACAACTAAAATTTTATAAGTGTCTGATTATAGACCCACTTCCTTAGATCTGTAACCATTTTATTTCTAATATTGAATGTATATTTAAGAGGAGTACTCTAAACCACTATATTGCTGTTTTGCGTAGAGAGGCATATAGTTAATAAAAACTGAAAAAGCTAGTATTGAAGGGAAGCTTGTTAGTGAGAGGGAGATTTCTACTTTTACATAGGATCAGATTAGTTTGTCATGAAAAATAATTTATATATTATTTGGCAAGATTCTTTTATTCAGGATGAAGGTATCCTTGATGAGCAGCATCATGCCGTGCTTGCAACTATAAACTCTCTCCACTACTTTGTGCATCATGGCCAAGGCTTAGAGATATTAATGCCGACAGTTAAAATTATAATCAATTACTTACGATTTCATAGTAAAACAGAGGAAGGTATTTTACGGGCTGCAGAATATCCAAAACTTGATGAGTATATTCAGGAAAGTGAAGATATGATTGATGATTTTAAGGGGGTGTGCAGAGAGGCGCTCAAACACAAAGAGCCCGAACAAGTATTATTATATTTAAAACAATGGTGGCATGACCATCATGAATTACATGAAGAAATTACACTTTATTTAACTAACTCAACAGGTAAATATTGTCGTTTAGATTGATTTGATAGGGATAGTTTATTATTAAGTAAGGTTATACAGGGTAGTTGTTGGGAGTAACCTAAGCTTAGTTTCTTTAGAAAGGAGGTGATAATTATGTTGCCACAATTTTTATATGATGCTTTACCTTATATCTACATTGGTTCAGGGGCTTTATCTGCAATTCTTATTGCAAATACATTGGCTTTTATTTCGGGCGCTATTTTTGGTGCAACAGCCGTATATGTATTCTCACTTCGTGGCGCTTTCACTAAAAATTAAGAATTCAGTACATTTGTATTAGCCTTTTCTTAATCTAGATATTTACTGAATACCCTTTGATGTGATGACGATCATTTTATCGATCTGCATATCTTCAATGGTATACGGGATCCCCCCTGTGCCTAATCCTGAATGTTTCAGGCCTGCAAAAGGCATCCAATCGACGCGGAATGCCGTGTGCTCATTAATCATTACGGCAGATGCCGCAAGTTGATCGGATACGTACATGGCTTGATCAAGATCTTGGCTATACACAGATGCTTGGAAAGCGACATCAAGAGAGTTTGCAGAGGCAATCGCTTGGTCTAAATCACTATAAGGATAGATACAGGCAACGGGACCGAAAACCTCAGAATGAGATACTTTACTATCAGGTGTTGGATTATAAAGTACAGTTGGTGCATAGCAATTATTGAGTAGTGCCTGCCCACCTTGGAGTAGTTCTGCCCCCTTATCTACAGCTTCTTGAACCCAAGCTGTGACGCGAATGATTTCTCCCATTCTGATTAATGGCCCGACTTCTGTTTTATCAGAAAGGGGATCACCAACAACAAGATCTTTTGCCACAGCAGAAAGTTTGCGAGCGACTTCTCTAGCAATTGATTCATGAACGAAGATTCGTTGAACGGAAACGCAGACTTGTCCTGCATGATAAAAAGCGCCTTTGGCGAGTGCCGGAATGGCTTTTTCTAGATCTGCATTTTCAGTCATGATCACGGGAGCCACGCCACCATGTTCAAGCGCGCATCGGGTACCAGGCGCCAATTTTGAACGCAAATACCAACCCACTTTAGCGCTACCAATAAAGCTAAAAAAGCTGACTCGTGGATCGGTGACTAGTTTCTCTGCAATTTGATGATTGATAGGCGCTACAGCTTGGCACCATTCAGGTGGCAAGCCCGCCTGATGGAAGATCTCAACTAAACGAAAACAAGATAATGGTGTATCGTCAGCAGGTTTAACAATGACTGGGCAACCCGCCGCGATGGCTGGGCCCACTTGATGAGCAATAAGGTTCAGAGGGTGATTAAATGCACTTATTGCCACGACGACACCGATAGGTTCTTTCTTCATCACTGTCAGTCTGTGTTGTGATGCTGCGTTTAAGCCCATTGGAACAGGTCTAGGTATTTCACTACGGAGAGAATCAATACAAATTCGTATACTGTCGATACAACGATCCATTTCAACCCGAGAGTCAATCAAGGGTTTGCCACCTTCATTTGCTGAAGCGGAGGCTAGTTCTTCGGCTCGATCTTCCATAAGATGAACGGCACGTTCAAGAATTGCTAAACGAGCTGAAACTGGTAGCCAGTTGCGACGATCTGAGAACAATCTACTTGCTGTCGTGAGGGCATGTTCAATATCGCTTTCATCTGCCTGTGCAACAGTACCAATCAGTTGATTGTTAAAGGGGGATTTCACTTCTAGTAAGTGTTCACTCTTTTTATCTAGCCCAGCAATCATAAGTGGGAAATGTTGGATGTCAGCCATGAGAGGTACTCCTTATAAAATACAGATCTTTTCTTTTAAACCTTCATTAAGAATAGAGTGGTTTAAAGAATAGTCTACAGCCAAATCGATGAGATGAACGCCTTTAGAGTCGAGAGCTTGTTGCAGCACTTTTCTAAACTCAATGTGGCTAGTAGGACGATGGCCTGTAGCACCATAGCTTTCGGCATATTTAACAAAATCTGGATTCTTGTAATCTAGACCAAAATTATTAAAGCCCATGCCCTCTTGCTTCCACTTGATCATGCCATAAGCACTATCGTTAAGAATAATGACAACCATATCTAGGTCTAATCTAACGGCTGTTTCCATTTCTTGGGAATTCATCATAAAACCACCATCACCACAAACACTGATCACTTTGCGTTCTGGATTAATGAGTTTTGCCAACATAGCGGAAGGAAGACCTGCCCCCATTGTTGCTAAGGCATTATCCAGTAATAGTGAGTTATTTTGGTAGCAAAGGTAATTACGAGCAAACCAAACTTTATAAACCCCATTATCTAAAGTAAGGATGCCATCTTCATTTAGCTCTTCACGAATAATATTAACGGCACTTTGGGGTAGAAGCGGGAAGCGCTCATCATCAATGTATTTTGATAGACGAGATTTTACTTCTTCTTTAACACGATAGAAGTACGAAAAATCCCAGTGTGATTGAGGGCTTAGGGCGGAGTTTAATCTATTGATAGACGTAGCAATGTCTCCCACTACGTCGAGTTGAGGGAAGTAGACGGCATCAATTTGTGCCGGTGAGAAGTTAACATGGATAACTTTGGGCCCATCATCTTTCATAAAGAAAGGTGGTTTTTCAATAACGTCATGACCGACATTAATAATTAAGTCAGCACGATCAATGGCGCAGTGGAGAAAATCATTATCCGATAGGGCTGCGGTACCAAGATAGGCATCATGACGTTCATCGATAACACCTTTACCCATTTGAGTATTAAAAAATGGGATCTCTGTTTTCTCAATAAATGCTTTTAATGCCTTACTAGAGCGTTTTCTATTAGCACCTGCACCAATGAGTAATAAAGGCATTTTAGCCTCTTTTATCATCGTGATAGCACTATCAATGGCATGACTATCTGCATCAGGTCGACGAGTTGGTGCTACGGCGTATAAATGTTCATCAGCTTCTTCAGCTGCGATATCTTCAGGTAGTTCGATGTGGACAGCACCAGGGCGCTCCTCCATCGCAAGACGAAAGGCTTCACGTACTGTAGAAGCAATGGTATTGCCATGTACAACCTGTTTGGTGAATTTGGTGATAGGTCGCATCATATTGACGATATCAACAATCTGGAATTGCCCCTGTTTACTCGCTTTGATGGGTTTTTGACCGGTGATCATTAACATCGGCATGCCACCAAGCTGGGCATAAGCTGCTGGGGTGACGAGGTTTGTTGCTCCAGGACCAAGCGTGGATAAACATACACCAGGTTTACCCGTTAAACGACCATAAGTTGCCGCCATAAAACCAGCGCCTTGCTCATGTCTAGTTAAAACAAGTTTGATGGAGGAATGCTGCAGTGAATCGAGAAAATCGAGGTTTTCTTCACCAGGGATACCGAAAATATATTCGACCCCTTCATTTTCCAGCGCCTTAATAAATAAATCCGATGTCTTCATGTGGCGAGTCCTTTATCACGGTGAATAAAATATGACGCTTAGTTAGAAGTTTTCTTTATAAGTCTTTTGTATCAAATTATCTATAACAATGCAAAGTGTTGTGATGGATGTTAGAAGGTTTGATTTTTATAGCCGCTTGAACGTTACTCGAAAAGTTAAATTATTATATGTGTTTTCTCCAGCAGCCGTTAAAGTATATCGATATGTAACTGCCATGTGTTTTAGACCTTTAAAGCCTCAATAAAAAGCATTGCATGGTGGGCTTTTAAGTGTCTATCTATTTGATATTAAATAACTTAACGTTAACCCTTTCTCATGGCTAAAATAGTTGGGATATCAATTTCTTCACGATAGAGAGCAAAGTCCATTTCTTGTTTTTCTACGGCAACCATTGACATGCGATCTGCTAGCTCATTGCCTTCAACCCCGACATGACCATTGACATGCAGAATATGGAGTTTATTTTTCAGTGTCTGATAGCGTTTAAATATTTCTTTGATAAGTTCTAGATTTTTGATTTCCCCCCCATTTTTCTTCCAGCCTTTTTTCTCCCAGTTCACTGCCCATTGGGTGATGCATTGAATGGAATATTTGGAGTCACAAAAGATGACGACGGACTTTTCTTGAGT
>ENA-ORXI01003310-ORXI01003310.1-sediment-metagenome-genome-assembly--contig:-NODE-3310-length-10963-cov-3.858993_pt1 | contig 10963 bp, 17 predicted proteins | sample MGYA00237861_ERZ511468 | MGnify/ENA primary metagenome ERZ511468 (study PRJEB26299, sample SAMN06266213) | sediment metagenome | isolation source: Hudson Canyon methane seep mesocosm | place...
TCTCTGGGTCGTACCCCATCTCATACTGAAGTGCATGTCGTAGCGCCTCTTCAATATAGTCTGGAACTCGAACCTCAAGCCCTCTCTTAATTAGCCAAGTTTTGCCGTTCACACCTACAGGTACATCGTAGGATCCGGTATCACCGGCTTGTTTATGTACGACGAGTGTCACGTAGTTTGTACCTTTAGTGACTTCCTTAACCGGAATTTCCTTTTCCTTTTTTACAACTTCTTTCTTTGTAGCCATTACTGCTCCCTGTACTAATTAAGAGAGGGCCCCCGAAGGGACCCTCCGCTTCCATTTAGATGTCTGAGACACCCACTTCTAATCTTGCCATCCATGTTTGATTCAAGATGACTGAAGCGAAATACGCTTTCCAGCCAACAAAACCAACCTGACCTAGAGGGTCAGACTTACTTGGAGTGCCAGGATTTAATACTGAAGGTACGATTGCTTTAGCGCCTTTCAAAGGAACCAAGCCGTACGCGCCTTTCGCAATCACCACAATGGGGTAAACGTCAACGTTAGTATCATCGCTAGCAACCATGCCTGATGAGCCGACTGCCGCGCCTGCCGCCGCAATAGGAGTCAGTAGAGGAGTCATGATGAAGCGGATGCTTTCAACTGAACCGATCTCTTCTGGGCACAATGGTTTTCTAGAACCGTAGTCCGCTAAGTGAGTAAACCCAGGTAAGTCACGAACGTCAGCTTCACAATCGGTATGACAGAAAGCGATGTAACCGCCCTCTACTGATTGAGTTGCGAAGTTAACAGATGAACCCATGATTTGGGTTACTGGCTTACCGCGGTTAGACTTCAAATTACGAACAATCGCGCGTAGACGATTCAATGAAATTTTAGAATCTACAGCTGTACGAGAAGTATGAGCCGCTGTATCGAAGAATACGTTTGAGCCGCCTTTGATGGTGCCCCACGTTAACATCTCGATAGTTTCAGCCGCTTGTTCGCCTGACAACATAGACGCGTCAGAAAGAACAGGATCTTCCGCTAAGTCTTGTACAACGTCAGTGATTTTAGTCACGCCACCATATTGCTTCAACTGAACAGCTACATCTTCATAGCTTAGTTGTTGCTCGGCAGGTGTAACACCCTCGACAAGTGGAGTCTGTGTAGTTAATACAGAGAAAGGCACTGGACGACGGAATTTGACCGTGTCCGCAGTGTTTTTAGGCAGTGGTTTAGACTGTCCGAATTTAGATAGAACCAAGATTGGTTCTGCGTGGGCAAGCATTTGTTTAGCCGCGTACGCTGCTGTACGCTGGTTAATGTGCCCGTAATTGGTTAGAGCCATGAGTTTCCCTCAATTTAAAAGATAAACGAATATACGTTTGAAGTTCTTCTAAAGAGGGGCTGTGGTATTAGAGGCTAGTGCGTCTTGACAGTATCCGTCTTACTATACTTCCGTGTCTCAGGTAGCGGACCCAACCGCAGTTAAGGGGTCGGGTCGTGCCCTACAATATCGACTAGTCCTGATCTGCGTAATAGGCGAATGCCGATTCAAAATCATCTGGAGGTCCAGACGGTTTAGAGCGTCCCCGTTTAGGGACAGCCACGTTGGTTTTCAACGTGTTTTCACGCGAAGATCGGATCTCTTCGACTTGCTCAGACTTATCTCCATTATAACATTTTAAGAGGTAAATGTAATCCTCCGATTCATACGACTTGCGTAAGTCCTGCACCTTTAGCGGTTGCTCCATGACCCACTTCTCGAAGTCCTCCGTAGCGATCGTTTCCTGCCATTCGGGATACGCCTGTGTAACTATATTAAGCTGGGAATCGACGTACCGATCTTCCTCCATCTGACGTAGTGGCGCTAGACGTTCCTCCACCATCTTATCAATTTTGGACTCCATCTCATGGAAGCGTTCATCCGTCCCATTAGCTATGTCTGGATATTCTTCCTTGAGATTAGTCCACAACTTGCCAGCATCCGGAGTGACGCCCTCTTGCATAGGTTGTACTTGGGGTGTTCCTGCGTCAGCCAACTTTCTAGAAAGCGCAGATACTCGACCATTCCCTGATGCCACGGAGTGCTCGAGGTTTTTAATTTTGGCTTGAGCGTCTTCATATTCCTTTTTATATGATTCTGGGATTCCTTCCCAACTGTCTTCCACCTTATCGTCGAGAACTTCCTCATTTTCGACGCTATCTGTACCTTCCGCTGTATCGAGTTCATCTGTGACATTTTCCGGCTCTTCCACCGGCTCATCACCGGGCTCTTCCATCTGAGGTTTATCATCTACTGCGTCCGCCCATCCTTGTTCAAAATCATCAACTACGGCTTCTGGTTCTACCGCTTCAACTTCCGTTTCTTCTGCCACTATCGTCTCCTAGACTTGAAAATCACTTACATCCATGTGTGCTGTCCGTTCCCGCTCGGGTTGCTTGATCAGCATATTTAGTGCGTGAGCTTTACCTCTGTAAAACTGCGTATCCTCGAACCCCAGTTTAGGGTTCTCTAGAGCCTTAGATATAGACTCCAGTTCCTTCACCGCGTAATCAAATACGCCTGTCCATGTGCTAGATGTTACATCTATCATATTCCCTTACCCTCCTTGCTCGCATAATCCATTTCTGACATGTGCATATTAGCCTTGTTGTCTTCCTTAACTTGCGTCTCAGCCAACTTACCTTCTAACTGAGCCATCGATGCCTGACCCTGCATCTCCAACTTCATCATCTCTATTTTAGCGTCCATCTCTGCTATCTGAAGCTTCGCCTGAATGTCCATCTGCTTCAGTTGAATCTCTAGTGGAGGTTCTTCCGCTTGCTGGGCCTGCGCTTCCTCCATAGCTTGAATCTCTTCGTCAGAAACGATAACATCATGAGGCGTGATGTGCTGAGCCTGAGCGACCTTACGAAATAACTCTGCATGTTTCACCAAGGGTCCGAATACTGGGGACTCAGCCAACTGCATCATAGTGACTAGCGCTTGGGTCTGAGTTTCTTTAACTAGTAGCGTTGAACTACCTCGCGCATCAACCTCGAAATCACCTTTGATTTCTTCCTTATCATTGAACTGCATATTCCAGTCATAGAACCGAGTAATTAGCGGTGTTGTTATATCATCGTCGAACGCTTTGACTACGCGTCTAAGCACTACGTTCGAAGAGTTAAGCAACATCGACATACCTGATGCGGTATCTGGAGCCCCACCCATTTCACCTTGAGCTAACATAGGTAGCGCCGTTACATCATCCGCCATATTTCTAGCGCTGTTGTATATCGCGAGAAGCTCATCTAAATGCGAGCTAGTCTCGTGGGTATGGAACGCGGCCCTTACGTCGACTGTCGGGTCGGTCACGTGCCAGGTCTTACGCGGACGAATAGACCAATTCCCGTCATCGGGGATCAGTACTTCTCGGTTGAGTACGATCTGTCCTCCAGTAGTCAGAGCCGCATTATCAAGCGCCATGCGCCAAGAGGCGTTGGCTATGCGTTGCTCATGCCTAACTAGATAAGGTAATCCAAAACCAAATATCGACGTATCGTCTGACTCATAACAGAACACCGCATAGGGTCTATCTTTAGACTCCATGGGATTTACGTCGGCCTTGATTACAATATTATTGACGAACGTAATCACCGCCTCATTAAGTGTTAACTCGTCCTGATCTTCGTCTATTTCAAACCCACAACAGGCTAGGTCGTCCTTATCTAACGGCCCATGATATTCCCACAACTCATATCTACCTTGCGTCATGTCTGTAGCTAATCCAGATAACTCCCTCAGCCGTGCTACATGTGTATCCCCGCTACTAGCATTATCAGTACTAGTCATCTTGATCGCTTCACGAATCTGATCCGCCATGTACCCAGGATTTCCGCTCATCTCAATAAGCTGTTTCCGAGACACGTACCTGCGCTCAAATATAAAATTAGCCTCATCGATTATAGTCGCGCTCATGTCTGGGAAGAAGTCCCACACATTTACCTTTTCAACCCCTGGGCGGAACTCGTCTACCGCTTCCATCGAGTGAACCCCTTCACCCATATTCTGCCAACTCTTCCGTTTACGCGCCGTTATTATAGGCGCCTTAACGATGCCAGTACCGAACACACAAGCGTCATGTATAACGTCCCGCATTATAGAGTGATATCGGGCCTCTACTAGCTGGTCATCGATCTCTTTCTCCATCGCCCTTCCGCGATCTAGTCCGTCCTGTATAGCCTGTTGAGCAAGGTCCATATTACTAACCGGTTGGCCCTGCTCATCAGTCATTCCTTCGCCGTAGGTATTACGCGCCTGACCTGCATCCTGAGCCATTTTAGCCAATTTAGGTACCGGCGTAGGCTGGATCCCCCAGTTCTTATCGTCTGACGGGAACAACATATCGGACAACCTAGCTTCTGCCACAGACGTTTTCGCCCGCGTCAGGTTAACAAAGGCTTTACTGCCTCCGGTAGCAGTCAGCCTACTAGCCGTAGCCGCATCATACTTACCCTGATATCTTTCCAAATCACCTAGCCACCGGTCCTCAGTAACCTGCCGAATACCCACTTGTTCCTGAGCTAAACGCGCTAACCCGTAACCTAGTGTCTGTAACCGATTCGACTCGTCTTTTCCTTTTTTCTTCTCGTGTGCCATCTAGTAGCCAACCTCTATATCTGCAATTATTTTAGGTGTAGTCGGGTACCGTTTCATCGGCTCGACTATCGGCTTCGCATAACGAAGCATCATAATCCCGTAGCGCGTAGCGGCCATGAGATCGTCTCGTTCTTTAACTACAATTCCATTGCGCCTATGGTATATCCGGAATTCCTCCCACCAATCTGCTAGCATCCGAGAAACTTTCAATCTCCCCGTCTGCATTCTATCCAACATATCCATGAGCCCTGCTTCTAATCCGTACGACCCATCATCAAACGTCGCCCGCTGATTAAGCATATTTATACCCGCCTCCTTATACTGTTCGGCTAGAGTCTTACCTGAGCCCTTGTCATGCTGTAACCCATCATGAGGCCATGAGAACGGAATCTCTTCACCCCAAGTACGAACACCGCCCGCAAACATGATAGGCGTAGCGTTCTTTTCTCTATGCGTCGCGTGGATGTGAACTATATCGTTCTCAGGGTCGTATAAAATCATCACTGCGGCGGACGGATGTTGCCAACCGAAATCAATCCCTGCGATGCTTTTCCACCATCCAGGTAGGTCCTTCATCTGGAGTGGTTCCTCAATGATAGAAGCTTCAGTGATAGGAAATACCCTACCACTACCCATTATAGGTATTCCTTTAGCCCGTGCTTCGCGCTCGTGCTCTAGGTACGAAGCCACGATAGACGTTCGCTCCGCTTCTGTGTAATGCCCGACGTCCTCGATGGTCATCTTGACCACCTTCTGTGCGGGAGAAGGACTCTGTAGAAATTTAGCAACAACGTTACTCATACCAAGCAACGGGGTGAACGTCAGTACAGCCCTTTGTCCGAGTTGCCCACGGTTGGTCCTCGTCAGACCCTCCGCGTATAACTCCTCGGGTGGTTCCTCGTCAAACCAGACTAGATCGATGGTTTCGCCCTGCCACTTCTGCCTACCTTTAGCGTAGGCTTTAAAATAACAGTAACTAATCGCACCGGTCGTATGCCTAACCTTAACGTGGTCAAATAGGTTCGGGGTCCCAAGCGCAGGCTTAGGATCCCCGATGATAATCCGTTTAGGGAGGATTCCCTCGTAACTATCTTCCTGCAACTTCCCTGGCCTATCAAGCAACAGGCGCTGAGTCGTATCCCTTATCGTCTCACCGGTGTCTCCACCAACCCATATAACTGGAGCTTTTTCGAACTTAAGCCCTCTCCACCATTCAGGGTAATTACCACTTAAATGGAAGTAACATTCCATAGCACCGCTATATGTTTTGCCTGTCTGATTCCCTGCCATTAGGCACCGCTCAGCGTACTCTATCCCTATCTCATGAAACTCTTTCTGCTTTTCATAAGCTACGTACGTATTTTGCGATTCCTTCATCCGAGCCTCTAGTTCCTTGAGTGCCCGTACCCTTGCCAGAAGCGATTCCGTTGCCTCAGCCAATGGACGACTCCAAGCGAGCTATCTCAGCCAATAGTTCCTCCTCGCTCATTATCGTAAGGTTCTTATCCTTAATCACCTTGGGTTCAGCCGCCTTCCTTTTAGGTGCAGCGTACTGTGCTAATTCCTTATATAGATTGGCCGCGGTATTCAACTCACCGGCCTTCTCTGCCCTCTCTGCTATAGCCGCCATTCTCGCTATAGGATCACATCTCAAATCAACGAGTAATTGCTGTATCTCCTCCGGAGACTGCATTACACCCGTATCTTTAATCTTCTCTCGTTGCGCCTCATCTTTAGCCGCCATTTCTTGTTGATCCTTTTTAAATCGTGGAAGTCCTTTCCTAGCTTTAGCGTTAACCGCTAACTCAATCTTATGTACGCGTTTACGCTCAGCCCTCCGTTCTTCTAATTCCTTCCGATCAGCTTCGCGCTGAGCGCTACTAGCCCTAGCCCTAGCGGCCATATCGATGCCGCTAGATCCTCCTAACTTGACACCGAACCTAGAATATCCAGGCTTACCTGCGTTTTTCTTCCGTTCTTCGTCTCTTAGCGCTAAGCGCTGGGCGCTAAGCTCTGCGGCCGTTAGTGTTTCGGTCTGTTCCACCATGGATCAATCTCCATATCCTTCGTCATCAACGCTCACCTCCTCTACCAGATCATCACTCACCTCATCGTAAGCTATGATCAATTCTGCTAGTAATGCAAAATCCTGATCCTTCAGTGCCTGTTGAATTCCTTTCATACCCACAAATACTTCTGGGGTTATCTCTTCTACCAATTTAGCAACCCACGCTCTGCGCGCAGGGCTTAGGTCTAGGTACCAACTGTACCTTTCTAACCATTCATCAACTTCCATGTTGCTCCCTTTAATGTAAACGGCCTGAACCATAATCTGGCCCATACCCGTAATCGTACTCGCCGAACTGGTCTACTTCTTCCAAATTAGGATGTACTACCCGTTCGAATATCATTTGCGCTACTTTCATCCCTGGCTTAATAACAAAATCGTCGTACCCACTGTTAACTAGTGGCACAAATATCTCGTCCGTGTAACCCACGTCTACGATCTCTACGCCTGAACTCATCCGTAACCCGTACAAAGTAGCTAGGTCGCTTCGCGCGTAGATCTTAGCGACTAGGTCCTTAGCTCCTAGGCTTAGCGCTATACCAGTGGGGATGAGCGCTATGTCACCCTTATGCAAAGTGCTTGGCTCGTCGAGATCAGCGCATAGGTCGTAGCCTGCACTGGTCGGAGTGCTTCGCTGTAATTTACTTGTGCTTATAATCTGCATTTGGCTCCTTCCTTGGAGGTTTACAACCTTTGTGCCATTGATCCACTACCACCTCGCTTTCGTGCCGCGACTATCTATGTGCGTAAACGTGGCATAGGATCCAAAACCAAACTCGTCAGGCCATCGCTCCGTTACGTAGGCGAAGACTTCTTCTGAGGGGCGAGACCTAACGATGATGTCCGCGGCGCGGCCTGTTAAGTGTTGTGATGCTGGTTTTCCGCCGACTTCCTGATTGTGGCGGTAGCATCTAAATGCGCTGGTGACAGCGATGGGTTTATTAAAGTGCGTTCGTATATCTTCTAATATTTCTATCAACGTGTGATCCACAACTGGATCGTGGCTGGCCCTGCAATCTCCGCAGGGGCATGCAAACTCTTCGCGCCTAAAATGGGTGCTAAGTTTCATGGGCTCTCCGTTAGCTCTACCCGTAGAGCTTACCATACCTGCTTCTTGGGGCTGTTTATACCTTGGGGCTGTTCGGGGCTGTTTGGTTTGAAAATGGCTCAACCGCGAGGTTGCCGACGTCCCCCATTGCGTTGAGATTCTTGGCCGACGCCCCCCACCCCTTCGCCAGCTTTTTCGACTCGCCAAGATCCACGCTCCAAGAAACACCCTCGTATCTCTAGACTCCGATCAACGCCTTCTATTCCCACAGCCCTCGACATATCTCAGCGTCCAGAGCCTGCAGAACGATAACCCCGTTCTTGGCCTCTAGCCGCCTAGTTCTCTATGTGATCAAAAGATCATTCATCTAACAACCTATAAAAGGGGAACGACCATGACTACTCAAACTACTAACATCGCACGTCCAGTAATGAACTCATCAATGTCGGGGTATGCAGTACGGTACCTAGGCAAGACACATAAATTTGGTGATAACAAAGCCGCCGCTGAGAAATACCAGCTTGCATGCTCGGCCAAGCGGGCACAGGCTATGTTCGGTACACCTCTTCCAACTGCTTCGATGCCTAGTCTCGACGTGGCTACCAAGGCTGAGCACCTAGAGTCTGCACGCTTAGAGGCCAAGCGCCAAGAGAATCGCGCTAAGTTCGACGCACCTAGCATTGGCAAAAAGGTAGTTCAGACCGTCGAGGAGGGTGACGTTGTTGTTAACGCTAAGGAAATGGAGGCGTTGATAGCCAAGCTTCAATGCTCCAAGAAAAACGGCAAAGATTGGAAAACAACGATGATCAGTATAGATGCCATTCTTGGCACAACACCATTCTAAAGCGTTGATCTATAAACACCCCATTCTTAGTTCCTCGCTCTTGGCGCCCAGCACGTGGCTCTGAGAGTGAGGGACTTCCGCCTACATAATGGACAGTCTGAGGAGGCTATCATGTGTGAAATAATTAAGAACAACGAGCAGTTTAACTCTTGGTATGACGCCAACGACGAGTACCTATTCATGGGTACATCTGAGAATCTAAGGGACTTAGACATAGAGGTTGATGAACATATCGACCTCTCAATCCGCTTGGCTACAGTTGCCGAGCATAGACTAAACTTCGGGGGTGCTAAATGAGCGCCTACGACCGTATTGAAATATTAGTAGTGGTTATTCTAGTAACCATCGTCTTCGTATTTGATCTAGGAGGTAACATCCTATGAGCCCATTAAGTGTTAGTTTCGACATTGGCCATTTGGCCGTCTACTCGATAGTTATTACAGTCATCCTTGCATCTATAGCAGGGTTTGCATGGTTAGTTTGGCGTATAGCGTCCGAACTAGCTGAGTTCTTCTGCCCATTTAAAGATCAGATTCCGGTAAGACCTACGGAGTTCGATTACCGTGTTCAGCAAATCACGTGGGAACGTGAGGCGTTGAGAGTTAAGCGGGAGCAGGAGGAAGCTGAGATAGCTGAGATCATAGATGCGATGCCCGACCATAATAGCTACTGCGGTATGACTGCCGCGGAGGAGGAATCCAATGTTTAGAGTAATCGACATGACAGATTGGTCTGTCAACATGGTGTTCACATCCGTCAAAGAGGTCGAGACCTACTTGGCCGAAATGACCTACTTGAACTTTCAAAAAGGGTTTGGTTCCTTCCTCCGAGTAATGGAGGGGGAATACGAGTACGTAAACCCTAGTGCTTGGCTACAGGTAGGTGAGGAAGTGGAGATCACCAAGTACCGTAACTGGACATTCGTGGATAAGGGGACTGACGATGAGTAATAAACACCCATTATTGCGAGCATTCATATTCACAAACCTAGTTCAATACCGCATATGTCGTATTGAACGGTGGGCATTTCTGCATACGTCACGATCGTCGTGGCGGTGCAGAGATATAACTAAGTCTAGTTCAATACCATCCATGGGATTCTCATCATTCAATATGATGATGGACTACATAGATGATCAACGTAGATAGGGAGGTTGTATGAACGGTATAACTTATAGATGCCCACCGTACTCACTCGTAGATTTTATGAGTGAGTACGATGTGCCAGATGACGAATTCTTGTATAGAGAATACAAGAAGTATCTCAACATGAACACCGGGGTGCATTGGTACCCTGATGGATCGGCAACCGTAGATGAGTGGTTCAGCCGCATTTTAATTGAAGAACTATTAAGCATCAAGCAGGGGAAATAACATGAGTGTTAAAACTAGAACGGTATTAAACCTAACGCAACATAAAGCCACGCCAGATCAACTCGAGGACGGTGTGATTGACGTGAAACCGATACACCTAGCTGTACTGAAAACCGCACTAACCTTCAATACATTACCTGAGTACGATGACTACGGCATCAAGGAAAGATGCGATGTTCTTGTGTTCCTTGTCAACAACTATAAGGGCGTCGAGAACGTCATGATTGGAGGTGCCCCGTGGCTTATGAGTCCGCTCGTGTTCGCTATGCATAAGGCGAATGTGAACGTGTTTTATGCTTACTCTGAGCGAGTGAGTGAAGAAACTATGGATCCCGATACTGGGATTGTAGTAAAGACCAATGTGTTTAAACATGTTGGATTAGTAGAAGACTGGGGCAACGCAACGTCCGAGTGGATTGAGCCACCTTACGGCGCATATGTGGGCGAAAATGCCTAATCTTATCAAGACTGGAGAATGACATGAAGAAAGTAAAAGAAGTATCAACTGAAGTAAAAGAAGTATCAAACCAACCAAAAGGAAGTGCTAAGTATCTCTATCATAAAGGTGAATGTCGTGCTTCAAGAATATCGTAACCATGTCGCCGAGCGTGCTGCAGAAGGTATTGTACCTAAGCCGCTTGATGCTGAGCAAGTAGCTCAATTAGTTGAATTAATCAAAAATCCACCAGCAGGTGAAGAAGCGTTTTTATTAGAGTTATTGGCAGATCGCATTCCACCAGGTGTTGATGACGCCGCCTATGTTAAAGCAGGTTTTTTAACTGCCATAGCGAATGGAAAAGCAAGCTCACCAATTATCGATGCCTCTCGTGCACTAGAATTGTTAGGTACTATGTTGGGTGGTTATAACATTGAACCAATGATTGCTGCACTTGATAGCGACAATGCTGATATTGCTGTTGCTGGTTTATCTAAAACGTTATTAATGTTTGATGCTTTCCATGATGTACAAGATAAAGCTAATGCTGGTAATGCAGCAGCGAAGAAAGTATTGGCCTCTT
>ENA-ORXI01003311-ORXI01003311.1-sediment-metagenome-genome-assembly--contig:-NODE-3311-length-10962-cov-8.631511_pt1 | contig 10962 bp, 17 predicted proteins | sample MGYA00237861_ERZ511468 | MGnify/ENA primary metagenome ERZ511468 (study PRJEB26299, sample SAMN06266213) | sediment metagenome | isolation source: Hudson Canyon methane seep mesocosm | place...
TAGCTACGTCATACTTTTCCATTAAATCATCCAGCCTGTACTACTTGTTGCTGTTTTTTGAGCTCTTCAACTAATAGTGGTATAACATCTTCCATTCTTCCATTGATGAAAATATCACACTCATTCTTTATTGGTGAATCAACATCTGGATTAATCGCAACAACAAACTCTGAATCCTGCATGCCTGCCACATGTTGCATCGCGCCACTAATTCCAGCTGCCACATAAAGCATAGGACTTATTTTGCTTCCACTCGTTCCAATCACTCTAGCTGGAATCATGTAAGTCGAACTGATTGATTGGCTTGCAGGTAAAAGCTTTTTTGAAATTGGTAACGAAATTCCTATCTCTGCATCTAGTTGCTTGGCAAGTTCGGCTACAAGCTTTATGTTTTCATCTGGCGCATCTTTGATTCCTCGTCCAAAGCTTACAACGGCTTTACGAATTTCAAAGTCAACCTCACTTTTGATAATTTTATGACTAAGAACTTTTACTTTGAGATCATTCTCTTCTATTTTTGGTTCGTAAAATATTATTTCTCCACTCCTTTTTGGGTCTGGTTTGATGGGCTCAAAAACACCTGGTATGATACTACAGCCTTGAGGATAATATTCACGCTTTATTGCTGGGGTTGTATTATTAAGACAAAGAATTGTTGTCCATAAGAATCCTGAAAAATCTGGTCTGTACATCTCTAGAGTTTTTTTGAAATCAGTTTTTTTACCATCAGTCTTAATTTGGTGTGTTACATTCAGGTCTTTGATTACGAGCTTGTTGATATCTGAAGCAAGGCCTGACTCTAACTCCACTAGTACGGTAGATGATAAATGTCGACCAATGCTATCTGCTGCAAAAAATATGTAGCGGGGTTTTTTGAATTGTTTAGCATAATCTGGCTCAATCTTTGATGCGATCTCTTTGTCTAAAGCAATTTGACTAATTACTTTGGTGTGAATTGTGTTTCTAAAATCTTTTAGCTCTGGGTGATCAGCACAAACTACTACGTCAGCACCATACTCAATCAACTCTTTAGAATAATCTTTAATATCATTTCCTAGGATTACTGCAACCACTTTTTCATTTGAGGAATATCTTGCGTTGTAATCATCAAATAGTCTTCTTGCTTCTCCAAGCATTTCAAGACTTACAGGAAGAATCTTTCCATCAATGTGTTCCATTATAACGTAAACATGGCTATAGGCTTCGCATTCCGTCTTGCACGAGTCACACCCACTACAACGCCAGTCTTCACTCATTTAATCACCATCGCAGAAAGCGCCTCTTTCATCTTAGCAACTGCTTTGCGTATGTGTTCTGGATTTGAACCATCAAGAACTTCGGCCTGTCTTGTAGCCTTTCCTTTTGGTATACGTTCTACTTGGTATACTATAGTTGGTGAGCCGGCAAGTCCTACTAATGTTTTATCAACACCAAGCTCATCAATATTGAAAACTTTGAGATATTGTTTGTAATTTTTAGCCCTCTCGTAAGCCTCTTTTTGATATTTTTCAAAAGCAATCCTCTGAGAAACTGTAGTATAATTTGATTTGTAGGATGGATCAATTGAGATGAATACTGGAAGCGGAGCTTCAATTTCCTCGACAACATTTGGTACACCATTTAATGTCAGTAAACATTTGGCTACAACAGTTCTTTTTTCTAAATTCACATCATAACTAATAACATTTCCAAGAAATGTGAATCCTAACTTCCATGCAGTTTGTGGACCTGTCTGACCCGTTTCACCATCAGAAGCTCTGTGTCCAGAAAACACAATGTCCATCTTTCCTTGCATTTTGTCAGTAATGCCTGTTCTTAGAGTCTCTGCAGTTGCAAGCGTGTCTGCTCCCGCAAAAATTCTATCACTATACAGGTGTAGTACATCTGCATCACAAGTTTGTTGGGCTTGTTCTAAAGCTAGTTCTGCAAATGGTGGACCCATTGAACAAACAGAAATCTTTGCACCGTACTTTACCTTGGCATAAAAAGCAGCTTTAGCAGCTATTCCACTGTGAGGACCCAGCGTGCTTTTTGTTTCATTTCTATTGAGTGTCCCATCAGGCTTGTAGCTTACATTTCCTTCAGAAAAATCTGGCTCTAATTTGACAATTACAGCAAGATTTAGTTGTTCCATGATTTGTCCATATTGTAGTGTGTTATATTTTTTCAGTCAATTTTAAAATATTAAATGCAATTTTTTCAAACTGAGTTTTACTTTCCATTGATACCATTAACACATCATTTTTTATAGGAAAGCTCATCACAATGAGTTTTTCCCTAAATGACATGGAAAACTTTACTTTTCCAAGATCATCGTCAAATTCACTTCTCATCTTAACTCTTAGTGCAAGCTCCATGTAGAGCATTTCGTCTCTTTTTCTATCTCCAAGCCGTGTTTTACTTGGTACCATACCACCCGCAGTGAGTCTACCCTTAGAGTTAATTACACCTGCAAATCTAATCTTGGAATCAATTTTCTGAACTAACGTACAAATATTTTCATAATCCATAGTTAACGGTCTCTAGTGCGATCTATTTATTGCGATCTATTTATGGATAATTATATGGAAAATGAATCGAACATCACTGATTATTATAAAAAAACAGCGATGTTTTGGTCCGATATGATAGCAATGATGTCATCTAAACCTACAACACTTTCTGCTGTTGGACCATTACGTAACTTATCAACCAATTTGAAGAAAATTACAAGCGAACTAACTGAGTCAAATAAGGAGATTGTAGAATTTAATAATTTTTTAATTGAATACTATAAACAATTAGCAGACACGTGGACTGGCGCTCAAAAAGAAGTATCCTCAAAGATATCTAAAGTACCACAAAATGAGGAGGGTCTTGAAGCTTACAAAAGAGTCTGGATTGACATCTTTGAGAATAACTTCACTGGACTGTTTGATTCTAAAAAATTCTCAGAAAATTATAACAAGCTTATTTCGACGGAACTTGATCTTCTGAAAAGATGGAATGCAATAACTGATGTAATGCTAAAGTCTGCTAACTTGCCGACCAAGCAGGAGATTGAGGAAATTTATGAGGAGCTACATACCCTAAAGAGCAGAATTTCAAAGCTAGAGTCGTCTAAAAAGAAAGCTTGAAAAAATGTCAGAAAATAAATTTGACCCAAAAATTATTGGTGAGTTTCTAAATTTTAGCCGTAACTTTACAGAGGCTCCAATGAAAGCCTCTGTGCCACATGAGGTTAAGTTAGGTTCAACACAATTTGATGTTGCATACAAGGAAGATAAAATGCGTTTGCTGCATTTCAAGCCGCTTACATCAAAGCAAGTTAGAACACCATTGCTTATCTCATATGCAGTTGTTAATAGATATCATATTTTTGATATTGATCCAAAGAAAAGCTGGGTAAAAAATTTGCTTGAGCAAGGATTTGATGTTTATTTGATTGATTGGGGAACACCGTCTAAGATTGATAAATTTCTAGGGTTTGATGAATACGTAAATCGTTACTTGGATAACTGTGTGGATTTTATTTGTGATGAAACTAATGTGGATAAGGTATCAATTCAAGGTTATTGTACGGGTGGAACATTGGCTACTGTATATTCAGCACTTCACCCAGAAAGGGTCAAAAATTTAATCGCAACTGCGCCAGTAATTGATGGTTGGAAGGATACAACAGTTGTAAGTAATATTGCAAAATATTTTGATGCTGATAAATTAGTTGATACAGTAGGAAATATGCCACCAGAGTTCATCTATTTCTGTTTTTCAATTCTAAAGCCATTTGAGCAAGGTGTTGAAAAATACATAAAATTCTTGAATAATATTGATAATGAAAAATATGTTGATAGTTTTCTAAAAATTGAAAAATGGTTAGATGAGACCCCACCTATACCCGGCGAACTTTTCAGACAGTGGATAAAGGGAATTTATCAAGATAACTTATTGATACAAAACAAGTTGTATGTTGGGAATAAACATGTGTCATTAAAAAATCTCAATATGCCGGTTTTTACCCAAGTTGCCGTAGGTGATCATTTAGTTTCTCCAGAATGTAGTATGCCTTTACATTATGCAGTTTCAAGTACTGATAAGATATTGAAGTTATATCCCACAGGACACGTTGGAATGATAGCTAGTTCATTTAGTCAAAAAACCGTTCTGCCAGAGCTTGGCCAGTGGCTTAAGGAAAGGTCATAAAAAAAAAGGAAACATTCACACTAGTATTTTGGTGTGAATGCGGTTAACCAAGATTGCAATACACCTTTGTTAAGATCAGCAAAAGCCTTTGCATTCTCGTTAAAGGTCTTGATATTCTGACGGGTTGCATCAATTGTTGCTAATGCTACCTTATTCTGAACATCTTGAACCTTGTTAATCTGTTCGTTTGTTTTGTTTACAGCACTTTCTGTTGCTTCTGGAAGAGCAGTATTGATTCCGGTCTTGTTTGCAAATTCTCTTTGCAAAGCAATTGTTGAATCTATAATGTTCTGGAATGCTTCAGTATATTCTTGCTGTAAGCTTGTAACAGATGTTTGGTAGTTTGGGAATGATTTCTCAGCAGATTTAACCTGTTCTTGAACAGTTTCTTCTACAGTTGAAAAAACGTCATTCTCGACTGTTTTGTTTGATTCGTTACTCATGGTTTGTTATAACTGGTATCACTATATATATCTAGTGGTAATAGAAACCATTCATAACCATTTACTACCATTTCAATTATTCTTAGGATTGACTGGAATAACAATTACCTGCACCAAATCTCCTTCATTCACACTAAGAGCCTGTCTTTCTGCCTCAGGAATTGAGATCCTTCCATTACTACCAACACTAGTCTTGAAAGCACCCCATGAGAGAAAGTTTGGCATCATATTTTGCAGATTGAATGGATTTTGAAAATTTGTCTGAAATGGATTCACATTATTCGTGAAACCAGACTGCATTTTAGATGTATTTTCTAGCCACTGCTTGAATAATTCAGCTGGATCGTATGGGTTTTTCTTTCCTTCCATTACCACTAGTAGGTTAATTACTTTATAAAATGATCGTTAAGCAAGAAAATCTGACACGATTTGAAAGAATTCTTTTGGTTTTTCAACATACGGTACATGTCCACATCCTGTCATTTTGTAAAACCTACAATCATTGATTCCTGATACAAAAGACTGTGCATATTCAATAGGAATTACAGGATCATTTTCGCCCCAGACAATTAATGTTGGAATTGTGATTAACTGTAATTTTTCAGTGATTACCTTGGAATTACTCAATCCTAGAAGTGTTGACATAAAGGCCATTTTTGCATTTGGCAATTGCATCCTTTCTACGAATCTAGAAACAATCTTGCCGTCTATCTTCTTCCTACCAGACATAGCCTGGAATGCATTCAGGGCTGACTCATTATTTGGGTACATTGCAGCTGAAATGTATGCATTTAGTGCAGGTGTTGAATGCTTCATTATGCCTGATGGTGAAACAAGAACAAGTTTTGTCACATTTACATCATGATTTATGATAGATTCAGCAGCAATTTCACCTCCAAGTGATGAACCAATAATATTCAGATCCTTAATTCCTAGTTTACTCACAAATTTAGAGACAAATTCAGCAAAGTAGTCAGTTGTATAATCAACAATTGGTTTGTCACTATATCCGAAGCCAATAAGGTCCGGAACGACAACTCTAAATTTTTTAGCAAAAAGTGGTATTACATTTTCCCATCTTTCCGCAGAAGCTCCAAGACCATGAAGCAAAAGAAGCGTATCCTTCGAAGTTCCTTTCTCAAAATAGCGTATTTTGTTATTATCTATTTCAGTAATTTTTACTGTCATATTAGCTGGCTTGAAGTGGCTAAGATATAAGATTTTACGGATTCATTAATTGATGATTTTCATCATGAAACTTTTGCTTAACAAGTTATTAGACACATAACACAAATTCAGGCATGAATATGGGTTTCCTTTATTTGGCATCAGGCGTTGCCGCCGGAGTTTTAGGTGGTATTTTCCTTGTATCCTTTTTCTATAATCCTGAAAGCTTGTTTATGCCTCCTTAGTTTTTAATTTAAAATCACAGTTCTTTAGCAACCATTGGTAAAAAGGCACCAGCATCAGATACAATTCCTAATGCTTGCCATGTACCGCGATCCATCAATTTTGTAACAGTTGGCTGGTTTATGTCAACAACTATCACTTTGACATTAGCAGGAAGCATATTTCCAGTTGCAATTGAATGTAGCATGGTAGCCACCATTATGACCATTGAAGCACCTTTTAGAATTTCCTTGTATTTTTTCTGAGCAAGTGTAACATCTGTAATCACATCAGGCAAAGGACCGTCATCACGTAAGGATCCAGCTAAAACAAATGGTACTTTCTTTTTTATGCATTCATACATTATTCCTCTTGTTAGCTTTTTTGATTTCACCATTTTTTCGATAGAACCGGCCTTAAAGACTGCATTTATCGCTTCCATATGATTTCTGTGACCTCTTACAGCAAGAGTTCCATCACGAACGTTCATGCCAAGAGATGTTCCCAGTGTAGCATATTCAATGTCATGAACTGCAAGTGCATTTCCAGCCAAAACTGCATCGACATATCCACGACGGATAAGTTTTGCAACTGATTCAGTTGCACCTGTATGAATAATTGCAGGACCGCCAACTAGAATAATTTTACCACCATTCTTTTTGATACGTCGTATATCCTCTGCAACTTTTTTAGCGATATGCTGTGTTGGTCTCTCACTAGAGCTCCCACTTCCCATAAATTCAAATACATTCATTCCCTCTCGAGGTCTTTCAGGTGGAATTATTTTAACGCCATTTTCTCCTACAACAATTTTATCACCTTTTTTTACCTGACGGATTGGAACACACATTGCCTTTTTGGATTTAACAATAACACATTTGTCCATCATCGTGTTGTCCACATCAATCCATTTGTTGTTAAGAAAAATTTGTGTTGGATTATTTGTTGTACTATAAAAATTATCAGGCATTACCATATCTTTTGCTGCAGCCTTTAACATTACATTTTTTTGAGTTTTAGATGTGGCACCTTGGCGATAAACATAGTTTAAGATTGTGTCAAGATTTTTTGTATTCGTTCCAGTAACAAGCAGTTTTGCATAACTTTCATCCTTTTTCTTCTTACCAACCTGTATATCTAAAACCTCAAACGAGCCACCATGATCCATAATCCCATCAAATACCTTTGTCAGGATCAGCGAATCTATAAGATGTCCTCGCAGTTCTATTTCGGATGAAAATTTCTTCATATGTTCACCTAAATTATTGGTAAGTAAAACGTTACGACAATATAATTTGATTATTTACTATACTGGGAGGCTAACCTCACCATCATACTCCTGAATATTATCTGATTTTAGCGAATTTATTATGCTGGTCTTTTCTTCATCAGACAATCCTTGTACAATCGTCTTTGCAATTCCATTTTTATCACATAACACAAGAAGGTATCCGCCATCATCAGTTACAACAAATCCAGATGCACCATTGACAACTGCATACAAATTTTCTTCCCCAACTGGTTCCCAGATGTTTGTTTTGTTGTCCTTTAGCGCTAATGCTGGCATTGCTTTGCCATTTGCAAACTTGTTAAGGTACTCTCTTGCATCATTAACACGTTTCTGACCAACTTTTAGAGCCATAAAATATTGCATGATATATCATCTCAAGATTGCTTTTTATTATTCAATTTTTTTTTAGGGTGACGATTACTCTTTTTTTTCTTTGGTTCAGTAAAATAAGCAGCTGCAGCTTTTTTTGGGCTAAAAACCTGCATTACCTGCTTTTTCACACTATCAGTTTTCTTTTTTTGTCCATCATTTTTTTTCCCACGAAAATTAAAAAAACCCATAAATTAGAAATTATACATTACATGATAAATATTATTCTATAATATTGGAAAGGATATCACGTAAATTTTTATCTTTGATTTCTATTTTTGCAGTATCAAAGAATGTTTTCAGCTTTTCTTTTGATATACCGTTTTTTTGGTAAAATTTTGCTTGAAATGCCATTTCTAACTTATCAATATCATGTAACAGAATTGCCTCCTTCGATGATTTTTTTTGATAATCATTCCATATTTCAAAATATGATTCTGTAATACTATCTGGAAGGTTTTTTAAAATTTGTTTAATGGCATGATTTTCTTTAATGATTTTTTCATTTTTTGTGATATGATCTGGAGTTATATCACCAATAATCGATTCAGCTAAGTCATGCAGTAATGCCATTCTGATAATTTTTTCACTGTCTAGCCCTTTCATGTCTGATAAAATCATTGATAGTACTGTGGTTGAATAACTGTGGTCTGCAACAGATTCCGGATTGTCAATTTCAAGTTTTTCTTTCCAACCTTGTCTTGGAACATTTTTCAATTCCAAAACTTTTTCAAAAAATTTTTCAATCATTTCATTTATACCTTCAATATTTTAAAAGGACAGGCTTAAATTCGTAACAATTTGAATTGGCGTTATGCCAGGGTAGCTCAGCCTGGGAGAGCACTCGGCTGAAGACCGAGCTGTCGCGCGTTCAAGTCCCGCCCCTGGCACTAGTTTTTGTTAATAAAATTAAAAATGATAATATTTTAATAGAAGATATCATATTGTTTTCTGATTTTCTTATGAAATCTAAAAAGACTACAACAAAATCCAAGAAAAATGGAAAGAAATCAGCTAAGAAAAAAGCAAAAAAATCAGCTGATTCAACAGACGATTCAGGTATTGTATTAATAGATGATGATTTGGAAATTGATGCAGAAAAGGAACTGGAAGAGCGTAAAGCATTTTTGGAAGAAGCACGCTCACAAGATACTGCTGACTAGACTAAATCTTTATTCGTTTTAAGATCCAATTTTAAACATGAGAGCATTATGTTTGATTAGCATTAAACCTGGCATGATTGATCAAGTTACAGAATTACTCTCAAAAAAACGTAAAATAACAAAAGAGGTATTACCAGTAACTGGCAGAGCAGATATCTGTGTTCTTATGAACGGTTCTGTTAATGACATAAACATTACAATTATGGATTTTAAAAAGATCGGTGATATAGTCGCAACAGAAACCCTTATGGAAATGGAGGTTGATCTAGGTTGGTAAAAGCTATCGTATTAGTAAAATCACCTAAAAAACTCATCGCAGCAAGATTGAAACAAGTAAATTTAGTAAATGAATCTTTTCCAGTTAGTGGACAGTTTGATGCAGTTGCAGTGATTCAAGTGGAAAGGTTGGTTCAGATTAAAGATGTTACCACTCAGATTCAAAAAATAAGTGGAGTAGAAAGAACAGAAACAATGGTAGAGGTACAGTAATAAAGAATTTACAATAGAGGTTGTTAGAAGATTCATGAATGTTAAAAAAGTTGGTAATGTTATATTGGCAGTAAAGGATCTGAACAAATCAGTTGAATTTTATAATAAAATTTTAGGTATGCCGATTAAAAGACAAAGGGATAATTGGATTGATCTTGGTCAATCTGGGGCATTACTTAGTCTTCATCCAGCATCTGCGGAACTTCTAACACCAAATGATATGATTATGATCGGTTTTGTAGTAGGTGATGTTTCTTCTGCGATTGATGAATTGAAATCTAAAAATGTAAAAATTCATAGAGATATACAAAACAAGTCATCTGGAAAAAATGCAATTATATTAGATCCTGATGATTATATGATTTCATTGTTCGAACCAGATTTTAGCGCTGAAAAAAATATACAGTCAGGCGGTTACATAGGATTTACTCCTGCATAAAATTTTATTTTTTATTTTCTAATTTCTTTTTTAATTCCAAATTTTCTTTAAGAATTTTTTGTTTTTCTTCTTTTAGTAATGTAATAGAATTTTCTTTTGAATACATTGGGTGTCCAGGGGGAATTAATTTATCCAGTGACATATTTAGAAGACCTGCAGCCATTTGTTGATACATCTGTGCAAAATTTTCTAGTTTAGGAGTTAGTGCAGCACTATCAGCAGACATTTTTTCTTTTAGTTTTGGAGTATTAACTAAACCCTTTGGTATACTAACACCTGGTGGATAACGAATTGAATCCGGTGCTAACGTCGAAAAATCTGCTGGGAGACCATACACGTCAATTTTTTTTTTCGCAGCATAATAATCCATATTTTTCTAGATATATTGGTATATTTGTTCTTTAGTGTACGCCTAAAACATTGCATAAGGTAAAGACACGGTTAGTTCTTATCAATTAGTGTCGATCGCTGATCCTTATAGCGATCATAAGTTTTTTGAAAAAAATGATTCAGCGGCAAAAAAAGAAATGTCTGAAATGTAAGAAAAGCATACATCCAATGGAACTACACAAACTTGTCATGTATGTTATTGAAGAGGAATTTACTGAACATCATTACGAGCATGTTGAATGTCCTGAAAAGTTTACGGTTTGAATAGATTTTATGTAATAGATTTTATGATAAGGCATGAGATTAGGTAGTAAAACAGACGATGAGTTTTTGATTAAACTTAATAAAAAAAATAGTCAGATTCAAAGCATTTTTCATGAAAAAATTAAGGAAATTGCAAAAAAACATCTGGTTGATGTTATGATGCAGGATGGTATTGTAAAAAAACAGGAAACATTTGATGTAGAGAAAATTCATCAGGTTTACAATGGATTTGCTAACAGATTGCAAGATTGGACGTTAGATGGTATTTCAAGTACTAATGATGAGGGAATTAGGAGAAATTTTATTAAATTAAATACAAACGCAGATAACTGTAAAATTTCGTTGCATTTTTCTATACAATACCATGTTATACTGTTTTATCAGCCAAACTATGAAGTCATGAAAAAACAAAAAGAGTTATCAGATTTTATGGACATGACAAAAAAACAGGAAGGTGAACTTACTGAAAAAAGTGATCATGTAATACTTGAAAAATTAAGGGCTGAAGGATACAAGGATCTGGATACCCAGAATCTTTTTGAA
>ENA-ORXI01003317-ORXI01003317.1-sediment-metagenome-genome-assembly--contig:-NODE-3317-length-10934-cov-26.935894_pt1 | contig 10934 bp, 8 predicted proteins | sample MGYA00237861_ERZ511468 | MGnify/ENA primary metagenome ERZ511468 (study PRJEB26299, sample SAMN06266213) | sediment metagenome | isolation source: Hudson Canyon methane seep mesocosm | place...
TTTGCGATTATTGGAATTATTTTAGGGAAGTTTTTGGCTCAATCTTTATTTACAGTCAATAGTTTTATTGCGGTAATAGGCGTGATAGGGGTGGTTGTGAATGATGCATTAGTATTGATAGATTTTATGAATAAAGGCTATCGTTCTGGTTTGTCTCGTCGGGAATCTATTGATAGAGCTATACAAATAAGATTGCGTCCTATTATATTAACAACAATGACTACATTCCTGGGTTTATTGCCTATGGCTTTAGGTATTCCAGATTATTCAATCGTCTGGGGTTCAATGGCATCAACGTTTGTTTGTGGTTTAGCTGCAGCAACTTTATTGACACTATGGGTCGTTCCCGTTTTATGGGATTTAATCCAGGCTAGACAAGAGAAAGTGTAGTTTTTATGGATATGAAATTTGATTTAAGCGTTGCAAATTGGTTGGCTTGTGTGGCTGATCCTTCGATAAGTATTGCAAAGTTAGGGCATGCTGAAAAGGAAAAAGCGATGCTCAAGCTTTTATTAAATGAACTAACAGGGGATGTTTTTTCTTTATTAAATGATTCACAAGTTGTTTTAGATGATTTAAAAAAATTATTGGATCGTTTGCTTAATTTATCGGCTGAACAAACACTTGAAGAGTTTTATATTCCTGTTCGTGAGTACTTTTTAAAGAAGCAGTGGATGGCACTTATTATTCCATCTGGATTAGATCCCGCACTGGATCATATTCTTTGTGATCCTGAACTACTGGGTTATCTAGTTAATTCAACAGCAAAGGAACAAGGGCTTATTTTTCAATTAGAGGAAGCGCCTGATAATTCTAGCTCTTTACTTGATGTGCATGGTGTGTTGGGAACTGCTTTGAACGACAGTATCAATTGGCCCGGGATTTTAATTTGGTCTCCTGGGGGGGATTCGATTTTTCTACCAGTCAGTTCTGTTGATTGCCTTGAAATCGACATTGAAGCACGGGTGCAATGGGTGTTTTCTAAACTGTTTTCTCAATTGAGCCTTGATTTAGGGCAATTCAAGGCTGAATACAAACAGGCTTTTTCTGAGGTTTTTGAAAACCTAGATAAAACTGTCAATATACTACACCTTAGTGATCTTGATATTGGGCACAACGATGCCTGTCATAGAATGTTATGTGTGCAAGATTTTATCAGATCTATAGTGGAGGGTTTGGGTGAAAGGTCAAAATCAATACCTGTAATTACAGGTAACCTTATGGATAATCCAAGTGAAAAGCATCTTCATCAAGTCAGGACATTTTGGGAGTTTATTTCGGGGATGGGGACTGAAGAGCCTTTATTAGTGTTTGGTAATAACGATGTTAGAAAAGATGGTAATATTAATGAAAGTTACCGTAATGCAGTAGGCTTTCAAAATACTAAAGTGACTTGGTATGACGAAGAAAAGCTGGCCATAATCTCTCTAAATACAGTTGTACATGGAAATTTACCTCAAGGAGCTATTGAAGAAGAGCAGTTAGACGGTATTGAATATGAAATCGAACGAAAAAAAACCAGTGGTGATTATACATTTATTATTTTATTGCATCACCTCCCCATTAATTATGGAAAGCAAGATTCTGCCATGAGGTTCTTTCATAAAAGAATCGTAGGGGAGTCTTATGCAATCAGAGATACCCTGGAAGGCGTTGCTTTACTACAAAGATTTGTACAAAAGTATTCTGTTTCAGTGTTTTTACATGGTCATCAACAAGTCCCTATGTTGGGTCAGTCTGAACAAGGTATTCCAGTTATTGGTTGTGGTCGTTCAGTTGGTAATCGATCGAAAACTGATGATAGTGTTTATTTTCATATCAATATAATCTCTATTAACCTTGTTTCAAATAAATTATCATCTCGTTTTCTAGCAATTAGAAAGCCAGAGAATGGCTTGATTGAGCCAAAAAAACATGAAATGTTATTTCGTACTTTAATATAGACTTTGTTTTTTTGTGGTATTATTTAGATTGTTCTTTCTGCAATGTTTTAATCAAAATGGAACAAAGAAATTTAGCATTTCCTTCGGGCTTCTTGGGGGGTGGTTAAAACTGCTAGTATGCATTTGTCGCAATTTAGAGACAGTGATAGGCTGATAGAGTAAATACATTTCTCTATTTAATTATTAAATATCAGGTGTTTAGGGTGTTATCTGGAGTTTATTATCAGTCTTTTGATATTTAAAAGGTAAGAGTTTAAGCTCAATTTATCCAGTGTGTCGTGGTATAGAGACAGTATTTTACTGAAAAGCTTAAACGACCCAATCGATTTATCTAAAATGCTATGTATAGTCGGTCTAAAAGTTGTGACACCTTAACTGGAGAAAGGCGGGATTGATGACTGCATGGAGCAATTGTCTTGGGGGAAATAGACGACCAGAGCTTTTGGAAGAACAAATGATGTATTGATGAATTATAAATTGGCCTATAAGTTGCTATACAAATTGATTATGGATTAATTGAATGAAATGTCTCGTTCAACAGCCAAAGACTTAATAACACAATAATCTAAAAACTGAGAAGCCAGGGATTTTGCGAACAGTATGTATAAAGATTATTTTTTTTAATTAAAAATACAATTTTGATATGTTTAATGATTACTTTGAGATTTTCTTAGCCGATACTGAAGAAAGTAAAAACATACATTACAGCATCCGATATCAAGTATATTGTGAAGAGCTAGGGTATGAAAATAAAGGCGACTTTCCCGATCAAATGGAGTTTGACGACGACGATACTAGATCAGTACATTTTATTATTAGAAATAAACAAACTAAGCAGTGGGTTGGTACTGTGCGACTGATTAATAAACAAGATAATTTGCTTCCTATTGAGCAGAATGGCAGTATGAATCAGGAAGTTCGCATTAATGATTTATTTGGAGCTGTTGAATTATCTAGGCTTTGTTTAATAAAAGATGTTAGAAGAAATAAAGATATTGATCCTCCGCATGGGATTATTGCGTCAGATGCTTCTAAGGCAGAGAAAAGTGCAGGGGATGTACCGAGTCAAAACAAACTGAATCGTTTAATTATTTGGGGCTTATTTCATGCTGTAGCAGAATATTGTCAGGTAAATAAAAAGCAATACTGTTACTTTATGACAACGAGAATTTTAGCTAAGGTATTGAAAGTGGGCGGGTTGAAAATAATAAAAATTGGGGAAGGGATTGATCATAAGGGACAAAGGTTTCCATTTAAGCTTGATGCAATAAGGGCTTATCATAGTGATATATGGCAGAGTCAATTTAACAGTTTCCAGTTATTCTCGGAATCGAAAAATTGCCAATATTCTTCTGCTGCTGCCTGAAACCTTGAGTAAAGAATAATCGCTCACTGCTTTTTCAATTTTGAAAAATAAATTGAGTTTACAATATGGCTTGTAAAGATACTAGTGATATAAGCCCTCTAAATAGAATTTCATTATTATCAATTAAGCCATAACATTCATAACAATCGGATTGATCTGGTAATTCTTTAACGAGTATATGTAAAGCGTCATTACTTTTTAGGTTTTTTAATAGATTCTTATCTAAAGAGATTTTGTGTGTAGTATAAACCATTGGATCTTTTTCAAAATCATGCTGTCTTTTCATTGCTTTTTCTAATAAAGCGCAGGAAATAAGACTGCATGGAAAAATCTCAGGGAAATTTGCTATGTCATTAAGTTCATCGAAATACAAAGATTGATCTGTAAAAGAGCCGCATAAAAAGTTTTTTGCATTACTTGTATTTAAGAACTTTCTTTTCAGAAAGAAATTATTCTCTGCTATGTAACTACGGTCAGCTAAGTTTTTTAAATTCCCTAAAGAAGAAAAATCAGCATCCCCTAAAAATAAAACTTTGCTAGATTCTTTTTTATATCCCATTAGAGCAAGTTCTCCATCTGTTTTAACCATAATACGGTTACTTAATACGGCATTATCATCAGTGATTTTGAACTGAGAATTTTTAATCTCAACATTTACTTTTTGTCCTGGTTTAATTGCATTAGCAAAAGTAAATTGGTAGTTACTGAAAAGTAATTTATTATCTGTGATCAGGTCACTCTCATTATTTTGAGCGCGAAAAGATGAAATGCAGTTTTCCACCAGGGATTCAAGTTGAAAACCAAGGACAATAGAGCCTGAAAATGGATTGTTTCTGATTTTATGCCATTTATAAGGGTCGTGAAATAAGTTGAAGTCATCAGTTGCATTACGTGCAACATCAATATGTATTTGTTGAAAATAAAAATCTGGGCTTTTAATGCTCATTTATTTTTCCCAAAGAATCAAATTATGTTTTTTATCATGTATTGACTATACTAACTAACGGTATCAGAAAATACAAAATAGAAATAGTTTAAAAAGATAATGTCTTGCAAAAAACTCAATATAATCAGTGATAAACTTTACCAGCGGAAACTGATGAAACAGGATTTACAATGTCAGCTGAAAAAACATCATTAACCAGAAATTTTCAGGATTATTTCACGGTTGAACTTGCAAAAACTAAGCATCAAAAAAGCTTAGTATACTCGATAAGGTATAAGGTATATTGCGATGAATTTGGATATGAACCACTTGAAAAATATCCTTCCGAAGAAGAACAAGATGAATATGACGAATTTTCTTTACATTGTTTAATAATGCATAGAAAAACTGGCTTAGCAGCGGGTTGTGTGCGATTAGTTCCTGCATTCGCTGCTGATGACAGGAGTTCACAGCTCCCATTAGAGAAACATTGTGATGAGAGCTTAGATCATGAATTTATCAATGACTTGCATTTGGATAGGCATACAGTTTGTGAAATATCAAGGCTTGCTGTTGATCGGGTTTTTAGAAGACGTACAGGGGAAGAGCTTACACGCTTTGGGGAGGTGCAAGGTTTGGATTGTTCTAAAAATGAGCAACGTACCTTTTCATTAATAGCTATTGCTGCGTTTTTAGCTGCTACAGCTTTAACTGATATTAGTGGAAAAACAAACGTATTTGCCATGATGGAACCTTTTTTACCAAGAATGATGAAGCGATCTGGAATTATTTTCAATAAAGCTGGGTTCGATATGGACTATCGAGGTATAAGAGCTCCCTATTTCATCCAGACTCAGTCGGCACTTGATAATATGCAAGTAGATTTGAAGGATCTATATAATTGGATTTATAAGCAATTAGAGGTTCATTCCTAGTCTTTATCATATTTAACATTCCAGCCGTTTGATTTTTTAAAGAAAGTGACATGAAGAAATTCAAATGCTGGGAAAATAAGGGGTCAGAGCTATTTGTTGGGTTTTTTTATATGATATAATCGGTCTTGTTGTTCTTACTGGTTATTTAATTCGAAGAGATTGATTATGTTGGCAGAAGAAGATATTGTATTTATTAAGGCACATATTAGTGAATGGTTAGCAGAGCAATCATTGGGTAAGCCGCCTGTTGTTTATGAGATTGAGTTGCGAGAGCGGATGGTTCGAGTGGAAGAGGCGCTTAGACATCAAGGTGAAGAGCTAAAGGCTCAGCGCGAGTTGATTAAGGAAGTGTTACATCAGATGGATAAGCGTTTTGATCAAGTGGAAAAGCGTTTTGAGCAGGTTGATAAACGTTTCGAGCAAGTGGAAAAGCGTTTTGAGCAAATTGATAAGCGTTTTGAGCAAATTGATAAGCGCTTTGAGCAGGTCGATAAACGTTTCGAGGATATGGGAAAGCGGATTGATCGTTTTATGTTTTGGTCTTTAGGGATTACGGTTACATCAGCTATTTTCGTTGTTAATTTTTTGAAATAAGGGGTGGAATCTTTTGTTGTTTGTTTTCTTTTCTAGCTTCGTCGGTTTTTATGTTAATGGCGGCGGCAGGTTAGCTCCTGCACCTACTAATCGTTGAATAGAAATAAGTTATGTTTTTGGAGTGATGGGTTTCTTTCTCACTCTGCCTGAGGTTATCGAAAAGTGTGCTTAAAATTATTTAATTGTCTGAAGTGTCAGGTTTTTTTACAGTAAGTGATTAATCAATGATGAGAGAGAGTATTCTGGCTTCGTACATATATTATGTCTAGAAAACCGCGATTCTTTTTACCTAATGTCCCCGTCCATGCCATTCAAAGAGGCAACAACCGCCAAGCTATTTTTTTTGATGATGCTGATTATAAGGCATATTTAAATTGGCTGAAGGTAGCGGCTGATAAATATAGCTGTAAAATCCATTCGTATATCTTGATGACAAATCATGTGCATTTGCTTGTTACACCTGAGACAAGTGATGGTTTAAGTCGATTGTTTCAATATGTTGGTCGCTTTTATGTATCTTATATCAATAAAACTTATGGGCGAACGGGGACTTTATGGGAGGGACGATATAAAGCGAATATTGTTGAAGAGGCTCGTTACTTGTTGAATTGTTCTCGGTATATTGAGCTAAACCCCGTTAGGGCTGGTATGGTGAAGAGTCCTGAGAAATATCGTTGGTCAAGTTATAAGACTAATGCTTTAGGGGTAGAAGATTCTTTGTTGACGCCTCATCCGTTATATTTACAGTTAGGAAGTAAGGATGGTGTTAGATGGTTAGCCTATCAGGAGTTGTTTAAAACAAGCCTTGATACGAGTGTACTTGATGATTTAAGAGCTAGTTTACAAAGTGGTACGCCTCTGGGGAGTGATAAGTTTAAAGATAAAGTTGAGCAGGTATTAAAGGTTAAGGTTGGTCAGGTTAAGCGTGGACGGCCGCGTTTAAAAAAAGTGTAAAAAAATTGGACAGTTGTTTTTATGTGATGTTCTATGAGTGTTCTCTTTAAAACATAAGCTTACAAGGAAGGATCTAGTAAGTAGAGAAATCGGGTTAAGGCATGGTGCATTACGGTTTGTGCTAGCAATTATTAGCTATTGAACGAGGGGGGTGAAAAACTCTGGCACATCGACTGGTTTCTTATGAATTCAGTTCGATAGCAATATTCCAGGCACTTTTGGTATTGGAATATCCATACGATTGAATGATGGGGTAGTGTAAAAGGCAGTGCTGCTGGACCCTGTAAATAATTCTGTGTAATTGAGCTTCTTGCAAAACTCTGATTTCTACTGAAATATAAAGATGAATGCAGATATGGGAATAATGACAGCAATGACCATTGCGATAGCCTTGTTTCTTGATTTATTATTTTTACCGCCTTTATTGATTAGTTTAGATAAAAAATAAATAAGCTTGTTTTAAATCTGAGCTCCTCACGCTTTTCTCTGCAATGCCTGAATTGACAAGCTTGTAATGCTTTTCCAGCAAGACTAAAATAGCGCTATTGTGCTTATACAAGCTAAGCAACTGATATTGACCTATTTTTAGTTTTTAAAACATATGAATGATAAGAAAATAATCGATACTTCTAATTTAAGAGGTGATTTTTTTGGTGGTTTGACTGCGGGTGTGGTCGCTTTGCCTTTAGCTTTGGCTTTTGGTTTGCAGTCTGGTATGGGCGCTATTGCTGGGCTTTATGGTGCGATTGCGATTGGGGTAATTGCTGCCTGGTTTGGTGGTACAGCTACACAAATCAGTGGTCCGACAGGGCCGATGACAGTGGTTTCTGCTGTTGTTATTTCATCTGCTATAGAGGCGCATGGGGGGAGTCTTGAGGCGGCTTTAGGAACAATTATTGCTATTTTTTTATTATCGGGTGTTTTTCAAATTTTGCTTGGTATTTTTAAGATTGGTCAATATATTCGTTATATGCCTTATCCTGTAGTCTCTGGGTTTATGAGCGGGATAGGCGTTATTATTATCGTATTGCAAATCTTTCCTTTTTTGGGGTATTCTTCACCCAAGAAAATCCTGGATATTTTTTCAGAACTGCCTAGTATCGTCAATGATATAAATCTGGCTTCTGTTTCGTTAGCATTAGCGACGATTGCGACTATTTATTTATTCCCTAAAATGACTAAACTTATTCCTAGTGCTTTGGTTGCCTTGGTCGCGTTAACCATTATTTCTACAGTGATGGGACTGGATGTCAAAATTATTGGCGATATACCTGAGGGTTTGCCTGCATTGCAATTATCTACTCTAATGGATGTGGATTTAGCTAGCCCCATGTTACTTATTCTTCCTGCTTTAACTTTAGCAGCGTTAGGGACCATTGATTCATTATTGACTTCGATTGTTGCTGACAATATGACTAAAACTCAACATAACAGTAATAAGGAGTTAATTGGGCAGGGTCTGGGTAATATGGGGGCGGCATTGATTGGTGGTATTCCGGGTGCTGGCGCAACTATGCGGACAGTTGTGAATATTAATTCGGGAGGTAAAACACGACTTTCTGGTGTTATTCACGGCCTGGCATTACTGATTGTGTTGTTAGGTGCTGGTGCTTATGCACAATTAATTCCCTTGCCTGTATTGGCAGGTATTTTGATTACTGTGGGGATAGGGATTATTGATTACAAAGGGATTAAGCATATTCCTCATGTGCCTAAGACAGATTCAATCATTATGCTGGTTGTTTTAAGCATGACTGTATTTGTTGATTTATTGCAAGCTGTTGCTGTTGGTATGGTGTTGGCCTCAGTTTTGTTTATGAAAAAGATGAGCGATATCGTGGAGCAAAAATCATCAACAGGTTCGGTTGATAGTTTTGCCAGAGAGGAAGAATGGAATGATGAGGCGGGTATTTCTGAAAAAATACGCCAACAAGTCTATATTAAACATTTTGATGGTCCCATTTTTTTTGGTTTTGTGTCCAGATTGCAAGAAATGATGACTGTTTTACCAGAAATTACAGTGGTCATAATCAGGATGAAGCAAGTGCCTTATATTGACCAGTCAGGTATTTATGCAATCGAAGATGCTGTGATTGCATTAAGGGCGCAGGGTATTATTGTGTTAATGACGGGAATTCAGGAGCAGCCAAAAGGTATGTTGGAAAATATCAGCTTAATTCCTAATTTGATTCCAGAACAGCATTTGTTTAAAGAGTTTTCACTCTGTATTGCAGCGTTGGAGGCGGGAGAGGTTAAGCCGATTTCAAATGAAACTAAAAGTATAGTCTGGAATTTAAATTAAATAGAAAGCCTCTCTGAGGCTTTTTTTATATCAAAAAAATATATGGCACAGATTAACTCAGCTTCAGAAAAGAGACTGACAATTGATGAAGTTTTGAATTGGTTGAGTAAAGACCAGCTTATTTCTATTGTGGAAGAGGAAGCTATTCGGATTTATTCTGCTCGCTGGGAGAATAGGGATAAAGGCTTGGTAGACCTTATTTGTGACTATCAAGCGGAAAAGAAGACGCATTTAAGCAAAAAGTTTACCCAGGAAAAGCTATCTGAATGGCTAGCCGCTAAAGTGGGATTGCCTTTGTTTTATATAGACCCGTTAAAAATTGATGTGACAGCAGTGACTTCAATTTGTACCCAGCCTTATGCCGAGCGATTTAATATTTTACCTGTTAAGGTTGATGTAGATACTATTACAGTCGCGGTTTCTGAGCCTTTTATACGCGAATGGGAAAAAGATCTTAGGCATTTGCATCAGAAAGAATTTAAACGTGTTTTTGCCAATGCTCAAGATATTAAGCGTTATATACATGAGCTTTATGATTTCTCTAAATCAGTCAAAAGTGCTTCCAATCGGTCTATCGAGCAAACGGGACAATTAAATAACCTCGAGCAATTAGTTGAGCTGGATAAAAAAGGTGGTTTAGAGGTTAATAATCAGCATATTGTTAATTTAGTTAACTGGTTATTACAATATGCCTTTGATCAGCGAGCCAGTGATATACACCTTGAACCCAGGCGTGATAAGAGTAATGTACGCTTTCGAATAGATGGCGTGATGCATCAGGTTTATCAGATTCCTACCGCAGTGATGTTGGCAGTTGTTAGCCGAATTAAAATACTGGGGCGGATGGATATTGCAGAAAAGCGGCGGCCTCAAGATGGTCGACTAAAAACGGTTAATGGAAAGTTAGAGATTGAATTGCGCTTATCCACTATGCCAACTGCATTTGGTGAAAAGGTTGTGATGCGTATTTTTGATCCGGAAATTCTATTAAAAGATTTTTCCGCGCTGGGCTTTAATAAAAGAGAAAAGCAATTGTGGGCTGAGATGAGTCAACAGGCGCATGGCATTATCTTGGTGACAGGTCCGACAGGGTCAGGTAAAACAACAACGCTGTATTCAACTTTAAAACAACTGGCAACATCGGAAGTCAATTTGTGTACGGTTGAAGACCCTATTGAATTGATTGAACCCAGTTTTAATCAGATGCAGGTGGATAATAAGATAGATTTAAGTTTTGCAGCCGGGATTAGAACCTTAATGCGACAAGATCCCGACATTATCATGGTTGGAGAGATTCGTGATTTAGAAACGGCTGAAATGGCCATACAGGCATCTTTAACAGGGCACTTGGTATTATCGACCTTGCATACAAATAATGCGCCGTCAGCGGTAACTCGGTTGCTAGAGTTGGGTGTAAAACCTTATCTGGTCAAGTTGACCTTGCTGGGCGTTATGGCTCAGCGATTAATTAGAACATTGTGCTCACATTGCAAAGCTAAACACCCTTTGTCTGATGAGGAGTGGGGTAGTTTGGTGCAACCTTTTAGTGTAAAAAAACCTGACATTGTTTATCAGGCGGTAGGTTGTGTTGAATGTCGTAATTCGGGTTATATAGGTCGAATTGGGATTTATGAGGTGTTTAAGAACACAACATTGATTCAGAAATTAATTACAGATGATTGTGATGCTAATAGTATTGCCAGCTTAGCCATAAAGGATGGTATGAAAACCTTGCGATTAAGTGGGGTGGAAAAGGTGATAGAAGGGATTACTTCAATAGAAGAAGTGCTACGAGTTGCACCTGAGAATATAGAATTGTAGATTTTTCATCCCTATTGCTAGGAGCTTGTCCGAGAATAGAAGTCGTCACGAGGGAAAGCCCTTTTGAGTCAGTTTTTTCGTTCATTTGAGGCGA
>ENA-ORXI01003318-ORXI01003318.1-sediment-metagenome-genome-assembly--contig:-NODE-3318-length-10934-cov-3.322649_pt1 | contig 10934 bp, 12 predicted proteins | sample MGYA00237861_ERZ511468 | MGnify/ENA primary metagenome ERZ511468 (study PRJEB26299, sample SAMN06266213) | sediment metagenome | isolation source: Hudson Canyon methane seep mesocosm | place...
AAGTCTGTCCGCCCTATTCCTAAAGAAGCGGTGAACGCGCATGCTTTCCGTGCTCAATACTCAGCGGGAAATCATAATGGAAAAAAAGTAAATGGTTATTTGCAGGAAGAAAATGTGCCTGCAGATAGTGTGACAGAAACATATGCGGCATTAAAGCTATATATTGATAATTGGCGATGGAAAGATGTACCCATTTATTTGCGTACAGGAAAGCGGATGGCAAAGAGTCAATCAACTATTTCTATTTGTTTTAAACGTCCACCGTTGCAGTTCTTCCGTGATACACAAGTAAAATGTGATGAACCTAACTGGTTATTATTAGGTATTCAGCCTGAAGAATGTATTCGTATGGAAATGACGGTAAAAGAGCCGGGCTTGGAAATGAATACACGCTTGACCAGCTTAGATGCCAGTTATCGCAAAGAAGATGAGCATCACACTGATGCTTATGAAGATTTGCTCCTTGATGTTATTGAAGGTGATCGATCTTTATTTTTACGTAGTGATGAAGTTGAACATGCCTGGAAGATTGTGGACCCCATTTTACAAAAGTGGTCTGAAGAGCGTGATTATATTGCAACATATCCTGCGGGATCATGGGGACCTGAAGAGTGTCGACGTTTGTTTGATAAAGAAAAACAATATTGGCGTCATTCCTTAACACCAAAGGATGAATGTTAATGCAAATAATTAATCAATGGCATCAGTTTGATACTACGGCAGAAGTTGCAGATGAAGTGCTTGTACAAATATTGGCAAGTGCTGAGACTGCTATTGCAGAAAGAGGATATTTTAAACTTGTTTTAGCAGGTGGAAGCACTCCTGAAAAAATCTATCAACAACTGGTCAATGCCAAAACAGACTGGTCAAAATGGATGATTTATTATGGTGATGAACGTTGCCTGCCTGCTGATGATAAAGACAGAAACAGCATTATGGCTGCCAATGCTTTGTTATCTAAAGTCGCTATTCCTGCTGCTAATATTTTTACCATGCCTACTGAATTAGGCGCAGTACGGGCAGCTATGGAATATCGTAATATGATTGCTAATGTAGATCAGTTTGATCTCGTTCTGCTAGGCATGGGAGAAGATGGACATACGGCAAGCTTATTCCCTGAGCATATTAATGACAGCGAAGAAACGGTACATGAAGTCTATAATTCACCAAAACCACCTTCAGATAGAATCTCTTTAAGCGCAAAAACATTGGCTAATACACGGCAATGTTTTTTTATTGTCACAGGCGCTTCTAAAGTTGGTCCAGTTAAACAATGGAAGAATGGTGTTAATATTCCTGTTTCCACAATAGAACCAGTAACAGGTGTTGATATTTATATTGATGCTGCTGCAATAGGCTAGTCAATTGTTAGAAGGATTTCTCTTTGCCTTAAGCTCAGGTGAAGACAAATCCTTCTTCCTATTTTTATATTGCTAGGTCTTGAGTTCGATTATCAGCATGGCGCTGCTGATTTTTCCATTCACGATGTTTAATCATAATATCTAAAACTTCTTGCGGATCATCTGTTACCACAATCAAATCTAAATCTTCTTCCGAAATTGTTTCGTATTCAATTAAAGTAGTTTTTATCCACTCAATCAATCCGCCCCAGAAATCAGAACCAAATAAAATTAATGGGATAGGGTAAATCTTATGTGTCTGCATCAGAGTTAATGATTCAAAAAACTCATCCAATGTACCAAATCCACCCGGCATACAGACATACCCCATAGAGTATCGAACAAACATAACTTTACGCACAAAGAAATAACGAAAATCTAATGATAAGTCCTGATAAGGATTAGGAGCTTGTTCCATCGGTAACTCTATATTAAGACCAATTGACGGTTGCTTTTGTAAGTGAGCACCTTTATTTGCAGCTTCCATTATTCCAGGACCTCCGCCACTGATAATGGCAAAATCATTTTGCCCTAGTAACCCTGCAAGTTCGACAGTTTTTTGATAATAAGGGTGCTCTGGTGCTAATCGAGCTGAACCAAAAATAGAAACAGCATCACACAAACCGGAAAGCCGATCAAACCCTTCGGTAAATTCACTAATTATCCTAAAGATACGCCATGATTGATCACCTTTAAGATCATCGATGATGCTAGCAGTATCATGATTATTATTTATGCATTTCATAAGGAACTCGCTTATAGACTGGGGTTATTATTTTACAAGGCATAAATTATCTTACCTGATTGAATTGTACTCATAACTCTACCCTTTAATGTTTCCCCCCAAAAAGGCGTATTGAGCCCAGCACTGTTCCAGTTTTCCCGATTGACTTGCCAGCTTACTAGCGGATCAAAAATGCAAATATCAGCAGAAAAGCCAACTGTTAAAGCGCCACTTTGAACGCCTAAAATATTTGCCGGATTTTGACTAAGCGCAGCAATAGCTTGAGACAAGGTAATTGCATTATCATCAACTAAACTTAAGGTTAAAGGTAATAACGTTTCTATTGATGCTATTCCTGTGTCAGTCTCTGGAAATGCACCAATTTTCGCATCTAAATCGTGGGGCTGGTGATCTGAACAGATTACATCAATAGTACCATTAGCCAATCCCTCCCTGAGTCTTTGCTTATCTTTTTCTGTCCTAAATGGAGGCAAAACATGATAAGAACTATTAAAAGGCTCTATATCATCTTCAGTTAAATGTAATTGATGGATAGCAACATCAGCCGTGACCTTAACTCCATATTTTTTTGCTTGTTGGATTTTAATTGTGGAGCGCTTACTGCTTATTTGACTAAAGTGTAATCTGCAACCAGTCAGCTCAGCTAATTCAAGACATTGAGAAACAGCAATTGATTCAGAGGCTTCAGGAATACTAGGCAAACCATAACGAGTGGAAAAAGCACCTTCGTGAGCACAGCCCTGGTTACTTAATGAAGGTTCGTCAGGATGATAAATTACTAATAAATCATGGCTGCTGGCATATTCCATTGCACGGCGTAAAACCAGTAAATTAGAAATAGGCGTATTTGCGTTACTCATCGCAATGCAACCCACTTCTTTAAGAGCTGCCATAGAACTAAGTTCTTTTCCCAACAAACGTTGAGTTAAAGCCCCAATAGGAAGAACTTTACTGTAATTGGCTTTCTCTGATTTATCATTAATTAGCTCAACTACCGCCTGAGTGTCTATAGTCGGGCTAGTGTCAGGAGGCAAACACAAAGATGTTACTCCAGCCGCTGCAGCTGCTTGCGTTTCACTGGCAATAGTACCTTTATATGACTGACCTGGCTCTCTTAATCTAACACTGAGATCAATAAACCCAGGGCATACTATTTTATCACTAGCATCAATAACTATATCTGCTGAAAAGTCTGATTCCGTGGTTGGTTGAAGATCAACAGCAATAATTTTTCCATCAGCCACAGAGATAGTTGCGGCTTGGTCGATTTTATTGGCTGGATCAACAACATGGCCATTGCTAATGAGTATTTTAGTCATAATACAGCTCCGTTGCTTTGCATGGTTATAGACATGATAGCCATACGTACAGCAATGCCATTACTGACTTGTTGAAGAATAACGGACTGAGGGCCATCAGCAATACTTGATTCAATTTCCACCCCCCTATTTATAGGGCCTGGGTGCATTACAATAGCATCTGATTTTGCTAATTTCAGCCTTGCTTCAGTCAATCCATAGCATTTAAAATATTCTCTTTCACTAGGTAATAAAGCAGCTGTCATACGTTCTTTTTGCAGGCGCAGCATAATAACCACATCAACATCTACTAAACCTTGTTCAATATCATTAAAGGCCTGAACACCCAGGCTTTTCACATGAGATGGAAGTAGTGTCTTAGGTGCAATAACTCGAACCTCTTCTACACCAAGCATATTAAGTGCCTGAATTTGAGAACGAGCAACGCGAGAATGTAATATATCTCCAATAACAGCCACTTTAAGCGACTTGAAGCTATGTTTATATTGACGAATGGTAAACATATCCAGCATAGCTTGAGTAGGATGAGCATGTTGACCATCACCTGCATTAATCACACTTATGTGTGGTGCAATATTCTGTGCAATAAAGTGTCCTGCTCCACTAATAGCATGCCTAACCACAAACATATCTACATGCATTGCTTCAAGATTGTGAATCGTATCTAATAGGCTTTCACCTTTTGATGTCGCAGAAGTGGCGATATTGAGACTAAGTACATCTGCTGATAACCGCGTAGCCGCTAATTCAAAGGTCGTTCGTGTACGAGTACTATTTTCAAAAAATAGGTTAACAATGGTTTTCCCACGTAACAGAGGAACTTTCTTGACCTGCTGTTTTGACATGCTGGTAAACGACTCGGAAGTATCAAGTATTTCCGTGAGTATTTGTTGATTTAGTCCATCAATGCTCAAAAAATGTTTAAGTTTACCTTGGCTGTCGAGCTGTATATTATTCATCTGATTCTGTAGGGAATGATTGAATGTGAATACCCAGCGGCGCTGGCCCTGTTAATTTTATTCGCTGACCTATGGGTAGAGTGACAGAGCAGCCGCTGCAATCTGGTTGTAAAGGAACTTGGCGACCATCCCGTTCTATTAACACACCCAAAACCACTTGATCCGGACGACCATAGTCAAATATTTCATTTAATGCAGCCCGAACCGTTCTACCCGTGTAAAAAACATCATCAATAAGGATTATATTCCTACCTTCCATGTGGGCAGGTAATTGACTTGGCTTCACTTTAGGATGCATACCCAGCTGTGAAAAATCATCTCTATAAAAAGAAATATCCATCAGCCCTAAAGGCTCTTCTATCTCAAGCTTTTTATGTAACTGTTCGGCAATCCATACGCCGCCACTATGAATACCAATCATAATAGGATCCGTTAGTTTTCTTGAAGCAATTTTCTGGCGAAGACTTGTTTCTAGTGTAGTAAGTAATGCGGGTATTTCAAGTGTGTTGTCTGTCATAAGGTTTTTTGATTTAGCCAGCTTTGTAAAATTAACTGCGCGGCAAGCTGGTCTTGAACATCCCATAGTTTACCAGCGCTGACATGCAGATCATCATAGAGCATTTGTTTTGCTTCAAAAGTAGTGAATGCTTCATCAATTTGAAAGACAGGAAGACTGTAACGGCCATCTAATTGCCGGCAAAACTTCTGCATTCTCGGCGTGATAATATTGTCTGTGCCATCTGCTTGTTTAGAAATACCTACCACTAATCCTACAGGATTCCATTCCTTAATCAGTTGAGAAATTATCTCCCAGTTCGGCTGCTGATTAATTGAACGAATGGTCTGCAGAGGACTAGCCAGAGAAGTTGATGATTGACCAACAGCAATACCAATTTTTTTATTACCAAAATCAAAACCCAAATAAGTGTCTGAAATAAGTTTAGCGGCAAGAGGGTCTGACTTTTTAATCTTAGCCATGACCAGCAGGAATAGTTAATTGATTAATATCAATACCAATACTATTAGCTGCTGTTATCCAGCGATGTTTGGCAGGCGTTTGATACAATACTTGTTCGTCATAGGGCGTGTTCAACCAAGCATTACTTATAATCTCTTTTTCCAATTGCCCTTCTCCCCAACCAGCATAACCTAATGCAATTAAATATTGCTCAGGACCCTTACCTTCGGCAATTGCTTCTAAAATATCTCGGGAGCTAGTTAATGAAGTTGTGTGTGATACAGGAATAGATGAGTCCCAGCTGTTATCACCGGTGTTATGAATAATAAACCCCCTTTCTTGCTGAACGGGTCCTCCGGCATAAATAGGCGCGTCCTTAACCTGCTGAAGAGATGAGTTTATACCCATTTGCTCTAAGATACTCCCTAAATTCATACCTGTGGGTCGATTAATCACTATTGCCAGCGCGCCATCTTGATTATGTTGACATAAATAGCTAACACTATGAGAAAAATTACTATCCTCCAAGTTTGGCATGGCAATCAGGAATTGATTATTTAAATATTGAGTCGTAGTCATTATAAATTTGGGCTAGCGAGTAGTTATGCCTGATTCATCAGAAAATTTCCATACTCTGGGGATAACAAGTACATCAAGTTCTTTTAGTAGGTCAGTGGGTAAAACAGCAAAAGGAGCACTTAGTCTAACGATACGTTTTGCAGCATCATCAAGCGCTTTGTTTCCTGACGATTTAGTAATGCGAATACTGTATATACTACCATCAGCTTTAATGCCAACATCCATCGTTAATGTTCCCGAAAAACCTTTCTTTTTAGCGACATCGGGATAATTAAGATTACCCGTACGCTCAACTTTGTTTTCCCAATCTTTCATATATTGAGCCGCTACATATTTATGGGTACTAACAGAGTTTACAAATTTAATTTTTGTTTGTTCAGAGTTTTGTTGGCTATGTCGAATTTCAGCCCCAAGCTGAGCAATTTGTTTTTGAAGTGATTCTGCAGATAATTTTGGTCGCTTTTTCTTCGAAGGTGTTTTTTGTTTTTTACTAACCGTAATTTTTTGTTCCGCTTTCTTTTGGGTGATAAGCTTTTTTTCAGCTTTAGGCTTACTTATTTGTTGGCTTTTGCGCTGAGAAGGCTTCTTATTTGGGGTTTTTCCATTACTGGGTAGTTTTTGCTTCGGTGGTGTTGGTTTTTTTGACTGCTTACCTGCACCCACTTGATTATCCTGAGCAAGATACTTTGCTTTTTTAGGTGCTCTTTTAGCAGGCGTACTTGCAAGGGTTATTTCTATTTGTTTATTGACCTTTTCCGGAATGGGAATCGAAAAATTAATCCCCAGTAAAATAACAGCATGAATAATAGCTGCAAAAAACAGAGCAATCAGTAATGAGTCACTGACTGAAATGCTGGGCTGGGAAAAGTGGGAATTGTATGCACTGGACATGGTTAAGATTAAGAGCTCGCCATGGTTGATTCAATATGATCCATCAATTGCCCGCAAATATTAAGGCCAAATTTATTATCAAGCTCTTGAACACATGTTGGGCTGGTTACATTGATTTCGGTTAAAAAATCGCCGATAACATCAATACCAACAAAAACCAGACCTTTTTCTTTCAATGTCGGTCCAACTTGTTTTGCAATCCATAAGTCTCTTTCTGTTAGTTCTCGTCCTTCTGCACGTCCGCCTGCAGCTAAATTGCCACGAGTCTCTCCTCTTGAAGGAATGCGAGCCAAAGCATAAGGAATGGGTTCGCCATTGATTAATAAAATTCGTTTATCACCCTCTTTTATTTCAGGAATATAACGCTGCGCCATAATAAAGCGAGTGGAATATTCAGTCATTAACTCCAGAATCACATTGATATTTGGGTCATTCTCTCGAATATGAAAAATAGAGGTACCCCCCATACCATCAAGAGGTTTTAAGATAATTTCTTTATGTTCGCTTAAAAAATCTTTAAAGCGTTGAGGCTCTCTAGCAACTAGGCTATTTGCACAACATTGCGGAAACCAGGAAGTAAACAACTTTTCATTAGCATCCCTTAATGATTGCGGCTTATTAACAACGTACGTGCCCAGGCGTTCTGCTTGCTCTAATAGATAAGTCGCATAAATATATTCCTGATCAAAAGGAGGGTCTTTGCGCATAATAATGCAATCAAGTTCAGCCAGTGGAATATCTTGTTCCTCGATAAACTGATACCAGCTGCTTTCATCACGTTGGACTTTTAAGGTTCTTGTGCGAGCATAAGGCTGTCCGTTACTTAGGTATAAGTCATTAAGCTCCATATAATGAAGCTCCCAGTTTCTGGATTGGGCCTCTAGCAACATTGCAAAGCTAGTATCTTTTTTTATGTTGATAAGGTCTATGGAATCCATGACCATACCTAATTTAATTGTCATTAAATCTCTCGAAAAATATTTATTAAGGCGATTTTATCAAATTTATTTTAATAATGTTATTTACCTTAAAAAGAAATTAAGGTATAAAGGTCGGCTAAATTTGAAAACAGGCACCGACAGAGGTAATCATGTCCAAAATATGTCAAGTAACAGGTAAACGTCCTGTTTCTGGAAACAACGTTTCACACGCAAACAATAAAACTAAAAGACGTTTTAACCCTAATCTTCACCAACATAGGTTTTGGGTTGAAAGTGAAAACCGTTGGGTTCGTTTAAGAGTTTCTGCTAAAGGTATGCGCATCATTGATAAAAAAGGTATTGATGCCGTTCTTGTAGATGTTCGTAAAGCTGGCAATAAAGTTTAATTAGGACTAAAAATAATGCGCGATTTAATTAAAATGGTATCAAGTGAAGGTAACGGTCACTTTTATACGACAACTAAGAACAAAAGAACAATGCCTGAGAAAATGGAGATGAAGAAGTACGATCCAGTTGCTCGCAAGCATGTCATGTATAAAGAGGCCAAAATCAAATAATGATTTTGTTTTTGTCGGATTCTTGAAGCATTCTATAGAATCCGACAAATAAGCTTTAACTTCCCTCCGACCTTTCTTAGCTCGAACCTCCCCCATTTTTTAACGTATCCAAAACAGCTTTCAGTTTCTCAGACTGCTTATAAAGGACACGATATTTTTTTTCTAATTCAGCTTTATCTGCACTAAGCTTTGCCACTGTTTCCTTTAACTGCTGGTTTTCAAGTTGCAAACTATTATTGCCAGTGGATACGTCACTGATAGATTCATTGCCTGTTAAGGATTCTGATTCATTTTCAGTGATAATGTTACCAGATAGCGTTTCAACCCCATCATCTATTGTAAATGCAGCTGTTGAATCCTCTTCAGTCTCTTCGGGCACCGCATTCATTCCACCCTTAAGAATAAGGGCACTAAATTTATGCCGTAATAATAAAAATGCAGCAGCCTCACTAGTTTTACCATCCGCACAAATAACAACAACAGACTTTTTCTTGTCAAATGTTTTAAGTTGCATACGCAATGAGAAAAAAGGTGCGTTTATACTATTGGGAATATGGTGTTTTTTAAATTCATCAGGTGCTCGAACATCTAATAAAATAGAGTTGCTATTAGATTCAGAATGAATTTCAGCGTAGGGGATGTATTGGAGTGAGGGTTGTTTTATTAGCGAGATGAATTTATCTTTGCTTAAACGTAATAATTTTGACTTAGTTAGTGCTGTAATATTTACATTTCGTGGCTCACCTGACAACAAGGAGTCTTCGCCAAAGGTATCCTGACTACGTAACAGGCCAAGCTTAATTTCTTTAGCGTTGGCAGAAGGCTTGCGTGATAACATGCATTGACCTTTTATTATTAGATAATAAAAGTCACCAGGCTCACCTTGTTGAATAACATGCTCTCCTTTTTCAAAGGATATCTCTTCAAGACCCATTATGATTTGTTGTAAATTTGCGGGGGGCAAGGCTTTAAAGATGGGAGACTTAAGTAAGGTTGTCATCCAGTCATCGTCACCGTCTTCTGTTTCAGTTTCATCAATGACCATATAACTGTTTTCCTCTTCATAACTTGAACTGGGTAGATTGCTTATAGTATCAAGATTTAGACGTAAAAAGCGAACCGTCGAATTGGTAAAGGCATCAATTTTTCTAGGAAGCTGATGGGCTAAAGCAAAACGGGAGGATTCGGTACCTGACTTAATCGTTTCTACTTTGAGGTTGTCAGATTGCAGTGTAACACTGCCATCTATCAAATAAATTAGCGCATTAGTGCTATCATTCCGTTTAAATAAAAAAGTATTCTTTTTGGCGCTTTCAACGGTAATTTCCTGACAAAGCACCTCGAACTGACTCGTGGCAATGGTCGATAAAGGAATTAACTGGCGAATGATTTGCCCGTCTTCTGAATGGATATCTACGGTCATTTATAAAGGGATGATTTTAGACTGTATGCAATTATTTTCCATAATTTGATTTAAAGCAAGATTAAACGTTTTTTAAATATTGTTGTCTATGCATCCTTATGACTAGTTGGAAACAAAATGAAATTATTTAAGACTAAAAATAGCCTTCTATTGGTGTTTTTTTGGCTAATGTACTCAAGCATCAGTATGGCCGCCTTGCCAATGTATGCTGATGGGCAGGCCTTACCATCGCTAGCCCCTATGCTGGAAAAAAGCATGCCTGCGGTGGTAAATATCTCAACTACAAAAAATGTTGAGCTGAGGGAAAACCCTTTGTTAAGGGATCCTTTTTTCAGACATTTTTTTCAAATGCCTCAACAGCAAAGGCGGCAGCAAAAAAATAGCTTAGGCTCTGGTGTCATTATTGATAAGGATAACGGTTATGTACTAACCAATAATCATGTTATCGATAAAGCCGACAAAATCATGGTAACGCTAAATGATGGGCGGCAATTAAATGCTGTGTTATTAGGAACTGACCCAGAAGCCGATGTGGCGGTTATTCAAATTGCTGCAGTAGGACTGACTGAGTTAGCGATTGCAGATTCTAATAAACTTAAGGTTGGTGACTTTGTTGTGGCGATTGGAAACCCTTTTGGCCTGGGACAGACAGTCACCTCTGGAATTATTAGTGCTTTAGGTCGTACTGGATTAGGCATAGAAGGGTATGAAGACTTTATTCAAACAGATGCATCAATTAATCCAGGTAATTCAGGGGGGGCATTAGTTAATTTGCGGGGTGAATTTATTGGTATGAATACCGCGATTCTCGCCCCCAGTGGTGGCAATGTAGGTATCGGTTTTGCCATCCCTTCAAATATGGCGATGACGCTTAAACGATCATTAGTTAAGCATGGTGAAGTAAAAAGAGGGTTGTTGGGCGTAACAACTCAAGACTTAACAGCTGAGTTGGTAAAAGCATTTAATTTGAAGGACAAACATGGTGCGGTTGTTAGCCGTGTTGAAGGGGGATCTTCTGCCGATAGAGCCGGAATTGAACCAGGTGATATTATTGTGTCACTGAATAATCGAAAGGTTAAAGGCAGTCATCAGATTAGGAATATTATTGGCCTTATGCAAATTGGCGATAAGGCTGTTATTGATTTAGTGCGGGGTAGTGAAA
>ENA-ORXI01003319-ORXI01003319.1-sediment-metagenome-genome-assembly--contig:-NODE-3319-length-10933-cov-9.675203_pt1 | contig 10933 bp, 13 predicted proteins | sample MGYA00237861_ERZ511468 | MGnify/ENA primary metagenome ERZ511468 (study PRJEB26299, sample SAMN06266213) | sediment metagenome | isolation source: Hudson Canyon methane seep mesocosm | place...
CTGGTTCCGGTGTTACCTCGGTCTCCACAGCAGCTGGTTCCGGTGTTACCTCGGTCTCCACAGCAGCTGGTTCCGGTTCCTGCTCAACTTGTTCAGAGAAGAACGCAGAACTGAGTGCAGATAATGGCTTTGTTTCAACAGCTGGTTTTGGTTTTGCTTCAGCCAATACAGGTTGTTCTTCTTGTTGGGATTCAACAATACCAGGTAATTCGCCTAAATTATCTGTCATAACTTTATTGTCATCAATTCTAATGTAATGATCCTCATATGCCCTAAAGTATCTAACATTTTTTCCCATCCTAATCTTGCCAAGGTCACCATAAACTGTCATGTATTTGACACCATGTCCTAAATTGTTAGCAATGGCATCACGGTCTACAATTTCTCCACCGCTTATTTTATTTCCAATATCACGATGTTGTTTTACTTTAGTGATGATGTGATTTTGATCATATAATACTTGAGAAATTAGATAATCAGCCCACTTTGCCATTTCAAAAAATATTGTAATTATCCCCTAAATAAGCAATGAGTTTTGCAATATTTAGAATTGGTGTTAATCCTTAAAGGGTTCAAAAAGTTTATTTTTTTATTGAAAATAAAATTCGACACAATTGAATATTTGAATAAATTAAAAAAAAATAACTCGTATTTTCATACTTTCATCAATAAGAAATCCTTGGCAGTTGGTGTCATATTTTTAAAGCCTGGTGAAAACGACACACAAGAACCGCATGATTCTGATGAAATTTACTACATTCTAGACGGAAACGGATTTTTACAAATTAATGACAAATCTCATCGTATCAAAAAGGAAGAGATCTATTTTGTAGCAAAAGATGTTCCCCACCACTTTTATGGTAACACAAAAAATCTTTCTGTTCTGTATTTTTTTGGTGGTTCTGATTCTTAGGAAAGAATTTTTACCTTTCTTCCAACCACACTGATTTTCTTTTCTGCTATGAGTCTTACAGCTTCAGGGTAAGCTTTGTGTTCTTTTGCTAATATTCTCTTTGACAAGGTTTCCTCAGTATCATCATTTTTGATTTTTACCGTTTCCTGAACAAGAATTGGTCCCGTATCTACACCCTCATCCACAAAATGAACAGTGCAACCTGAATGACTTACACCTGATTCAATCGCTTGTCTTTGTGCATCTAGTCCTGGAAATGCAGGCAAAATGGAAGGATGAATATTTAGTATTCGATTTTTAAATTTTTTAATAAATTCTGGGCTCAGTATTCTCATGAACCCCGCAAGACAAATCAGAGAATTTTTTGGTGTAATATCGTATTTACTCAGTACATGTATTATTTTTTGGTCATATTCCCATCTTGTTCCTTGAAACCCCTTACTTTCGACAATTTCAGTTTGTACTCCAAGTTTCCTTGCAATCTTTAATCCTTTTGCCGATGGTTTGTTCGAAATAACTATTGCAGGTTTAATTGGAATGTTTTGTTTTTGTACCGCATTAAGTATAGACTTCATGTTGCTCCCTCTTCCGGAGATTAAAATTGCGAGTTTAAGCAACGCTTTGTTTAATTCTGTTCATAAAATAAAGCTATAGATTACCATGGGGTATCATCGATTAACTTTAGTTCATTATCTACTATCCTGAATCCCATAATATCCAACGTTTCTTTTGCTGTTGAGGAGTTTCTTTCCAATATTTGCTTCGCAAGATCAATACGTGATTTCATGTCCATGTTCTGGCCAATTTTGTATTTTCCTGTTAATGATTCTGGGACAATTTTGATAACCTCAACTCCCTTTAGAACATCCATGTCAGGTTTGATTGGTTCATATCCGCCCTCAGGTTGGTATTTTTTCATCAGACCATTTAGTGCAATAGTTTTTTCTTTCTTATCTGAAACAATACTGCCATTTCCTTTTATTACGACGCTAATGTACAATGTATCGGCAAGAGATGCATCAGTAGGATCTGAAAAATACGATGGTAGAAATTCTAGACTTTTATCTACTTCAAATCCTACTTTTTGATTACGCTTAATGTTATCAAGTTTTTCACCTCTTATGTGAGAATGCATGTAAATTGTATCATTAATGAATACAAAATTCATCGGAATAATTTGTGGGAACCCATTCTCATCAATACTTGCTACCCTACCAGTTTGCTCGGAGCTTAGAAATTCAATAATTTTTTCTTTTGATTTTATTTGTAATTTTCGATGATCTCGTCGTATCAAAAAGTCTTCCATGCTATTTTTAATCTAAGTAACTGAATTATGCTTTACTTATTTTGTTCCTTAAAATAAGGAATCACATGAGTGGCAAATTTATCGATAGAACCAAAGTAGTTTTTACCCCAGAACCTGATTACAAAATGATTTACACCTGCCTTGAGAAACCTCTCAAATATTGGAATTATATCATCAGGTGTACCAACACCGGTTGATGATCTTGCAATAGCATCTGGAATTTTTGTTGCAGCCTCACGCATTTTTACAATCCAATCTTGGTTAGACATAGAATATTCCGTAAAGTATTTCCTAAAATCAAATCCTTCAATTTCTTTAAGTCCATGCACTCTAAGTATTTCAGGTTTAAACAGACTAACTTTTACAGCCTCCTTCATCCTAGCCCAAGATTCTTCGGCGTCGTCAGAAAAGTAAACATCAATATCTAATGCCATTTGAAAATTATCTTTCTCTTCTTGTGTTCTATTGTTTTCATTCATTGATACCTCTATCTGCTTTTTATGATCTTCAAATAATTCTGGAGTGTATCCTATCGGCAGCCAACCGTCACCGTATTTACCTGTAAGAGATAACGTTCTCTTTCCACCAGACGCCATGTATGTTGGTGGATGTGGTTTTCTTATCGGAGGAGCTTGAAGGCAAGCAGATTCTAATTTGTAATACTTACCATCAAAATCTACAGTGTTATCTGGTGTTGAACCATACAATTTTTTGATTACTTGGATTTGTTCTTCCCATTTAGAAACAGGTTTCTCAAATGGTATACAAAATTCTTTTAGGTTTTGAGCTTCACCTGCACCAATTCCTAAAATTGCTCTTCCTTTTGAAACTCTGTCCAATGTGATTGCTGCTAATGCAATATTTGATGGGTGCCTTCTAATTGCATCAGTAACACAAGTTCCTAATTCAACATGATTTGTAACAGCTGCAATTGATGATAACATGACCCATGGGTCAAGTACAATTGCATTTTTCCATTGTGGAACATTTGTGTGGTCCATGTAGAAAATAGAGTCATAGCCAGTACGGTCAGCTAACATACATGCAGTTAGAATTTGATCTTCAGAATAACCTGCTCTAGCAACGTTTAGCCCATTTTGAATTCCAAATTTTATCATTTAATATTACACCTAGTACAAACTCTTGAATTTCAATCTTAATAAGTTTCACAAAGATAAGTCACACCTAATTTTATACGAAAATTAAATATGACATTCAAAGATTGCCATCATTAATGTCATTAAGACATTTGATGACATCTTCTTTCGAAATTGGAATTGGGTTTGGATTAAGATGGCCCTTGTCAGTCATTACAACGTCAGCCGCTTCATCGACAGGAGCCTTTAGCTTCATTTTATCGAAACCAATTTTTTCAATAACTTCTTTGAATTTTTCATAGAAAATTGATTTGTTGTGTTTGTGTGCTATGGTAGTGCATGAAGATAAAGAGTATCCATGAGCAACACCCTCATTGGAAAATACATATGATAATGCATGTCCTAGTGTTGTAGAACAATTCCCAAAACCCATACCCGAAAGCATGGAACCATATGGATAATTTTCTGGCTTGTCATTCATAATTGCATCATATAATACGTCAAATGCTTGTTTACATAATGTTCTTGTAAGATCATTTCCTAATTTACTGTCATATCCTTCTGTTGCTTGTGCACAAGCATCACATACAGAGTTTTTGATTATTTGTTCTGGTGTACCATCCATAAAATATGAATCAATTACAGCACGATCTGCAAGGAATCTTTCTTCAGGACCAAGAAGTTTTTTCTTACCATCAAATTTTAAAACACAATAAGTTGTCATCTCAGCTCCGGTACCAAAAGTTGTAGGGATTAAAATTTTTTCTAGACCAAATTCTTCTGATGCATATTTTACAACATCCATAGAACTTCCGCCACCAAGACCAATTAGCACTGATGGATTTTTTCCTTTGTATTCAGATACAACAACATTTACATCTTCAATAGATGGTTCTGGTTTAACTTTATCATACAACATATAGTCTTGTATACCCATTTTGTCTAACCATTTTCCAGATAATTCTGGGGGGGCAGTTGTTACAACTAATGCATTTTTTGGATACTCTGCTTCAGAAAGCACATTTTCACCAAACTGAATTATTTTTGGTATTCTTACTGTATGCATAATATACTGAAATTCTGATTATTATTATACCTTCCAATCATTGAAGACTTGTTTATTTATTTAAAATAAAATTATAAAATGATGATTAAGAATTTTAATTTATTAGCAAATACAAAAGTGAAGAAAAAAGCATTACAGATATTAGAAGCGGGGTTAACCGCCGCAGAACCAAAAAATTTCCTAAAATCATTTGTGGGCAAAAATCACATTCGACTGGGAAAAAATCGTATATTTTTATCGAACTATGGGAAAATTTTTGTGGTTGCATATGGAAAGGCCTCAGATTCTATGGCAGAATATGTATCAAAGAAAATTAATGTTTCACAAGGAATAGTTGTAATTCCAAAACACACTAAATCATCAATAGTTAGTAAAAAATTCAAGATATTTTATTCTGGACATCCATTACCTGATAAAGAAAGTGTAAGAGCAGGAAAAGCAGTACGAGAATTTGTTAACAATTGTTCTAAAAGTGATTTTATACTATTTTTGGTGTCCGGTGGAGGTTCTTCTTTGTTAGCTCTCCCAGATAAAATAACATTGAGTGAAAAAAAACATGTAACCAAATTATTATTGCAATGTGGTGCTACAATTGATGAATTTAATTGTGTTAGAAAACATCTGTCAATGATCAAGGGTGGCAAGCTTGTTCAAAACATGAATTGTGATGGGTGTGCATTGGTAATGTCAGATGTTGTCAGTAACGATTTATCGGTCATTTCATCAGGATGTACGTATAATGATAATACAACATTTTCTGACGCAATAAAGATAATAACTAAATATTCCCTGGGAAAAAAACTTCCAAAAAAAGTAATTACACACCTAAAACGTGGTCTGAATACAAAGACAATGCAACCGAACAGATTAACGATCAAGAATAAAATCATAGCAACTAATCATGACTGTTTGGATGTTATGGTTTTAAAATCTAGGCGACTTGGATTTACTACCAAGGTTTATTCACCAATCAAGCATGATGTCAGCGTATCAGCAAAAAAAATTGTACGAATGATATCAGAGAAGAAGAATTCATGTATAATATTTGGTGGTGAACCTACAGTACAAGTAAAGGGAAATGGGAAAGGAGGTCGCAACCAAGAACTTGTTCTACAGATCTTAAAATTAATTCATGGTTCTGATCATCGTGTGTTAGTTTCTTCAATTTCAACAGATGGTATTGATGGAAACACAACATGTGCTGGAGCTTTAAGTGACAATAATTCATCTAACCTACAAAAAATTTCTTCCTACTTGGAGAACAATGATTCTTATTCATTTTTTAAAAAGTATGGGGGGTTGATAAAAACAGGACCAACTCATACTAATTTAATGGATATAGGATTGATCATAAAATATTAGTTTATGTCCAAGCTTTTTTGTCTTTTTTCCAAACAAGCTTGTCATCAATGTATGTATGATCTTTTTCTTCAAAGACTGTATGCCATTTTCCATTATGCGGAAAAATTCTATTTAATTCCTTAACTTTACTGTTTGTTGGTGCTCGATTCATCAAAGCGCCCCATTTCATAGACGGAATTTTTGGCATAACGTCATTGATATCAGTCATAATACATTTTGGAAAATCCTTATTTAAAAATCCTTATTTGTTTCAAGATTGAGTTTTATCTTAATTACATTTAGCTGATTTACAATCAATTTTCTTCGTTTTATTAAATCATTAAACAAAACCACTAGAGTCTCTAGAAGCAGACGTTTTATTCTTACCAGAAAGATGTTCCGTAGCTATATTTTTTGTTGGCTCTATCAAACGGTATTCCAATTTTAGATTTCTATGACCCACTAACTGATTAATAAAGTGAATTTTGTCATCAATTATTTGGTTTAATGTTTTATGCTGCTGTATTAAAATTTCATACATTTCTTTTGAATCACACATGACATGTATCTTGTCAAAATCTTTTATGATGAAAACACCAAGACCCCAATAAATTCCCACATGAAGTGCAACAAATCTTGATTCTTCTTTGTTTTTAATATCTAATTTTCCACCTGAAAGATATGCTGCAGGATGTTCTCTAATTTGGTTTATTATTTCCTTTCCAGTTTTTATTGACCATGAGTACTCTTTCAAATTACCATCAAAAAATAGTTCATGCTCCATATGTCAATCAAAAGGGCGTTTTTTGTCTATATATTTCTCGTTTGTCGTTTAATGATCAACATTTAAACCAGTTCATAATGTCAGAATCTCAAACCTTTTTCACAAAAATGGTGGACGAACTAGTAGAATTTTCAGAACATGACCCTGAATTATCAGATGGTTTAAAGTGGCTTGATGGTGAAGCGCAAAAAAAGGGATTGTCATTTTATGATATGGTTTATCAAGTATTGTACAAACATGATGTAAATTCTAAAGCAAAAGAATGGCTTAACTCTAGAAATTAACTTACGTTTTATTTTTTAGTTCTTTTTTCTATTGGAATATATTTACAACCTTGTGGTCCACCATATTTTCCAACATAGACAGCCTTCGGTCTGTACAACATAGGTTTTGGTGCCGCTTCTGCAAATTTTTCTTCAATAATATGTGCCGCCCAACCAGCAACTCTTGATATAGCAAATATAGGCGTGTTAAGATCCATCGGAATGCCTAGCATGTAGTAAACCGACGCGCTGTAAAGATCCACATTCGGAAAAATTTCTACCTCTTTAGTTTTTTTCATCAACTCAGCAGTTACACGCTCAACCTTACTTGTTATATCATACCATGGCTGACCAGTTTTTTCTGATAGTCTTTTGGACAGTTCCTTTAGTACTTGAGATCTAGGGTCAACAGTTTTGTATACTGCATGTCCCATTCCCATAACCCTCTCATTCTTTGCAAATTTTTCTTTAATGTAAGATTCAACGTTTTCCTCAGTTTTTATATCTAGAAGCATTCTCATCACTTCATAATTTGCTCCTCCGTGTAATTCACCACTTAATGCACCAACTGCTGCGCTAGCAGCAGAATACATGTGTGCACGCGTGGACGCAACTTCCCTTGCTGCAAACGTTGAAGCATTCAGAGTATGATCTGCATGTAAAATCAAACAAATATCAAAGATTCTTTCTAGTTCAGGATCCGGCTTCTCGCCATTCAGCATGAATAAAAAATTGGCAGCGTGGCTTAAATCAGAATTAGGCTCTACAATTTTTTTACCGTTGCGGATTCTATGCCAACTAGATACAATTGTAGGAACTTTAGCTATCAGATTTATAGCTCTACTATAACTTGCCTCCTTAGTTGAAAATTCTTCATCATAGTAACCTCCAAACGCAGCAACAAAGGCTTGCAGAACATCCATAGGGTCGGCATCCTTTCTCCAATTACCCATGTTAATTTGCATTTGTTTAGGAATAACTCTCGCATCAACTAACTCAGTTTTGAAATCATTGTATTCATTCTTAGTTGGTAATTCGTCATGTAGTAGAAGAAAACATGTTTCCTCAAAATTGGAATTCTTTGTAAGATCTAAAATATCATATCCACGATAAATCAGCTTTCCTTTTTGCCCATCAATATATGAGATTTTTGTGTCTGCAACCTCAATATTTCTTAAACCTATGTTTTTTGTATCCATATTACCTTTGAGAAAATAGCACTTTTAAATTTTCAACTTGAATTACGTTTTGAAAATTCAGTATTTTGTCTAATCCAACAACTTTTGTAATTATAAGATTATTTTTAACCAAATTACTATGTCTCAAGAAGAGCGTAAATTAATGCAATTAATGGATGAACGTATTCTAAATGCATCTCCAGAAGAATTAGTCAAATTACAACAAGCCGACATTAGCACCCAACTTGATGGAGTTTGGTTTTATGATATATGTAATGTCCCAGCTCAAATCTTACAAAAGCAAGATATTACAACCAAGAAACTTTTTTCAAAATAACACTGTAATTCTAAATTTAAATGAGGGTTTTAGGAATTTATTCACATGGCTACTAAATCTAAAAAATCAACACTAAGAAAAATTTCATCTAAAACCATAAAACCAAAAAGAACTAAAATTCTTTGTGTTTCACACAAGGAAGATGCAGATGGAATTTCTTCTGCTGCATTAATTAAGCAAGCATTTGGTGGTGATACAATACTTGTGGACTATCCTGGGATGATGGATGAGTTAGAAGCACTACGAAATGATGTAAAATTAAAAAAATTGTTTATTTGTGATGTGGGATTAAATAAACAAACCAATGATAGTTTTGTTGATTTACTTACGGAATTAAGAAAAAAACGAATCTCTGTAACGTATGTAGATCACCATGATATAGATCCAAAGGTAACTACAAAACTTAAAAAAATTAAGGTGAATCTGATTCATGATATTTCTGAATGTACTGCAGTTCTTGTTTATGATGCATTTAAGAAAAAATTATCAGAACATTCTACATTTATTGCTGCATGTGGTGCGATAACCGACTATATGGAAAACAGACCAATAGCTTCAAAACTTTTACAAATGTATGATAGACAATTTGCGTTAGTAAATGCAACAGTTTTAACTTACAACATAGTTGGACATCAAAAAGATCCTGACTATTTACTTTATTTGGTTGACGAATTATCAGAATCAAAATTCCCACATGAACTCCCCAATACATATGAGTTTGCTCAAATACAAGTTGGAAAACTTGCTGAAATAATGTCAAAAGTTAGAAAATCTATGAAAGTTTCAAAAAACCTTGCTCATATGGAAGTTCTTGATTCAGGTGCAAGCGGCGCTGTTAATTTTGTACTTGGTTTTTCAGGCAAAGATGTTGGTATTGCGTATAAAGAACGTACTGATAAGGGAATTTATGCAGTGTCTGTAAGAGGTTCACCATCATGCAAAACTCATCTAGGAAAATTAGTATCTGCTGTCTCTTCTGAATTGGGTGGTTCTGGTGGTGGGCATGACAAAGCATGTGGGGCCGTTGTTCCAAAAGATAAAATCAAAAAATTTGTGCGCGAAATGAATTCGCGTCTTGGTAAGAAATAGACAAAAACAAACTGTCTATCATACATCTTCCAGAGTCATTTAGTTCATGATTTTTCCTTCAGTTTTATTGAATTTCAGGCAAAAACAGAGAATAGTGTAAATAATTTCACTAGATTTCATACAGATATTTACAATCTAGAGTACCTTACTAAATCGAAACTAGATATCTGGTAATTTAGATGAATATGGCCCCACAGGAACTAGAAAAATCCGCCAGTCAATATGCTACTGGCGCAATAAAATATGATGCGCAGGGGGCACGTGGGATGGCAATAACTAATTATCAAAAAGCGACAGAAACACTGCTCAAATTAATGCGCCTTTATCCGGATAGCCAATTAAACAAAATCTATACAGAACGTATGAAATCATACCAAAACAGAATAAAGTCATTACAGAGCACATCATTAACTGATGCTGAACCAGTAGTTGATTCTGCAGCATCACCAGAGGAGCAGAGAGCAACTCTTGCAAATAATACTAAAAATAGTTTCGAAGACATGCTAATGAAAGAAAAACCAGATGTTAGATGGGCTGATGTAGTTGGTGTAGATGATGCTAAAAATGCATTACGTGAATCAATAGTTTATCCATCTAAAAGATCAGATTTATTTCCACTAGGTTGGCCAAGAGGAATTTTATTATATGGTCCACCTGGTTGTGGTAAAACAATTCTTGCTGCTGCAACTGCCAACGAACTTGATGGCTATTTTATCAATGTAGATGGCTCATCCATGATGAGTAAATGGCTTGGTGAGGCAGAAAAAAATGTCTCAAAATTATTTAAAATGGCTCGTAGTTATGCCGAGAGAGAAGGCAAACCTGTAATTTTATTCATTGATGAACTTGACTCACTTTTAGGTGAACGTACAAATGAGATTGGCGGTGAGGTAAGAAGCAGAAATCAATTTCTAACAGAAATAGATGGAATTAATGGTAAAGGAAAGGACATGCAGTTATACGTAATTGGCGCAACCAATAAACCCTGGAGTCTTGATCATCCATTTTTGCGTAGGTTCCAAAAAAGGATCTACGTTTCATTACCAACACTTGAAGCCAGAGAAAAACTTTTCCAACTTTACGCAAACAAACTACAACTAGACGGTAGGGTACGTTCTCACACTTTAGCATCAATTTTTGATGGATATAGTGCAAGTGATATCAAGGATATTTGTCAATCTGTTCAGCTTAAAGTTGTGAATGAAATGTTTAGCACAACTACATACAAAGAACCAGTAGAGGGTGAAAATCCATCCAAACCACGTGATATAACAATGAAGGATTTTAGAGAAACCATGCTAAGAAGAAAACCTAGCGTTTCCATGGATATGATAAGGGCATATTACAAATGGAGCGAACAGTACAAAGCATTATAATCATAACATCCACCAAAATTTCATAACAATCATTTTTACAAAAACTTAAATTCCTTTTGTGGAATACTTTTCGAGGGTCACAATAACCATAAAAGAATCCAAACATGCAAACAAGTTTGGAAAACTGATCTTAAGTGATGGCTCTGTTTTTGATGGAATGGGATTTGGTTACTCTGGATTAAC
>ENA-ORXI01003320-ORXI01003320.1-sediment-metagenome-genome-assembly--contig:-NODE-3320-length-10932-cov-15.169323_pt1 | contig 10932 bp, 7 predicted proteins | sample MGYA00237861_ERZ511468 | MGnify/ENA primary metagenome ERZ511468 (study PRJEB26299, sample SAMN06266213) | sediment metagenome | isolation source: Hudson Canyon methane seep mesocosm | place...
GGTGTACCTTCATCATCAATAGTTAATGAGCCGCGACGATTTTCCAGCGTTCCATCATCGACGACGGTACATAAAGAAGAGGCGACACGTTCGCCAATACGGCCACTAAAAGCAGAGGTACCTTTACGATTAAAATCTCCTTCTAAACCGTGACCAATGGCTTCATGCAATAAAATACCTGGCCAGCCTGAGCCTAATACCACGGGCATACTACCTGCTGGAGCCGGAATGGCTTCTAAATTAATCAAAGCTTGGCGGACCGCTTCTTGTGCATAATTCATTGCCCGTTGTTCTTGTAGAAAATACTGATAATCGGTACGTCCGCCACCGCCCATGCTACCTTGTTCGCGTTTGCCATCTTCTTCAACAATGACACTGATATTCATACGCACTAAAGGACGCACATCACCACTTAAGCGTCCGCCTTGATTGGCAATAAGCACATGTTCTTGAACGCCTACTAAGCTAATAATAACTTGCTCGATACGACTATCTAATTTACGTGTTTCACTGTCAATACGGCGTAAAAAATCGACTTTTTCGGTATCGGTTAAGGATTTTAAAGGGTTGAGTGGCGCATAAAGGGGTTGATAGGTTTTTTGAGCGGGCAGGGCGATTTTAATATCTTGTCCTTGGCGGGCGATGGCTTTAACATTATCAACCGCTTCCAGTAAGATTTTAAGTTCTATGTTATCGCTATAGGCAAAGCCGGTTTTTTCACCCGATACCGCTCGTACGCCTGCCCCTTGTTCAATATTATAGCTACCTTCTTTAATGATACTGTCTTCAATAATCCATGATTCATAATGACTGGATTGAAAATAAATATCGCCATCATCAACATTACCACTAACGAGTTTTGACATGACGTGGTGAATATCATGTTCTTGTAAACCCGTGGGGATTAAAATAGCGTGTTTTGCGAGTTGTAGGGCTGAATTATCCATAGAATTTTTAAGTTAGTGTATTTGACGATGCTCAAGAACAGGAAAAGCCTTGCGTAGTTTTTTTAAATGTTTGATGTTTAATTTGGCGATGGCAAACCCCGCATTATTTTTATGTTTAGCTAAAACCGTTCCCCATGGATCAATAATCATACTGCGGCCATAGGTTTGACGTTTATTAACATGAAAGCCGCCTTGGTTAGGGGCAATCACATAACACAGGTTTTCAATAGCTCTGGCGCGGAGTAGCACTTTCCAATGCGCTTCGCCGGTTTTTGCGGTAAAGGCAGCAGGAATAATAAAGATTTCAGCACCTTGGGCTTGCATAAGGCGGAATAATTCGGGAAAACGTAAGTCATAACAAATAGCGATACCGAGCTTGCCAAAAGGGCTATCAATCACTAAAGGCTGTTCACCTTTGGTGATGCTATTGGATTCTAAGTAAGATTCATTGCTTTCAGGGATATGCACATCAAACAAATGAATTTTATCGTAACGAGCCACTTGCTTGCCGGCGTCGTTATAAATCAGACAGGCGGCAATCACTTTATTTTTATTATCGGGGTCGGTCAGTGGAATAGTGCCAGCAACAATCCAGACTTTTTGTTTTTTAGCGATTTTTTTTAGAAAGGATTGAATGGTGCCTTTACCTTCAGTTTCTTTATGTGCCAGTTTATCCTGTTCATGTTCGCCCATGAAGGCGAAATTTTCAGGTAAGGCGACTAATTTAGCCCCTGATTTGGCGGCATCCGTAATTAAGCGTTCTGCTTCCAGTAAATTGGCATTAATATTAGGGCCAGATGCCATTTGAATGGCGGCACATAATGTATTCATTAGTTTTTGATTTATTTTTTGGACGTTGAAGAATAAATTTGGCGTTTAACAGTGAAGTTTTTCCAAGTACCTTTAATACGATAAAGCAAACTGAGTAATATGCCATCTGCATGCTCACTACCGCTGAATGCTTTGGTAATGACGTTGGTAGCTGTGCCGATAATTGTACCAGCAATTGGAAATTTAGGTAGCACTGTTGCCTGTAAATTCAGTGATTCAGTGTGTAAATCAGTTTCACCGGTGATTTTTATTTTGGCAGGCATGGCATTAATATGTAAATTGTCAGTGGTGATGTGACCGGTATTGAGTTTGAGGTCAGCGGTTAAGCTTGAAAAATTAAGCCCCTTTTGGGTTAAATCAGAAAAATCAAAGCGTAAACGTTTACCGAGTTTGAAAATATCTAATGCCCCTAAAATACGGCCTAAACCTGCATCAATACCTAAAATACTGCCTTCCTGAATATTAACCTGCATGCTCCCTGATAAAAGGCTTGGCTTGAGGCGGTAAAGCGGCGTACGACTATTCAATGCAAAGCTAAAGTGAGCCTTTCCTTTATGCAAGCTATTCGAGAGCTGCATCGCATTTAAAAAAGAGCCTAATTTTTGTGATTTAAAATACCCTGTCAACTGGCTAATATCACCTTGTAGTGTGTGTTGCCAATTTCCTGTCAACGCGAGTTGATGGTCAGGATGGTCAAGGCTAAATTGCTTAATAATAATGTGCTGGTTTTGGGTTTCAGTGAGCGTTTCCAGTGTGCCTATATCGACATTATGCATAAACACCTGCGTACTTTTTAAATGCAGTGCTGGAAAATTGTTAAGTGAAAAATGGCTATCTTTGACAGAAGGGCGTGGCGTATATTTAAGGCGGGTGAGTGCATCAATATCCAGTTTACTGAGTTGTAAGCTTATTTTGTTTTGAGCGGATAATGTTTCAGGTATAAACAGGCTACCTGTTGCAAAAGGACTGCGAATTAAACCCTGCCAATAAGGACTAATTTTTTGTAGATTAATATCAATATGATGTTCTGGAAAATAGGGGTTATTATATTTAAGCTTTAAACTATTAATCCCTTGTTGTTGATTAGCGGTTAGTGAAAAGGACAGCGGGGTAATGTGATTTCTTGCTTTGTTAAACGGCTCAAGATGAATATTAATACCGGCCAAGTTAGTTCTAAACAGCAGCTCGCTATTAAGGCTGGTATCACTGGGAGTGGTTATTTTAATATGATAATCACTTTTACCCGATAAAGTATTCCAGAGCGGATGTGGAAATTGCTGTGATAATTGATAAATATCGGTATCACCTGAAATAAGTGTGGTGGTGATGTCATTTTGACTATTCAGTTTGATTTGCACTGGATAACCGAGGGTTTTCGCTGTAATAAGGTGACTGAAAATACCTTTATTATTCATATCTAATTGTGCATTGATATTATCAATCAGTAGCTCGGCAGGAAGAAAGGTCACTTCGGCGGCTTGAGTTTTTAATGTTAGCTTAATATCGGCTTCAACATCACTCAGGGGGAGTTTTAAATTCAGTCCTAGATTAAATTTGCCTTTTAAACTAAAGAGTTCATTAATATTGGCAATCGATTTTTTAAAAGGACTGGCTTCTAAGAAATGCAGGCTACTGGATAAATTGCCATTAACTTTACCTGTTAGGTCTAAGTAGTCGCTGAAATAAAAGGATTTAATACTTACTTTAGCCTGCTGAATGGTGGCTGAATAACTAGTGCCTTTAAAAATATCAATATTCAGACTATCGGCAAAAAAACGAATATTAGCACTTAAATCATTGGCTGTTTTCCAATCGGGTGAAAACTGTAAATCAACATCTTGAGCAGCTAATTCCACCTCAAAAATACCTTGATGCTGAATAAAGGGGAAGTCTTTTAAGTCACCGTGTAATAAGGTATTGCCGTGGGGGACTTTACCTTTTATAAACGCATTATCTAGCCAATGAATCAGACCTTGCGGCATAATGGCGACCGGTAAATAATTGGGAATAGTCGCTGCATTTTTACCTTGATAAAAGTAATTATGTAAGCTGATATGCGGACTAAAATCGTCTTTAGGCAGCGTTAAGGTAAATTTATTTTTAGTTTTTATATCGTTGTTTTCAATAACGACCAAAGGACTTTGCACTAGCCATGAATCGGCGAGTTGTTGCCATGAAATATCACCATAAAGGGTTTTTAATGATAGCGGTTTGCGAAATAAATTAGGCAGTGCCAGTCTAGTATCATGGGAATTAATAAATAATTGCCCTTGTTGTTCGTTGCCTTGAATATACAAAGAGAGCTTATGAATGCTCGGCAGTTTATTTAACTGTATGCCAAAATTTGTAACATCAGCGTGTAAGGCGATTTTTTGCTGGGGAATATTGGCGAGTAGCACAATATCGTTTAATTTTCCTTGGGTGCGTAATGATGCATAGGCTGTATTGTTTAACCACTGGCTCTGCTGTAAAAATTGACTTAGCGGCAGGAGGTTAAATTTAGGTAAGTTAAGTGCAAAATGCTGTAATGCGTGGTTTTTATCTTGCTGTAGTGCGAGAGCAACTTGTTCAAGTTTTACGCTATGTGTTTGGTTCTTTAAGTGTAAATCTTTAAGAGCCAATTGCCATTGGTTATGTTGTTTGTGTAATTTGAATTTAACGTTAAGTTGCTCAATGGCATACTGGTTTTGTTGATGCTGTAAATGGCTGTCAGTGAGCGAGAGTTCGCCACTCATATCGGTCATTTGGGCACTTTTCCAAGTACTCCATAATGAAAAATCACTGCGACCTTTTTGAAGGGCGAGTTGAAAAGGTAAATCACCAGTAGCTAGTTCAGCCAAGTTAATGTTTTTGCCTTGAAAGAAGAGTTTGGCAGTGGTATTTTTAGGGGTAAAAATATTGCCTTGAATTTGAATAGCAGCGGTTAAGGATTTTCCTAATGTAGGCGGTAGCTGGGTTTCAATTGAAATATTATGTTGATGGGCTTGATTGTGAATAAGCACATTCACATGTTGCAGTAGAATGGGTTTGGTATGTCGCTTGCGGTCATGCCAAGTAATTTCACTGTCAATTAAACGGTAATGTTCACCTTGCATTAGCCATGTGGGTTGGCTGCTATCATTATTACTGGGTAAACCTTCAATGCTGATGCCGCCATTTTCTAAACGAATAATAGAAAATTTTGCCCCTGAGAGCGTAATTTGCAAACCTTCAAATAAAGAGCGGCGTAAAACGGTAAATAAGTTCAGTCGTAAATGCACTTTACGCAAACTGAATAGCGTTTGTTGCTGGTTTTGAATTTTAAAATTATGCAAGACTAGCTCAGGTATCCCTGATTGAAAGGCGGCTTTGATGGTATCGAGTTTAATGGTTTGACCAAGTTCTTGGCTAATGGCGGTTTCAATATCCGCTTTATAATAATTAGCTGTCCATAAACTTAGGCGTAGCAGGGTTAAACTGGTTGCAGTTAATAATAGCAGCCAAAATAAACTACGACGAATAAGAGGATGGTAGAGCATTTTTATAGCAATACCACATCATATTGTTCTTGGGTGTATTCAGTTTCAGAACGAAATTTAATATTAATGGCTAAAAATTTTTCTAATTCTGATAAGACATCAGCTTCTTCATCGAGTAGTTTTTCAACCACCGGGTGGGAGGCGAGCACTAAGATTTGATTGACATTATATTGTTTGACTTCGCGAATAATTTCTCTAAATATTTCTAAACAAATCGTTTCTGCTGATTTTAATGAACCCTTGCCGCCACAGGTTTCACAGGGTTCACACAGTAAACGTGAGAGACTTTCACGGGTGCGTTTGCGTGTCATTTCAACCAATCCCAAGGTAGACACTTCGGTGATTTTAGTTTTAGCATGACATTTTTCGAGGTTTTTTTCTAAGGTGCTTAAAACTTGTTTTTTATGCTCCTCACTTTTCATATCAATAAAATCAATAATGATAATGCCACCTAAATTACGTAATCTTAATTGGCGTGAAATAGAATGAGCGGCTTCTAAATTAGTTTTATAGATGGTTTCTTCTAAATTACGCCCGCCTACATAGCCGCCAGTATTAACATCAACAGTGGTCATGGCTTCTGTTTGGTCGAAAATTAAATGGCCGCCTGATTTTAGGGCAACTTTACGATCGAGAGCATTTTCAATTTCAGCTTCAATATTGTACATATCGAACAATGGACGGTCGCGGGTGTAATGTTCAATAATCGGTAAAATATCAGGGACAAATTCTTCTGCAAATTCAATTAAACGATTATAGGTTTTGCGTGAATCGACTTTTACTTTTTCAATATTATCGGTATATAAATCGCGTAGGGTGCGAATACTTAAAGGTAAATCATAATGTACTAAACTACAGGGTTCAGCCGTTTTCATTTTTTCTTTGATTGAATCCCAGAGCTGTAATAAAAATAACATATCACATTCTAGTACCGCTTCATCGACAGATTCTGCAGCGGTGCGGGTAATAAAGCCACCTGACTTATGTTTTTCTTGAAAGGCATCTTGAAAACTGCGTAAGCGCATGCGTTCTACATCGCATTCAATGCGTTGTGATACGCCGCCTTTTTCAGTTTCAGGCATATACACTTGATAGCGTGAAGGAATTGAGAGTTCAGCGGTTAGCCTTGCGCCTTTGCTGCTGATGGGGTCTTTGGCGACTTGGACGATAATATGCTGATTTTCAGTGAGATAATCTTCGATATTTTCAGAACCTTTGCGATGCAGTTCTTTAGTCGGTAAGTCTGATAAATGTAAAAAAGCGGCTCTATCTAAACCTATTTCGATAAATGCAGCTTGCATACCGGGCAGAACACGACAGACGACACCTTTATAAATATTGCCAACAAGCCCTAATTGACGGGTGCGTTCAATAATAATTTCTTGTATAACACCATTTTCGACAATGGCCACGCGTGTTTCTGGAGGGGTAACATTAATTAAGATTTCTTCACTCATTTGAAAACAGAAATTCCTTCATTTGCTAAAAGTTGGGCAGTTTCAAATAAGGGTAATCCCATAATACCTGAAAAACTTCCTTGAATAGATGTAATAAAAATACTGGCTAATCCTTGTACAGCATAAGCACCTGCTTTATCGGCAGGTTCACCAGTGTGCCAGTATTGTATAATTTCCTGTTCAGAAATGTCGCGAAAAGTGACATGAGAGACATTTAAAATCTGTTGTAACTGTTTTCCACGTATAGAAACTGCCGTATAAACTTGGTGGGTTTGTCCTGATAGCTGGCTTAACATGCTGATGGCGTGGTCAAGATTATCGGGTTTTCCCATGATAATATCGCCTAAAATAACCGAGGTATCAGCGGCTAAAATAACGCTGCCTTGCGTGATTTGTTGTTGTATTGCGAGTGATTTTAAATGAGCGACTCGCATCACATAATCTAACGGGGCTTCATTTTTTAAAGGCGTTTCATCAACATCTGCAATGTGAATCGTATGCTGTAGATTAAGCTGTGAAAGTAGTTCACTGCGGCGCGGAGAGGCGGAGGCTAAGATAAGTGATGGCATATTAACGGTGGTAAGGGTGGTTGTTGATGATGCTCCATGCACGGTAGATTTGTTCGGCTACCACGATACGCACTAAGGGATGCGGAAAGGTGAGATTAGATAAGCTCCACGATTCTTTAGCGAGTTTTTTAACGCTATCAGCAAGCCCTTCAGGGCCACCGACTAATAAGGCAATATCTTGCCCTGAGACTAGCCAGTTTTGCATGGATTCGGCGAGCCGTGGTGTACTCCACTGTTTACCAGGAACATCTAAGGTGACAACGTGGGCATTTTTAGGCAGTGCCGCTAACATGCGTTCGCCTTCGTCACGGGTAATGCGAGCGACATCGCTATTTTTTCCGCGTTTGCCTGCAGGAATTTCTTTAAGAATGAGTTCACATTCACGCGGCATGCGTTTGGCGTATTCTTCATAACCTTGTTTAACCCAGCTGGGCATTTTTTGACCAACGGAGATTAAGTGTATTTGCATAGTGATAAGGGGTAAATTTTAAGTGACATCCCCTATTTTATAATGGTAAGCTGTTTTTTTTAAAGATTAACTATTATAAGGTTGTTTATGGAAATTAAATCAATGGTTCTAGGACCTCAATCAATTGATGAAGAACAAATCATTAGCTTTCCGAATGGGATTCCTGGATTTGAAAAAGATACGCGTTTTAAATTGTTTCATCAAGAAGATAATGCGGTTGTCTACTGGCTTCAGTCGTTAGATAACGAAGAGGTAACTTTTTCAGTCGCCGAGCCAATGCAATTTAATATTAATTATAATTTTGCATTAACCAGTGATGAAGAAACGCTTTTAAAAATTGAAAATAGTGATGATTTGCTGGTAATGATTATTCTGCATAAAAATGAAGGTGATTCTGGTGTGCCAACGATTAAAGGTTCGATTAATTCACCTTTAGTGATTAATGCACAGGCAAGAATTGGTGTACAAAAGAATTTAGTGAAAGTTGAACAAAGTATTATGTTGACTGAAAGCAGCAATTTAATTGATGTTTCGGAAGCAAGCTAGGTTTTATTTTTGAAAGGTAATGACTCAGCATAATAAGCATTATGCTGAGTCATTTATTGATATTTTTTAGAAATAAAGTTTAACAGCCGCGTTTAGGGTGGCATTTAGTACCACCACCTGTGTCACCATCATCTCCTGATAATGTTCTGACGATTGAAATATTAACCGTAGTGGTTGAGCTTAAATCGCCATCGCTAATAGTATAAGTAAAACTATCTCCACCTCGTTTAGAGCCTGCTTGATAGGTTAGCGTATTGTCGCTATTAATAGTAACGCTACCTTTGCTGCCATCGGTTGTGTTGCTAATAGTTAATGCACTACCCTCGGGATCGCTATCATTAGCCAATACATCAATGGTAACACTACCACTAATTAAAACTTCAGCGGTATCAGTTACGGCAACGGGTGCTTTATTGGCATCGGCAAGGACATTAATAGTCACTGTGCCAGTATCACTGGTAATGCCATCGCTAACCGTATAATCAAAATTATCATTACCCACAAAAGTACTATCAGGTGTATAAGTGAAGATATTATTATTTAGTGTAATGCTTCCGTTTGCAGGTGTTGTTAATTGGGTAGCGGTTAAGCTATCACCGTTTGCATCAGTATCATTGGCTAAGACATCAATAGTAACCGCTTGATGTTCTGCACTTACTACATTGTCGTTATTAGCTGTTGGAGCAGCATTGGCTTCTACTGTAACGGTGACAGCAGCGGTTGAAGCTTCTAAACCATCGCTAACAGTATATTGGAAGTTATCTGTTCCGGTATAGCCGGTATTAGGCGTATAGAGTATGGCATTGTTATTAATAGTCGCTGTACCATTGGTGGCAGTGGTAACAGTGCTAATAGTTAAGCTATTATTATTGGCATCGGTATCATTGGCTAAGACATCAATATCAACGCTGTTATTTTCAGTTGTTGTCGCGATATCATCCACGCCGATTGGGGCTTCATTTGATGTACTGAGTGGATTAATTTTTCCTGAAATATAATACTGCCCTAAACTCCCATAATCGGAATAAGGGACTGAATCATTACCTACCCCTGTTATTTTTAGAAAGTAACGTCCTGATGCGGGTAATTCAATGTTAATAACAGCATTGGTTTCATCGTTAGGGTCAGTAATAATTAAAATGTCACCGGCTTCGTTATATAGTGTTGCCTCAATGTCAAGGTTTGCACCGCGTCGTGTGCTACGCGTAAACGCATCCCATGCAGGATTGATTGTTAAAGTAATTGAACCTGCATCAGAATCAAAATAAAACATATCACTATCAGTACTGGTTTCAATAATACCTTTATTTTCTGGGCGTTGATTGTCAGGGTCAAATTCTGGATTGCTGCTAGCAATATTTCCAGCGGCATCCACTAATAAAGCAGTGGTTTCTCCGATATTATCATCGTTACGATAGTTTAATCGGTTGGCAATAATCGCTAAATCATCTTGTGTGTTATTAGCTCCTGCATACTCACCCTTGCTCCATTGGGTCACATTATTATAGTAGCCAACCCCCATAATTGGCGCCCATGAAACGACACCTGTACCATGACCAGTATAATAGCCAACAGTTGAGGTGCCATCATGGGATAAAGCTAAATTATGTCCTAATTCATGTGAGGCAGCTTCTGAAATATAGGGAGCATGTGAGGCTAAATTATTATAATAGACTAATGCAGGTTGATAATATTCATAATTAGAATATCCCCAAGCTCCAACGTAGGCAACTCCCCCAGAAGTAGAGTAAGGCATATTTTTATTATCAGCAGTTGTAGATCGGGTAATTAAAATATGTCCAACTTTAGCACCAAAACTATCAGGAGCTTCGGTGGTGACATCAATATCAAAGGGGGCTAAATCTTCGGAAATACGTTGCCAAATAGTGGCAATATCATTTTTTTCTGCGATAGAAAAAGTGCTGCTATCGCCGTCTTTATCAAAAGGACGGGCATTATAACTAGAAAGTCCGCCACTGTTCCACCCAGTACCTGAAATAACAAAGCCTTTAAAATTCACATAAACTTTATTGGTTGCACCGGGTTTGCTGTGAAAGGTAAACACATCGGTATTTTCCGTAATGCCGCCTAAATTAGGGTTAGCTTCTAATTCCGCTTGAGTGATGGGTTCAGGTAATACAGTTTCTTCATAAAAAATACCCCCCTGATTATCTGCTCTTAATGATGCGTAATCAGCAGCAGGAAATGAAAAGCTATTCAGCCATTTTAGAGCGTTTTCCTGTGCGGCAGGCGGTAGGCTTAGGATTTTAGTTTTTAATTTACTAGGGGGGATATGCTCAAGGGCAATCGCTGCTGCATTATCAGGTAAGTTACCAGCGGGAGGGGCTGCCATCAAAGTGGTGCTAACTAAAGGCAAAGCTAGTAGGGCGAAGGGTATTATTTTTAATGGTTTCATCAGAGTATCCTTGACTGAGAGTATTTTAAATTTTTTTAAACGATAAAATGAATAATACACCGATGAAAACGTATAAACCGTGAACTGGTTTTGAATTATTAAATAATGACAGCTTAGTTGCCTACATCATTGATGAAAGCACTAAGCGTTGTATTTTTTATTGAATGAGGAAAGAATTA
>ENA-ORXI01003322-ORXI01003322.1-sediment-metagenome-genome-assembly--contig:-NODE-3322-length-10928-cov-10.448069_pt1 | contig 10928 bp, 8 predicted proteins | sample MGYA00237861_ERZ511468 | MGnify/ENA primary metagenome ERZ511468 (study PRJEB26299, sample SAMN06266213) | sediment metagenome | isolation source: Hudson Canyon methane seep mesocosm | place...
GAAGCACTGGTACAAATCTATGAAGATCATCCAGCTGCAAAATCAACACTTAGTAAGAGTTTAGCTTATTTGGTTTGTACGGGCAGTGATAGCTACTTATTGGCCGCTTCAAGTGGTGGGGGGGTTTGTGTATTAAATACTAAAGGTAAGTCTGAATATTATCGCTTTGCCTCACTAGGTGTTGGTGCTGGCATTGGCTTTAAAAAAGTAGCCTTTGTTTATGCTTACAGCAGTGCTGAAGCACTACGACGTTTTAAAGAAGAGGGGTGGGATGCAGGCGCTAGAGCCGAAGCAAGTGCTAAACATGAAGATGAGGGCGGTCAAGCGGCAGCTAATACTTCATACGATGTTGATGGTGTAAGAATTTATCAATCTGCATTATGGGGCGCAGCAGCACAAGCTACCGTTCAAGGTTATAAATTCTGGGCAACTGACTTTACTGATGATGTTGTACAAAACGCAGGATAATATTTAATACCTAATATTCAAAAGTTAAATATTAAGAAGGTGCCTTGCATTACGTTTTATGTGATACAAGGCATTATTGATTAATTAACCATGCATTTTTATAAATTTACCTAGTAATTCCTCTTCATTTTCTACATGGTCAGGATCGGGTTTTATACAGTCAATTGGGCAAACACTGACACAAGTTGGTTTGTCATAATGGCCAATGCATTCAGTACATTTATCGACATCAATTTCATATATTTCATCGCCTAAGGCAATAGCTTGGTTCGGACATTCTGCATCGCACATGTCACAATTAATGCATGAGTCTAAAATTTTCAGTGCCATTTTTAAATCATATACTCTTGTTATTTATCTGCTTGGTTTTGAGCAAATGGATGGCGAGTCGTGCCGCCTTCATCAAGAAAACGCATAATAATACCGTAAGCTAAGTCTAAGTTGGTCGCCAGAGATATACCTACTTTATAACCCGAACCTTTAGCGTCTAAAATAACTTCTCCTTTACTTGATTCCATATGGGTTAAAGTGAACTTTACATTGCCAGAAGGTGTCATTAATTCTAATTCGTCACCAACAAGAAATTTGTTTTTTACATCAATTTCTATTAAACCATTTTCGTTATTTCTACCAAGTACTTCACCAACAAATTGTTGAGTATCACTTTTGGAGTAGCCATAATCGTAGTTTTGGGTTTCTGTATGACGGTGGCGTTGTAAAAATCCAGAGGTGTATCCTCTATGGGCTAAGTGTTCAAGGTCTGTATTAAGTTGTGAATTAAATGGTTTGTCGGCTACTGAGTCAAGAATTGCTTGGTTGTATATCTGCGCTGTTCTTGCACAGTAATAAAATGATTTCGTACGGCCTTCAATTTTTAATGAGTGCACGCCCATCTTAACTAAACGATCAACATGCTCTACCGCACGAAGATCTTTTGAATTCATGATGTAGGTACCATGCTCATCTTCAAACGCCGGCATATACTCGCCTGGTCGACCTTGTTCTTGCAGTAGAACAACATCATCGATAGGTTTTTCTTCAGGTAAGATTATACCTTTGTCAGGCGTAATAATGTTGACATCTGAAGTGGCAATAATATCACCATTATCAGTTTCTTTTGCTGCATGAACGTCATACTTCCACCGACAAGAGTTAGTGCAAGTACCTTGGTTGGGATCGCGCTTATTAATATACCCTGATAATAAACAACGACCAGAATAAGCCATGCATAAAGCGCCATGAACAAACACTTCAAGTTCAATGTCAGGACAATGGAAACGAATATCTTCAATTTCATCCAGTGATAATTCCCTCGAAAGAATAACTCGTTCAATACCTTGTTTTTGCCAAAATTGAACTGTTGCCCAGTTAACGGCATTTGCCTGAACTGACAAGTGAATAGGCATGTCAGGAAAGTTTTCTCGAACCATCATAATCAAACCAGGATCAGACATGATTAAAGCATCTGGCTTCATGGCAATAACAGGAGCTATATCTTTAAGGAAAGTGGCAAGTTTGCCGTTGTGTGGGGCGATATTATTGACCACGTAGAATTTTTTGCCACGAAGGTGAGCTTCTTCAATGCCTTTGGCTAAATTTTCTAATGTAAACTCATTATTACGCACTCGTAATGAATAACGAGGTTGTCCTGCATACACTGCATCTGCTCCATAAGCAAAGGCGTACCGCATATTTTTTAAGCTTCCTGCTGGCGATAATAGTTCGGGTTTAAACATGTTGATTTCTTATTTAAGTAATTTTTACTGTTAACGCCATTATAGAAACTAGGGGGATGCGGGTAAAACCCTTAAAGGGTTTTGAGGCATGTATATAAAGGTTTGTTGATTTACATCAATTGAGACGATGCTTTTATTGCCTTTGTAAAGTAAATTGAATTTAACTGAAATAAAGCATTCTTTTAATTGGCTTATTTAGTGAGTTATGTGCTACTTTTTAAACAGGACTTAAGGATATTAAAGGTAATTTTTATGGCAACAGAAAATGCGTTATACACTATTTTACTCGAAAAAATAAAACAAGATTCTTTGGTGTTACCTACGTTACCAAAAATAGCATTACAAGTTCGAACTGCCGCTGACGATCCTGATGTTAATTTAGGAGAAATGGCTGAAATTATTGGTCATGATGCCGCCTTATCTTTAGGCATGTTAAAAGTTGCTAACAGTGCTTTACTAGGACGTTCGATAAAAGTAGAGTCCGTTCATCAAGCAGTTACTCGTATAGGGTTAAGACAAATAAAAAGTATTGCTACGGCAATGGCAATCGAACAAGTATTTGTTTCAGAAAACGAAATTGTATCGATGTATTTGAAAAAAACATGGGAAAAGACCATTGATGTTGCGTCTGTTGCTATTAGTTTAATTACCTTCTACTTACGAGATAACAAACACAGTTCATTAACTTTGGATACATTAACACTAGCAGCATTAGTTCATAATGTTGGTGTTTTACCTATATTGACCGAAGCTGAAAATCATGCCGATGTTTTTGCTAACCCAACCTTTTTGAAACAAGCTATTGCTAAACTCGCAGCAAAAATAAGTGCTGCTGTTACTCACGCGTGGGGCTTTTCTGATGAGTTTATTGAAATTGTAGAGAGTTGGAGTGATTTAACTGTTTTACCTACTGAAGTACATTATTTAGATTTTATCCGTGCAGGTGCAATTTATCATGGCGTCTTTAAAAATGAGAACACTCAAGGGGTGTTATTAAATAGTTATGTTAATAAAGGTATTATGCCTGATGAAGACTTTATGAAGTCTGAAGAGTTTATTGAAATGGTTACCAATGTAAAATCAATGTTTACTTAATACAGGTATTCACCAGTTAATAAAGCTAATAAAGCTAAAAGGCGCTAATATAATTTCTAATATTAGCGCCTTCTTTTATTCATAATTGCTAGTAATTAGTTATCATCTAAATATGCATCAGTTGTTAATGAGAATTCAGCTAATAGCGAAGTAATAAACCTATTTAGCTCTCCAGCCATTAAGATAAAATCTGCATCTAAACGAGCGATAACATCATCACCATCAATGTCTTCGTTTTGATCTTGAATCACATCAAAAAACTTCAGACGTTTGATCGCTAAATCATCACACAAAATAAATGATAACGATTCATCCCATTCAAGAGCTAATTTAACAACGTATTTATCAGCATCAAGGTGTGATTTTATTTCATCACTGCCAAGGTCTTGGTTTTTAACCCTTACTATTGCGCCGTCATCACCAAGAGCATTAAACTCAGCTTCCATACCTAACTGGAATTGGCTACCTAAGTTATGCTCCGTTAGCCAGTCAGTCATTGTTTCATCAGGAGCGGTATCAGGTGTAAAGCTGGTAACAGGCAAAGTACCTAATACTTTCCTTAATAGTGCAAGAAAATCTTCAGCTTTGCCTCTACTACTTGTATTGATAACAATCGTATTATTTTCTGGGCTTATGTATGCTTGAGTATCGCTGATGCGAGAAAATGCACGAGGCAACAATTCAAAAATAATATCTTCTTTAAACTGTTCTCTTTCTTTTTTGGTTGCGTTGCGGCTTTGTTCAGTTTCAAGTTGAGCAACTTTAGCTTCAACCATGTCTTTGATTACCGGAGCGGGTATTATTCTTTCTTCTTTACGAGCGCACAATAAAAAATTACCGTTGCCATTATGAACCGTTGTTTCACCATGTTTACCTAATGCGTTCACCCAACCAAAGTGAGATACTTCAGTAGAGCCACAAGGGGTAAAAAGGTGCTCCGATAAATGCTCTTCAAGTTCTTCTTCTGTCCATTTAAATGGTTTGGTGAAGGCGAAAAAGTAAAGGTTTTTAAACCACATAATTTATATTCCTATGCCATGAACCGTAAATTAACTAGAGTAAATTATCTAGTTAAACAGCAGGGCGATTAGCTGATGGGATTTTAAAGATTTAGTATCATACATGAAATGTAGGGTAAGAGAATACCACTAAGATTATTATCCTAGTTTTTTAATCTGGCGATTTAGTGTCGGTTTTAAATTTTTAGTACCTTTAACGCATACTCTCAAACTCAATATAGTAATTTAACCCTTCTCCTAGCTCACTGCTAGCTTCAATCTTACCGTTGAGCGTGTCTGTGACTAAGTCATGAACAATATGAGTTCCTAACCCTGAGCCACCTTGAGTAGCTTTAGTGGTAAAGAAAGGTTCATATAGTTTCTCTAATTGCTCTTGATTTAATCCAACACCATTGTCTTGATAATGAATTTTAATTGTTTGCTCGTGCATTTTAATATCAATAGTAATCTCGCCTCCTTGAATATTTTCGAAACCATGGATAATTGAATTAATAATAAGGTTTGTGAATATTTGTGCAATTGCTCCAGCATGGCTATATATTTCTATGTCGTTAGCACAGTTAATTGTAATCGAATGATTGGCTTTTTTTAACCTAGGTCTCAATGACTGGATAATTTCATCTAGATACTTTGTCATGTTAATTTGACGCATTTTATCACTGATTTGATCAACTGCGATCTGTTTATAACTTGTCATTAAGTCAGACGCTCTGGCTAAGTTATTCATTAATAACTCAACACTTTGTTGAGCATTTCTGACAAAATCATCAATTGATCGTTTTGTTAATTTTTGCTCTTCTATATCTTTTGTTAAGTTATTTAATAAATCAGATAAATAACTTGTCGATGTGATCCCCACACCAATAGGTGTATTAACTTCATGTGAAACTTCAGCAGATAAATTACCTAAAGAAGCCATTTTTTCAGATGCGAGCAAGCGTTTTTTAGCTTTGTTTAATTCTAAAATTGAACTTTTTAACTCTTTATTTGTTTCTGTTAGTGTAAACTCTGTTTTTTCTCGTCGAGTATTCTCTTCTTTAAGTTGAGATTGTTGCTGTAATAATTCACGTTGCTGTATTTCCATATTCAGCATAGTTTTACTTAAGCTTGAAGTTTTTCTGGCGACTTCTTGTTCTAAAATTAAATTATGTTCATCTAACTTATCATTACTCGCGGTTATTTCGTTTTGTGCTAGAGCAAGTTGCTCTTTATGCTCAACCAATTCATCAATCAAATTGTTATAGGCATCTTCAAGTACATTAAGTTCGTTCTTGTCTTCAAACGTTGATCTAAACTCTGCAGAATGTAGTTTTGATGCTTCAGGGTCTTCGTGATCAATTTGTTTTATTTGTTCGGTAAGTTCACTTAATGGTTGGGTCAGTAACTTTTCAAAAGCGAGAGAGAATAAAAAAATTAGAAAAGCTGTTTTCAATATAGCATTACCAATTAGAAAATAAATACCAACCTCTATCCGGTTGAATATTTCTTCGTTACTTGATAATAACGTTACAGTACCGACCCGAGTTGTACGTCCTGAAAATTCAAAGATTAATGGGAAGGTATGACCAAATAAGCCTTCTGATATTGAACTTATCGATAAATAGTCAGTTTTCTCATCAGAGGGTTCTACTTTGAACTCTTCTTCGCTAGCTACGTCACCTAACTGAGCAACTACTTGATCACTTTCATCTGTAATACTAATGCCCTTAATCATTGGGATAGCAACTAAACCTTCAGCAATATCAACTGCTTGCTGTGTATTTAGCTCCCAAACTGCACGGGTTAAGCTACCACTAAAGGTTTTTTCTAAAACTAATAACTCATTATTGATATGGGATTTGGTATTGTAATATTCAGCAGCTATTTGAATACAGGTGACACTGAACGTCAGTATAAAATAAAAGGATAAAACCCGAGTTAAAAGTTTGCGTGAGATGCTGGTTACTTTCATTTTGCTCGTCTTTATTAATTGATGTTAATTAAATTGCTCTGAATAACGAGCTGCGGTTTAATTTAGAGACTATTTTAAGCACAATCTTATCTATCAGTTAAGCATAACATCCTGATACGGTAAATATATAATCGAATAAGGGCTCAAAAATTTCAATATTTGTGCATAAAGTCGTAAAAAACATGTGTTTTGTCACAAAAGTGTCATAGTTAAGTGGCAAACTTCACCACAATTGAACTTAAGTAGCACATTCCAATTAGTGGAAACCATTAAAGGTAAAAACATGAAACTGATTAAAAGCACAATTACATTAGCCCTATGTTCAGTATTTGCACAAGCGGCAATTGCTGATGATGCGGTAAACTTTTACGGTAAACTTAATATTTCTTTGCAAGCGTCTGAAGAAGGTGATGATTCATTTAACGAACTAAAAAGTAACGCTTCACGAGTTGGTGTTAAAGGCAAATATACCCTTGATACTGATTATGCCCTTGAAGCTATTTATAAACTTGAATGGCAAGTTAATGTTGACGATGATACTAAAGATACCTTAACGGCCCGTAATCAATGGGTAGGATTGAGGGGTGGCTTTGGTGAAGTAACCATTGGTCGTGCTGATACAACGTTAAAAGTATCCCAAGGAAAATTTGATTTATTCAACGATTATGAAGGTGATTTAAAGCATTTATTCATTGGTGAAAACCGTGTAACTGATTCTTTAACTTATAAATCACCAAAATTTAATAATATTCAATTTTTAGCAAGCTATATTCTGTCTGAAGATAAAGATCTAGATGACCCTTTTTCGGTAGGTGTTGCTTTTGGTGATATGAGTTTGAAAAAAACAAACTTCTTTTTATCGATTGCCCGTGATGAAAATATGCCAACGAAAGTGGTTACTGATGGCAACAAAGAAACCTTGTTTTTGGCAAATACTCGTTTAACCGGTATGTATAAATTTGGCGATTTTAGAGTAGGAGGTATTTTAACTAAGTCTGAGTTAACCGACTCAGGAAAATCTGAGAATGGTTATGCCGTTAATGCTTCTTACAAAATAGGCAGTGTTTTAGCTAAAGTGCAATATCAAGAATTTGCAGGAGCTGATGCGATAAATATCGGTGCTGATTATAAGCTTGGTAAAAATACCAAAGTTTTTGCTTGGTATACCGATCGTGAAGAGTTGGTGGGTGGTGATGGTGAAACTATTAAAGCCGCTAGCCAAGGCACTTATTTTGCCATAGGTATGGAACAAAAGTTCTAATACACACTTAGAAATTCTAAGTAAAGTTAAAACAAAACCCAATGATGACATTGCCATCATTGGGTTTTTTGTATGTATCATTTTGTATTATGCTGCCATTTTATGAGCTTTACTAAAATAATTAATGTTATTATTGTTTTGTCATAAAACTGTCATTAAAATTTAGCACAATGACCTTAGGAAATGTAATCAAACATAAAGAGTGCATTGATTGTTTTTATAGTTAGGAAGTTGACATGAGCAGACAAATATTAGTTGTTGAAGATGAAGCACCGATCAGGGAAATGATCACATTTGTATTAGAACAAAACGGTTTTAATGCAATTGAAGCTGAAGATTATGAGCAAGCATTAACAAAAATTAAAGAACCTTATCCTGATTTGATTTTGCTCGACTGGATGTTGCCTGGTGGTACTGGTGTAAAACTCGCTAGATCTTTAAAGCAAAATGAATATACCCGAAGTATTCCTATTATTATGTTAACCGCTCGTGCTGATGAAGACGATAAAGTCAAAGGCTTTGATGCGGGGGTTGACGATTATGTTACCAAGCCTTTTTCACCTAAAGAATTAATCGCCAGAATTAAAGCTGTGATTCGTCGAGTTGCCCCAACATCGTTAGAAGAAGAAATTGAGTTTCACGGCCTTAAACTTGATCCTGTTTCCCATCGTGTATCCATTAATAACAACAGCTTAGATTTAGGCCCAACTGAGTTTCGTTTATTACACTTTTTTATGACTCATACTGAACGCGTATATTCCCGAGAGCAGTTATTAGATAATGTTTGGGGTACAAATGTTTATGTTGAAGACCGAACTGTTGATGTTCATATAAGACGTTTGCGTAAAGCTATTACCGGTGATGGACATGAAGAATTTATTCAAACTGTTCGAGGATCAGGTTATCGTTTTTCAGGTAAATTGAAAAAAAGCGCCTAATACTAAAACCACACATTGAATTAAATTAATATGCATTTTCGATTATCAGCACGAGTTATTATTTTACGTCTTGTGCTCATCTTATTATCAAGTGGCTTTGTTGGCTGGGTATTTGGATATACTTTATTAGCATTGTTGGGCACTTCTCTAGTACTCCTGATTTGGCATTATAGGCATTTATTTAAACTGGTCGAGTGGTTGTGGCAAAGTAAAGCTATCTCTCCACCTCAGTCAGAGGGAATTTGGGGGCGTGTTTACGATGGCCTTTATCGACAAATTAAACAACATCGTCAGAAAACCAAAGTCTTAAATGAGAAGATTCGTCGTTTTCGAGATGGTGCAGAAGCCTTACCTGACGCAGCTTTAGTTTTGTCTGATGAATTAACGATTCAGTGGGGTAACAAAAAAGCCAATAAATTACTTGGCGTACGTTGGCCTGGTGATTTGGGGCAACGAGTTGATAATTTACTCCGTGCGCCTGAGTTTGCCCATTATTTAGAAGAGGGTATTTACGACTCTCCTTGTTCATTAGCTTCACCTGTTAATAATGATATTCAACTTGAAATTCGTTTAATGGCCTATGGCAGTGAACATATTTTATTGTTAGCGCGAGACATTAGTCATATTCATCGGCTAGAAGAGATGCGTCGTGACTTTGTTGCCAATGTTTCACATGAGCTTAAAACGCCATTAACCGTAGTTCGCGGTTATGTTGAAATGATCCAATCAACAGATCACGCACTTGATCCCCAATGGCAAAAAGCGTTTTCAACCATTGAAGGCCAAGTATCGAGAATGGATCGATTAGTTGAACAATTATTAAACTTATCAAAAGTAGAAATTCATTCTGATATTGATAATAAGCAGGTAGTTGATATGCCCTTGCTTATTAATACCTTAGTTGATGATGTTAGTTGGTTAAATCAAAATAAATCGCACCAAATTGAAACGAATATTGATGCAGATATTGGTATTGTTGGTATTGATACTGAGCTTAAAAGTGCCTGCGCAAACTTACTCTCTAATGCTATTGCTTATACACAAGAGCAGGGCACCATTAAAGTCAGTTGGTTAAAACAAGGAGATAAAGCCCAATTTGTTGTTAAGGATAACGGCCCGGGTATTAAACCAGAAGATATTAATCGCTTAACTGAACGTTTTTATCGCATCGATAAGTCTCGATCTAGAGATACTGGTGGGTCTGGGCTTGGTTTGGCGATCGTTAAACATGTATTGCATCACCACAATGCAGAATTATTGATTAACAGTGAATGGGGTGTTGGTAGTGAATTCACTATTTTATTTGATGAATCGAGTGTAGTGGACCTTTCAGAAAGCATATAAATTCACTGTCAATAACAAGAATAATACCAAACCCCTATGTAATATAAGTGTCATAATTACGCAATATAACTGTCATGTTCTCTTTCTATAGTGGTCGCAATTATAAAGTAACGCGAAAACAAATTAAGCTTGTTTTCGCAAATCTCATCGGAGCATAAAATGAATATTAGAAATTTCTTATCAGTAGTTGGTTTAGCAGCAGTGTTAAGTTTTTCAGCTGTAGCTATAGACAATGATTTACCTACCTATAAAAAAGTTAGTGGTGTTTCTGGAAATTTATCATCTGTTGGTTCAGACACGTTAGCTAACATGATGACCTTTTGGGCCGAAGAATTTAAACGTACCTATCCTAATGTTAATGTACAAATTCAAGCGGCAGGTTCTTCAACGGCTCCTCCTGCATTAACTGAAGCGACTTCAAATGTTGGTCCAATGAGTCGTAAAATGAAATCTCGCGAAATCGAAGCTTTTGAAAAACGTTACGGCTATAAACCAACCGCCGTTCGTGTTGCTATTGATGCTTTAGCGGTATTTGTACACAAAGATAATCCTATTAAAGGTCTAAGAATTGACCAAGTCGATGCTGTTTTTTCAAATAACCGCAAATGTGGTGCAGATAAAAATGTCGACCGTTGGGGAGATCTAGGATTAACGGGAGCTTGGACAGGTAAAGATGTACAGCTTTATGGTCGTAATTCTGTATCAGGTACTTATGGTTACTTTAAAAAGAAAGCCTTATGTAAAGGTGATTTTAAAAATACTGTAAATGAACAACCTGGCTCTGCTTCTGTTGTGCAATCGGTATCGGCATCATTAAACGGCATTGGCTATTCAGGTATTGGTTATAAAACCTCTGGGGTACGTGCACTACCTTTATCTAAAAAAAATGATAATTATATTGAGGCGAATATGGAGAATGCTATATCGGGAAAATACCCTTTGTCACGTTACTTATATATTTATGTTAACAAGCATCCAAACAAACCTTTAGCACCAATGGAAGCTGAGCTTTTAAAGATGATACTTTCAAAGTCGGGTCAAAAAATTGTTGAAAAAGATGGTTACATTCCTCTACCTTCAAAAGTGGTAGCAAAAGAATATAAGAAATTAGGTTTA
>ENA-ORXI01003324-ORXI01003324.1-sediment-metagenome-genome-assembly--contig:-NODE-3324-length-10924-cov-35.221075_pt1 | contig 10924 bp, 8 predicted proteins | sample MGYA00237861_ERZ511468 | MGnify/ENA primary metagenome ERZ511468 (study PRJEB26299, sample SAMN06266213) | sediment metagenome | isolation source: Hudson Canyon methane seep mesocosm | place...
TAATTTGCATTCTTTGTTTGATGGTCATCCACTGCATGAGGGTAAGGCACCAATATTGCGCCAACACCCGCCATGCACAATTCAGAAATAGTTAACGCACCGGCTCTGCAGATAACAATATCAGCCCATTCATACGCTGAGGTCATATCTGAAATAAATGGCAGAACTTCCGCCGTAACACCTGCCTTGTTATAACTAGCTATAGCAGCATTTAGATTTTTCTTTCCTGCCTGATGTTTAACTTCAGGTCGTAACTCATTATTAATTAGCTTTATCGCCTCGGGTACCGTCTCGTTTATAGCGACAGCACCTAAGCTCCCCCCTACGACCAGAACGCGAATCAACCTGCTCTTTTCTGCATCGTCGTGATTAGCAGCAAGATCTTTTGCTGGCAGTTCACAGATTTCTTTTCGTACAGGGTTTCCAGTAACTACTGTTTTTACCGCCCCTGGAAAAGACCCAGGAAATGCTTCCATCACCACATTGGCAAATTTAGAAAGCAGGCGATTGGTCATCCCTGCAATCGCATTTTGCTCATGTATCAACAATGGCTTACCTAGTAAACGCGCAGCTAATCCACCGGGGCCGGTAACAAACCCACCCATGCCTAATACACCATCAGGTTTTACAGCACGGATAACGGCCATAGCCTGAATTAGTGCTTTAAGTAAGCGGAAGGGTGCAGTAAATAATGCCAGCTTACCTTTACCTCTAAGGCCTGAAATAGAAATGCAGGAAATAGGTATTCCAGCGCCAGAGACTAACTCAGCCTCCATCCCCCCTTCAGAACCCAACCAGTGCACATGCACACCATTAGCTTGTAGCATTCGGGCAGTAGCTAGTGCAGGAAAAACGTGCCCCCCGGTACCACCAGCCATAATCAGAAAGGTTTTATTCTTACTCATTACTTCCCCCTTTCGATGACTGGCCACCTGAATCAGAATCCAGCAGCTGACATCGTTCGAGGTTTATTCTTATAAGCACACCAATACACATACAGCTGACCAATAGACTGCTGCCGCCGTAGCTCACTAATGGCAAGGTCAAACCTTTAGTAGGAAGTAAACCAACATTGACCCCCATATTAATTAATGCCTGACCACCGAGTAACAAACCGATACCGTAGGCAAAATAAGCAGCAAAACGTTGATTAGCATGCTCCGCTTCATTACCAATTTTTAATGCTCTAAAAACCAAAACAGCGAACAACATAATTACGAAGACACAACCTATTACACCAAATTCTTCAGCAAAAATGGCGAACACAAAATCTGTGTGTGCCTCAGGTAAATAGAATAACTTTTGCACGCTATTGCCCAATCCAACACCCGTCCACTCACCTCGTCCAAACGCAATAAGTGCTTGTGATAATTGGTAACCACTACCAAACTGATCTGCCCAAGGGTCTGTATAACCAGTTAAGCGTTTCAGTCGATAAGGTTGAGAGAACACAAGCGCAACTGCAGATATTGCACAACCAACAATTAATACTGAAAACTGACCTACTCTGGCGCCACTTAAAAAAATCATTCCCAATACTGCTGTGGCAATCACTACCGTTGCACCGAAATCAGGCTCCATCAGCAACAAAAAGGACGCAATAAGCATGACGATCATGGGCTTTAGAAACCCCCACCAACTAGCCATTACCTCCTCTCTTCTTCTATCTAAGTAACCTGCCATGTAGGCAACCAAAAATAACTTAGCCAACTCTGACACCTGTAAATTCAGGCTACCAAAGCCTATCCAACGGGTACTTCCATTTACAGTTCGCCCTACGCCGGGTATCAATACCAAAATAAGTAAACCAACCGACAAAATTAGCAGTAACCAACCACTTTTCATCCACCACTGAACAGGAACATTCACCACGGCAAACCCGGCAGCAAGCCCTAATAACAAAAAGCTTCCATGTCTCAATACATAAAAAAGTGGGTTATTGTTACGAATATCCGCAATATCAAAAGAGGCTGAAGCAATCATGATCAAACCAATCATCAACAACGCGCCCGCAGCACCTAACAACCAAAAATCGAAACCCCGGTTAAAAACAAGTGCTTTCTCTGCTGAACTATGACTCGCAGCTGAATTAGTGAGCGCAAGATTCGTCATAATCGCGCCACCACGTCAATAAATGCATCGCCTCGCTTTTCAAAATTACTGAACATGTCAAAACTGGCGCATGCAGGTGACATTAATACCGTATCACCTGGCTTAGCTAGTGATTTCGCTACAGAAACCGCTTCTTCAAGCGTACTAGCTCGCTTAATATCAACTATCTTATTTAAATCAGATTCTATTTTTTCTGCATCTCGACCAAATAATATTGCGCTCCGGGCAAAGTCCGACAGAACTGACATCAATGGCGTAAAATCTGCGCCTTTACCTTCCCCACCAGCAATCAGAATCACTTTCCCATTACTAGACAAACCAAAACTTTCTATTGCAGTGGCCGTAGCCCCCACGTTTGTTCCTTTTGAGTCATTGATATAATCAACACCATCAACACTCCGCACCCACTCACAACGATGCTTTAAGCCTGAGTATGTTTTTAAAGCAGCAAGCATGGAGCTCATATCAATACCGGCCGCAGTTCCCAAGGCGAGAGCAGCTAGTGCATTGCTAATATTATGTACGCCTTTAACCTTAATTTCGGAGGTACTAATTAAGCGCTCAAAACCAAAACATATTTTTGACTCAGTACCTTCATTAATAGTGCTGAATTTTCTTAAATTCGGTTTACCTATACCAAAATGTATAGGCTCCATACCCTCTACCATTAGGGGTTCACTGAGTATGTCATCATCATTTACAATAACGTAACGACAGCCTCTGAAAATTTTCTGCTTAGCTTGCAAATAAGCCAGCTTATTTGGGTAGCGGTCCATATGATCTTCTGAAATATTCAGAACGGTTGCAGCCCATGCACCTAAACGCTGAGTTGTTTCTAACTGAAAGCTTGATAGTTCAATAATATAAAGCTCAACATTCGGACCTAACAGCTCAAGAACCGGTGTCCCTAGATTGCCACCAACGGCAATATTCATTCCTGACTGCTCTGCCATTTCAGCCAGCAAGGTTGTAACCGTACTCTTTCCATTAGAACCGGTAATTGCTATTACGGGCGCATTTGCAGCATGGCTAAACAGGTCTACATCACCTGTAATTTTAACGCCTTTGCGTCGTGCCTCTTTAATAGCTGGCTCCATAACTGAAACCCCAGGACTAACGACTAACTGAGTGGCACTGCATAAAAGCTCTGCATCAAATTCACCGCAATGAATCTCAACCTGAGGAAATTCAGCTTTACAGTCAGCCATTCCAGGCGGTGTGCTTCGGCTATCTACAACCGTTACATGCTTACCTTGCGCCAACAGATACCGCACGCACGAAAGCCCGGTGATACCGAGCCCCACTACAATGCTTTTATTATCTGTTGCTATTAATGTCACGCTATACCCTTATTCCAACATTCAACTACGCGCCTAACAAACACTTAACGAACCTTAAGTGTCGCTAAACCAATTAAAACCAATACCACGGTGATTACCCAAAACCTCACAATAACCCTAGGTTCTGGCCAACCTTTAAGTTCAAAGTGGTGATGCAAAGGCGCCATCCGGAATATTCTACGCCCGGTCAACTTATACGACCCTACTTGTAAAATAACGGACACAGTTTCCATTACAAAAACACCGCCCATGATAAACAAGACCACTTCTTGCCTAACAATAACAGCTACAACACCTAGCGCTGCACCTAGTGCCAATGCGCCCACATCCCCCATAAACACCTGAGCGGGATATGTGTTAAACCATAAGAAACCCAAACCTGCACCTACTAAGGCTCCACAAAAAATAATTAACTCTCCAGCACCTGGCAGGTAAGGAATATGCAGGTAATCAGCAAAACGCACGTTACCCGACAAGTAACAAAATATAGCCAACGCACCTGCAACCATTACTGTCGGCATAATAGCCAGACCATCCAAGCCATCAGTTAGGTTTACCGCATTACTCGTTCCAACGATAACGAAGTAGCTCAACAATATAAATAATGGCCCTAACTCCAGCGCAAAGTCTTTAAATACAGGAATAATTAGTGTTGTTTCCTGAGGTGATACTGCAGTGCTGTAAAGCACAAATGAAGCTCCAAGCCCAAACACTGACTGCCAGAAATATTTCCATTTACCAGGCAAACCACGAGAATTTTTCTCAACTACTTTTCTGTAATCATCAACCCAGCCAATAGCACCAAACAACAAAGTAACCAGCAAAGTAATCCAAACATACCGGTTAGTCAGGTCAGCCCAAAGCAGCGTACTAATGGCTACGGCAACCAGAATTAATGCCCCCCCCATTGTGGGTGTTCCTGCCTTACTTAAATGAGATTGTGGTCCGTCATCTCTGACTGACTGTCCAATTTGGTACTGGCTCAATTTTCTAATCATTATCGGGCCAACGATCAATGCGATAGAAAGAGAGGTCAGAACACCAAAAATGCCCCTTAAAGTTAGATACTTAAATACGCCAAATACGCTAATGTACTGCGATAAAAAATCGGCCAGCCAAACTAACATTATGCAACCACCTTCTGTTTAAGCATTTCGTCTACAACCTCTTCCATTGCTGCGCTTCTGGAGCCTTTTACTAAATAAGTGGCCCCCTGTTGTAATTCTTTCATTAGCCTCTCAATTAATTCTTCTTTTGAAGCAAAACTAAGTGCACCCTTTCCATAACCTGCGGCTACGCTATCTGCAAACTCTCCACACGCATAAAGTACATCAGCTCGGCCTTCTTTTGCATAGCGCCCTGCTTGCTCATGAAGTGATTTTGCATCAGTGCCTAACTCACCCATATCGCCCAAAATCACCACTCTGAACCCTTTGGCATTCGCCAATACATCTAAAGCAGCCCTAGTTGAAGATGGGTTGGCATTATAAGTATCGTTAATAACGGTATAACCAGATTCTGACTCTGTAATTTCTAAACGTCCTTTAACACTATTTAAATTGCTTAGTGCCGCCTTGATAGATTCCCATTTAACGTCCAGGGCGTTAGCTGCACACGCTGCGGCCAATGCATTGGCAATATTATGCTTGCCCGGTAAAGGCAGTGATACAAAAACCCGCCCACTCGACCAGCACAATTCAAATTCAGATCCGGATCCCGATAAACCTGAAGAAAGCTTGATCGACTCAGCCCACACATCAGCATTTTTATCGTTATACAAACTAAACGATAAAAATTTTCTTGGTGACGCTAAGGCCTGCCATTTTTCAAAAGCAGGGTCATCTGCATTTAGTATTGCAATTCCATCAACACCTAGTGCTTCGACAATTTCACCTTTCGCAGTCACAATATTGTCGTAACTGCCAAACCCTTCCAAATGAGCATCTGCAGCATTGGTAATAATCGCCACATCTGGCTGGGTCAGTGCAGCAGTGTAAGCAATTTCCCCAACCGCGCTTGCGCCTAATTCAATAACCGCAAATTTATGAGTATCGTCTATACGCAATAAGGTTAATGGCGCACCAATATCATTATTTAAGTTGCCTGAAGTAGACAGTGTCTGCCCCTCTTCGCTCAAAATAGCCGCCAACATTTCTTTTACGGAGGTCTTTCCACTGCTTCCCGTAACAGCAAGCACTTTTCCTTTAAACTGATCACGATTATATTTTGCTACGTCACCCAGAGCCTTTAGCGTACTCTTCACTTTGACCTGCGGAAGACCTTCCTCTTGAACGTCTTCAACCAGAGCCGCTACTGCACCTTTTTCTTCCACGCTAGCCACATAAAGGTTTCCGTTAAAATTAGGACCTTTAAGGGCAATAAAAAGCTCATCTTTTTTAATGGCTCGTGAATCTGTACTTACAGAAACAAACGACACGTCATCGCCAACCAGCTTTCCATCGCTTATTTCAGCGAGTGTTGAAAGAGTAAGTGAAGCAATCATTTGGCTTCCCTTGATTTCAAATAGCTTTCAACAACGTCAATATCACTGTATGGCAATCGACTGCCTGCTACTTCCTGATAGTCTTCATGACCCTTTCCTGCAATGAGAATCATGTCATTCTCAGTGGCAAGTTCAATCGTTTGCTCTATTGCAGTTTGGCGATCATGAACAATCTGGGTGCAAGCTTCGTCGCTCAAACCTTTCAAGATATCAGCCACAATGTCTGATGCATCTTCATTTCTCGGGTTATCATCAGTCACCACAATTTTGTCAGCATATTTTTCTGCTGCTTCAGCCATCATGGGGCGCTTGCCTTTATCTCGATCACCACCACAACCAAAAACACACCAAACATTTCCATCACAATGCTGCTTTACTGCTTGCAAGGCATTAACTAATGCATCAGGTGTATGTGCATAATCGATAATCACTGCAGGCTGACCTTCAGCATTGTAGGCCTGCATTCTTCCCGTTACCGGCTTGAGCTCTGCAACTGACTGGCAAATCTCTTCTATTTTGTAACCCATAGCCAAAGCCACACCGACCACAGCCAAAACATTACTTAAGTTAAAAGCGCCTAATAGCTCACAACGAAGCTGAGCCGAGCCCCAACTACCTGATAGTTCAGCATGTATACCTTTTTTACTGTATTGCACCCGGTCAACGGAGATATCAGCAGGCTGACTTATTCCATAACTAATAACGCGAGTTGTTTCTGGCAGCGAATCAACCAGTGAACGCCCATATTCATCATCAAAATTAACCACAACAAATGATAGACCCGGCTTTAAAAAAAGTGTTTTTTTAGCCTCGCCATAAGCGTCCATTGATTCATGATAATCCAGGTGATCTCTGGACAAATTAGTGAATACAGCTCCGGTAAAATTAACCTCATCTACTCGCCCCTGATCTAAACCGTGAGACGACACTTCCATCGCAGCCGTTGTAGCCCCTTGTCCTCTCAGGTTTGCTAAAACTTGCTGTACTTTTACTACATCCGGAGTGGTGTGCGTTGCAACTTCCAACTCACCGGGCATGCCGTAACCCAAGGTACCAATAACGCCAGTTTTATTTCCCAAGCCACTTAGTACATTGGCAAGATATTGTGAAACAGACGTTTTACCATTAGTTCCCGTAACACCTACCACTTTCATATGCTTGGACGGGGCACCAAAAAAACGGTCAGCAATTTTCCCAACATGACGTTTCAGGTCAGGAATAAATAACTCTAATGAGTCACCTTCTTCACAAATTTTCAGGCCTGGCTGATCACTCTCCACCAACACTGCCACAGCACCATTAGCAATAGCTTGTGGCACATAAGCCCGAGCAGATGAACTAAACCCCTTTAAAGCAATAAAGAGATCGCCTTTTTTAACTTTACGACTATCAAGAGCAACGCCATAGATCCTGCAGTCCAATACCGAAGGTACGGTGCATATATTTTTTAACAGCGCAGCAAGTGTATGTTCCCTGGGTTCTATCGCCATCATGATCAACTCTTCTCTTTTTTATCTTTGTGAGACTTTCTAAACTGCTGATCAGCCATTACTGGCAAGTTATCGGGCGTTACATTAAGTAGCCTCATAACACCCGACATTACTCTTGAAAAAATAGGGGCGGCCACTTCACCACCGTAATACTCTTGCCCTTGTGGACCATCAATAACCACAACCGCAGCAACTCTAGGATTCTCAACAGGGGCGACACCGGCAAATAACGCCTTGTACTGGCTATCTTCATAGCCTGAACGTCCAACACTATGAACCGTTCCAGACTTTCCACCCACTTCGTAAGCAGCTACTCTTGCACGTGTACCCGTACCACCCTTCTCAACCACTTTTTTAAGCATCAAACGAATATCTTGAGCAACTGAAGACGCCATTACTCTTTCGCCACTAACAGCCCCCTCAACATTACCATCAACTTTTATAAGGCTAACCGGAGGCTTAACGCCGTCATTACCCAAAACCATATACATTTGCGCCAGCTGTAATGCATTTACACTTACACCGTAACCATATGACATAGTGGCCACTTCAATAGGTCGCCACTTAACTGGGTTTCTCAATAAACCGATACTCTCTCCAGGAAAGCCCGTCCCCGTTGCCTGCCCAAAGCCCATGCGGTAGAACATATCCCAGACAACTTCGCCAGTAAGATCCAATGCAATTTTACTAGTCCCAACATTACTCGATTTTGAAATAATGGTAGGCAGATCAATAACACCATAGTCACGATGATCTCTGATGGACTTTCTTCCTACGCGAAAATACCCGGGTGTTGTATCAATTTTTGTTGTCGGACGATATTTCCCTGTTTCTAATGCCGCTGCAATTGTAATAGGCTTAACGGTGGAGCCTGGTTCGAACACATCTGTAATCGCTCTATTTCTTAATGCTGATGTCGCAAGCCTCTTACGATTGTTCGGGTTGTAAGATGGCTGATTCACCATAGCCAAAACCTCACCGGTTGCCACATCAAGAATAACCATAGACCCCGCTTTTGCCCGGTGAGTTGTCACTGCTGCCTTCAACTCTCGATACGCCAAATACTGAAGGCGCATATCTAAGCTCAAACTTAAAGGTTTACCAGGCTGAGCATCTCGAATTAAGTCAAGATCTTTAATCACCGATCCACGTCGATCTTTCAAAATTCGCTTCTTACCAGGATGACCTGTTAGCCACTCATCAAAGGCAAGTTCAACCCCTTCCTGCCCCATCTCGTCAACATTAGTAAAACCAACAACGTGAGAGACTACTTCTCCCGATGGGTAAAAACGCTTATATTCACGTCGACTGTACACGCCAGGCAAATCAAGCGCTAAAACACGACCAGCATGTGAAGGAGATGTTTTTCGCTTTAAATAAATAAATTCTCGAGATTTGTTTTTAGCAACTCGCTTACCTAGCCAATCTTCACTCACACCCAGCGTTTTTGCTAATAACTTAAGCTGCAGAGCATCTAAATTCATTTCCTTTGGATTAGCCCAAACCGTCTCAACAGGCGTACTTACTGCTAGAGGCTCACCAAAGCGGTCGGTAATCATGCCTCGATGCGCATCTATTTTTTCATAGCGAACGGTGCGGGCATCGCCCTGAGTGATTAGAAACTCCTGATCATCAACCTGCAGCTGAACAGTACGATAAATAAGCGCGCTTCCAGCAACCGCTAAAACAGACACAATGAACCAGAACCGCCAAATTGCGATGCCTTGATCATCAGTCCGTTCAGTATTTGCGTCAGCTTTGCCGCTCATTTCGTCCATTTCCCCAAACGAGGCTAATCAGTTATTGTTATTGATCATCAATTTTTTATTTTATGATGACGATATTTTTAGCATCAGGAACTTTCATCCCCAACTTGCTCATTGCCACATGCTCTATTCTTCCGTGAGCACTCCATGCGCTTTGCTCTAAAAGCAGCTGACTCCATTCCATCTCGTATGCATCTCTTCGTGACTGTAACTGCGTAAGCTCTTCAAATAACTGGCGAGTAATATGAGCTGAATAAACCACTCCCAAAGCACTCACCAACAAAACGATACACATCAACAGGGTAATTAATGATGACGTTCCTAATAACGCGCCCAGAATCGCTCGCGAGAAAAGCCACCACTCCTTAATTGATGTCAACCAAGCTTCTCCATCACTCGCATTACCGCACTACGAGACCGTACATTATGTTCAACTTCTTTCTTCGACGGCTTAACTGCCTTACCAACCAAGGCAAACGGCCGATGTATTTCATCTTCACGGATAGGGACACCTGCTGGCGGCTCATCCCCTTTTGCTTTCTTTCTCATAAAGCGCTTAACCATACGGTCCTCAAGAGAGTGAAAGCTAATAACGACCAATCGCCCGCCCGGCTTGAGTGCTTCAGATGCCGTTTCCAACACTTCTTCCAAATCCGTTAATTCATCATTAACTTTAATTCGAATCGCTTGAAAGGCTCTGGTTGCAGGGTTTTTACCTTTTTCCCAGGCTGGGTTAGCATCAGCAACGATTTTTTGTAGCTTTGCCGTGGTATCAATAACACCACTTTCACGCGCTTCCACGATTGCCCCGGCAATTCGCTTGGCAAAACGCTCTTCACCATACTCCTTTAATACTGTGATGATTTCTTTTACATCAGCACATGCAATCCACTGCTCTGCACTTAAGCCTTTTTCGGGGTTCATCCTCATATCAAGAGGACCGTCATTTAAAAAACTAAAACCTCTGCTAGCATCATCAATCTGAGGGGATGACACACCTAAATCTAATAAAATACCTGTTACACCACTCCAGCCTTGCTCACTAGCCGCATCATCCAATTCTTTAAATGAGCCATGATAGATTGCAAAACGGTCATCCTCACTCTTTAGCTCATCAGCAGATGAGATAGCCTCTGGATCTTTATCTATTCCCAGCAACTGCCCGTCTACTGAAAGTGCTTCCAGAATTTTACGACTATGCCCGCCACGACCAAACGTTCCATCAATGTACCTGCCCGATGTATCAGTAATAAGGGCGGCAACAGCCTCATCTAATAATACCGTTTGGTGTGCTACTTCTATTTCAGTCAAGTTAAAGGCCTATAGTGATAAGTTATTCATTTCTTCTGGCATGGGTTCGTCGTCAGTTTCATCCAACATTTCATTCCAGCCTTGCTCGCTCCATAGCTCAGCTTTTTCACCTAAGCCAACAAGCACTGCTTTTTTATCGAGGCTGGCAAAGTCTCTTAAGGTAGAAGGAAGTAACAATCGGCCATTCCCATCCATTTCTAACTCGCTCGCGTTACCTAGAACCAAACGTTGCAAGCGTCTTACTTGTTTATTGCTGTTAGGTAGCGCTTCAATTTGCGCCTTCTTTTCTTTCCAAACATGCTCTGGGTAGATATTTAAGCAGCGCTCATAAGGGCTTGCCGTTACCACTAAACGTCCTTCACAGACAGCAGCAAGCAAATCGCGATACCGACTCGGTATTGC
>ENA-ORXI01003325-ORXI01003325.1-sediment-metagenome-genome-assembly--contig:-NODE-3325-length-10923-cov-2.026277_pt1 | contig 10923 bp, 10 predicted proteins | sample MGYA00237861_ERZ511468 | MGnify/ENA primary metagenome ERZ511468 (study PRJEB26299, sample SAMN06266213) | sediment metagenome | isolation source: Hudson Canyon methane seep mesocosm | place...
GTGCTCTTCCGATCTGTCGTGCGCTACGCGCCGGCGTTGACCGGGTTGCATTGGGTGAACGTCAGATCACAGTCGATTGCGATGTCCTGCATGCTGATGGTGGCACCCGCTGTGCATCAATCACCGGCGGTTGGGTTGCTCTGCGTCTGGCAGTGAACAAGCTAATGAAAGCTGGCGACGTTAAGATGGACCCATTGGTTGATCCCGTTGCTGCAATCTCTTGCGGTATCTATGCGGGTCAGACCGTGTTGGATCTGGATTATCCAGAAGACTCTGAGGCTGGCGTTGACGGCAACTTCATCATGACCGGATCTGGCAAGTTGATCGAAGTTCAGATGTCTGCCGAGGGATCAGTCTTCTCACGTGAGCAAATGAACCAACTGATGGATTTGGCTGAAAAAGGCACATCCGAATTGGCTGAAATGCAAAAGGCCGCCTGCGCATGATCCGCACCTTCACCGGCGACAAGCTACTGCTTGCCACTCATAACAAGGGCAAACTGGAGGAGATGAAACATCTCCTCTCTCCCTTTGGTGTAACAGTTGTTAGCGCCAGTGAGATGGGCCTACCCGAACCCGAAGAAACCGAAGACACGTTTGTTGGCAACGCCCGCATCAAGGCTCACACAGCCGCTAAGGCGACTGGCCTACCGGCATTGTCTGATGACTCCGGCATCACTATTGATGCGTTGAACGGTGCGCCTGGCGTCTATACTGCCGATTGGGCAGAGACTGAAAATGGGCGTGATTTTATGATGGCCATGACTCGGTCAAATAATGAGTTAGAAGCGGTAAACGCTCCCCTCCCTCGCACTGCACAATTCCGCTGCACCTTGGTGCTTGCTTGGCCAGATGGTCACGATGAAGTTTTCGAAGGTGTAATGCCAGGTGAATTGGTTTGGCCCATCCGTGGGGAAAACGGTTTTGGCTATGACCCCATGTTTCAGCCCGACGGATTGAACGTAACCTGCGCCCAAATGCTTCCGGATGAAAAGCACAAGATCAGCCACCGCGGACAAGCGGTCGCAAAATTCGTACAGGCCTGTTTTGGTGGATGACTGGCGAAATGGGGGCTTTGGCCTGTACGTACATTGGCCATTTTGCCAAGCTAAGTGCCCCTATTGCGATTTCAACAGCCACGTAACGGCCGCTGTAGATCAGAAGAAGTGGGTTAAGGCCTATGTGCGTGAGCTAAAGCGGCACGCAGAACTGGTTCCCAACCGCGTGTTGAATGCTATTTTTTTTGGTGGCGGAACCCCTTCCCTAATGCGGCCAGAAACTGTTGCGGCAGTCATTGAGGCAGCACGTGATATCTGGCCGTTTGCCAATGACATCGAAATCACACTGGAGGCCAACCCCGGATCCGTCGAGGCCTGCCGCTTTTCTGGGTATCGAGATGGCGGGGTTAATCGTATTTCAATGGGCATTCAGGCATTGAACGACGAAGACTTACGGCGGCTGGGCCGAATTCACTCAGTAGCAGAGGCCCGGGCCGCCTTTGACGTAGCCCGTGGTTGTTTTGACCGTGTCAGCTTTGACCTGATCTATGCGCGTCAGGGCCAGTCCCTAGCCGACTGGCAGGGCGAGCTAAAACAGGCTCTTTCGATGGCCATCGACCATCTATCACTCTACCAACTGACCATCGAGGAGGGCACGGCCTTTGGTGACCGTTACGCCCGTGGAAAACTACGCAACCTACCTACCGATGACACTGCTGCCGACATGTATCAAGCGACGCAAGACATCTGCATGGAACAAGGTATGCCCGCGTACGAAGTTTCAAACCACGCTCGCCTCGGCTCGGAGTCACGTCACAACCTGATCTATTGGCGTTACGGAGACTATATTGGGATAGGACCCGGTGCCCATGGGCGACTGACGTTGAACGGCCAACGTTTCGCTACCGAGAGTATACGGGCACCGGGAGCGTGGCTGCAGTCGGTATCCGAAGGTTCCGGTGATTGCGTCAACGTTGGCCTTACCCCTGACGAGTACAGCGCGGAACACTTAATGATGGGGATGCGCCTTGTCGAAGGCATAAACACCGATAGGTATACCCAACTGGCCCAACACCCCCTACCCCAAGACAAAGTGCATGATCTTTTGAATATGGGTATGGTGGTACAATCTGGATCAATACTCCGCGCAACTGATCAGGGTCGCGCTGTGTTGAATGCAGTATTACGTGAACTATTGGCGGACTAAGAGTTAATGCGGTTTTTGTATGCTGGACTAGGGCTGGTTTTTGTAACTCTTGCGGCCGTTGGCGTTGTACTTCCCCTGCTCCCAACGGTTCCTTTCCTCTTACTCGCAGCGTTCTTCTTCGCGAACTCCTCCGAGCGACTTCACACATGGATCCTGGAGCACCGCCTTTTCGGGCCAATGATCATAGACTGGAATGAACACCGTGCCATAAGACCAGGTGCAAAGAAGGCGGCAACCTTGTCGATTGCCGCCGTGTTTGTACTATCACTGGTTATTGGCGTTCCGGGACATGTGTTGATTATTCAATCTGTCGTTCTAGGCTGCGTCCTAATCTTTATCTGGACGCGTCCTAACGGCTAAGAACGCCGCAAAGTTCATCAAGCTGGTCCAAGTTGTCGTAAGAAATAGTCAGAGTTCCAGACTCACCACCCGACTTGTGATCGATAGAAACAGACATCCGAATAATTGCCGATAAGTCATTTTCCAAGGCCCGCGTATCGGCATCCTTTTCAGTCAGCCTTTTCGGGACTCTTGGTCCTTTTGGCGCGTCACCGGCCGCGTCCTTTTTGACCAGGCTTTCAGTTGCACGAACCGAAAGTCCACCCTTGACGATTTTCTTTGCCAATTCCGACGCATTGTCCGAAGTAATCAGTGCACGCGCATGACCTGCCGATAGTTTTCGTTCCTGAACAAGTATTTGCACATCGTCGGGAAGATGAAGAAGTCGAACCAAATTGGCTATATGACTCCGGCTTTTACCCAATGCCTCGGCCATTTTCTCTTGCGTGTGTCCAAACTTCTCCATCAGGAGTTTGTAGCTATGCGCCTCTTCTAGTGCATTCAGATCTGCTCGCTGAATATTCTCAATCAGCGCAACTTCCATGACCTCTAGATCAGAGTAGTCCCGGACAAGAACGGGCACCTCGTGCAATTGGGCTGCCTGTGATGCACGCCACCGACGTTCCCCTGCAACAATCTCATACATACCGCCATCTCGTGGCCGTACGATAAGCGGTTGAAGAACACCCTTTTCCTTGATCGAAGCTGTCAAATCATCCAGATCCACCTGAACAAATTGGCGCCGCGGCTGTTCGGGGTTTGCTACAACCTTTTCAATAGGTACAAAAACTTCAGTATTTCGCGGGGACTTTTCAGTCGAGGCAGCCTGTTCAAGGTTCACATCCGCCATAAGTGCGGACAATCCGCGTCCAAGACCGCGGGGCTTACCCTTTTTATTCGACATAGTCCGTTCTCCCTTGGTTACGCCGCAAGTTTATGATTTTTCTTTACCAGCTCATCCGCCAACAACCGATAAGCTTGGGCACCCTGTGAGTTCGAATCGTACTGTAGCACTGGAAGTGCATAAGACGGCGCCTCACTCACTCTTACATTTCGGGGGATTTTTGTCTCAAACACTAAATCCCCCAGATTATCACGAGCATCCTGTTCCACTTGTTGGGAAAGGTTGTTTCTCTTATCGTACATCGTCAAAACTATACCTTCGATGCGCAAACCGGAATTTGCTGTCTGCCTAACATCACGAATAGTCATCATCAGTTGCGACACCCCTTCCAAAGCAAAGAACTCGCTCTGCAATGGAATTAGTACTGAATTTGCCGCAATCATCGCGTTCACGGTTAAAAGGTTCAGTGACGGAGGGCAGTCAATGAGAATGTAGTCCCATTCATATTCATCCATCGCAGTCTGCCGAAGCGCGTCATGCAGAAGAAAACTACGTCGTTCATTGGCGATAAGCTCAATATCTGCCGAGCTCAAATCAACCGTAGCTGGAATAATGCACAGGTCCTCAATCTCAGTTGTCCGGATCACCTCACTCAAAGGGGCTTCACCAATCAAGAGATCATAGGTTGTCAGATCCCGATCTGCGCTGTCAATTCCCAGTCCTGTTGACGCATTCCCTTGAGGATCTAAGTCGATCACAAGAACACGAAGGTCAGATTCCACCAGTGCTGCAGCCAGATTGATGGTGGTGGTCGTCTTACCCACCCCACCTTTCTGATTAGCAATCGCAATTATGCGAGGCCCAGATGGGCGGGATAAATCAGACACGGACCACTCCCTTAATTTTCAAAATGACGGCGTCGGGCTCAGTCAAACTTGTAATTGGTTCTACATCAAAATGCCAATGTTGGCGTGCTGTTTCCAGTTCTTTCTTCCAGGTTACACCTTTTGGAAATAGTGCAACCCCACCCGTATCAAGATGGTGATCCGCAAATCCTAACAAAGTATTAAGATCCGCCAAAGCTCGCGCTGACAGAACATCAGCCTTGTGAGCATCTACTTTTTCTATCCGTTCACTCACAACACTTGCTGTTACACCACATTCTCGTGCAGCAGTTCGCAAAAAGACGGACTTTCTCTGATCACTTTCGATCAACGTTATCTTTAGTTCAGGGTTTTCGTCCGCAGCGAGAATAGCTACGATCAATCCTGGAAAACCACCGCCGCTTCCGATATCCAACCATCGGTTTAAGTTGGGCGCACTCCGATAGACTTGGATTGAATCAATAATATGACGCTGCCAAAGATCCGTTAAGCTTGATCGCGAGACCAAATTGATCCTTGGGTTCCATTTACGGATTATTTTTTCAAAAGTCTCCAACCGACTCTGTGTTTCACGTGAAACATTAAGCTGTTCCAATAAATTATTATTAATCACGCTTGTCGCTCCTGCCGTTTGCCATCACGGCGCAACCGAGCAAGCAGAAGCGCCAAAGCGGCAGGGGTCATCCCATCAATTCGCGCAGCTTGAGCAAGATCATGCGGTTTAGTTCGCGAAAGCTTCAACTTCAGCTCATTGGACAGTCCTGAGATACTGGCATAATCCAAATCAAAGGGAATGGTAAACGCCTCATCCCTTTTCATCGCAGCGACTTCCCGATTTTGACGTTCAATATAATTTGCATACAGAGCGTCTCGCTCTACCTGACGCCGAATATCATGATCAACAGCCTCCAGCTCCGGGATGAGAGATAGTAAATCCTCAAACACCACGCCCGGGAAGGCCAACACATCTTGCCCGTTTCGGCGAGTTCCATCTTGGCTGATTTGAATACCCGATTCACCAATTTGTTTTGGTGTATACGAGTTCCTCCCTAGGACCTCCCTAGCCCTCTCCAAATTTTCACCCTTTACCGAGAATACTTTTCTACGGTGCTCACTGCAACATCCAAGAGACATCGCTAAAGGTGTCAATCTTTGGTCCGCATTGTCCGCCCGAAGTGAAAGTCTGAACTCCGCTCTTGATGTGAACATCCTATACGGTTCTGATACACCATTGGTCGTCAGATCATCAATCATAACACCAATATAGCTATTTGATCGACCAAATATCACAGGTTCCTCACCCCGGCTCCGAAGAGCCGCATTTAGTCCGGCCACCATTCCTTGGGCTGCTGCCTCTTCATACCCCGTAGTTCCATTGATTTGACCTGCCAGATACAAACCTGGTACTGAGTGCAAAGAAAGGTCCAAAGAAAGGGATCTGGGGTCTACGTAGTCATACTCGATAGCATAGCCCGGTTGCAGTATCTTGGCGTTTTCCAAGCCTACGATCGAATGGACATAGTCCAACTGTACGTCTTCTGGAAGGCTAGTCGAGATTCCATTTGGATATACTGTGTGGCCACTTGCACTCTCCGGTTCCAAAAAGATTTGGTGCGATGTCTTTTCTGAGAATCGCACAACTTTATCTTCGATCGATGGGCAGTAACGTGGTCCCACTCCCTCAATTCTTCCGCCGTACATTGCGGACTTCGAAAGGTTATCCCGTATAATCTCGTGTGTTTTCTCGTTCGTATGGGTAATTCCACACTCAACCTGAGCTGCCGAAGTCCTTTTCGACAAAAAAGAGAACAGGGTAGGGCTGTCGTCACCGGGTTGGCTTTGCAATCCGCTCCAATTGATTGAACGGCCATCCAATCGTGGTGGAGTTCCCGTTTTGAGGCGCCCTAAGGGAAGGTCAAATTCGTCCAGTCGACGTGCCAGCGCAATAGAGGGTTGATCGCCCATTCGGCCGCCTGGGCTTGCCATACTTCCTATATGTATAACACCGCGCAAAAATGTCCCAGAGGTCAAAATAACGGAGCGACCTGGTAATTTCGATCCGTCCCTCAATTTAACCCCAGTAATTGCGCCTTCCTTCATCAGAAAGTCGGTTACCTCACCTTCGACAATGTCGAGATTTTTCTGTCCTTCTGTAACTTTCAACATTTCGTCGCGGTAAATTCCTCGATCTGCCTGGGCCCTGGGACCTTGGACTGCAGGTCCTTTTCGACGATTAAGAAGTCTAAACTGAATCCCAGCCTTGTCGGCTACTTTACCCATAACCCCGTCTAAGGCGTCGATTTCGCGGACTAGATGACCTTTACCAAGGCCACCAATTGCCGGATTACACGACAATACACCAATGTCTTTTCTGTTCAATGTAACCAGTGCTGTTCGAACACCCATTCGTGCCGCAGCATGTGCCGCCTCAGTTCCGGCATGCCCTCCACCGACGACGATCACATCATACTTCGAATGTTTCACGTGAAACACTCCCTATTTACCAAGACAGAAACTCAAGAAAATCTCATCTAAAAGATTCTCTACATCAACACGACCAACCAGCATTTCGAGAGATCGTATAGCTGACCGCATATCCTCCGCAGCAATATCATAGAATTCGGGACCTCGTCGAAGAATATCCATTGCCGTGGTAATACTCAACAAGGCAGTGTTCATAGTTTCTTGGTGACGTCGCCGAGTAGCAATTCCTACGCTCATTGACCTGTTTTTCAAGACATTGGAAACATGAGATACCAAATGATCAACACCAATACCAGTGCGTCCGGATATAGCATTCTGAACATCCTGCCGTTCATCAGCCTTCGGCAACAATCGAATGTCACCAGTCTGCATTTTGACATCCATTTCTTCATCAGATTCGACCAGAAATACCCGCATATCGGCCTCCTCAGCTCGTTTCCGAGCCAAAGATATTCCCATTCCCTCAACGTGATCCGTGGTTTCCCTAAGACCTGCTGTGTCAAGCAAAGTAACCGGTAGACCTCCCAAATCCATCCTAACCTCGATAACGTCGCGGGTTGTACCGGCATATTCTGACGTAATAGCGGCCTCGCGTCCCGCCAAAGCATTTAAAAGAGTGGATTTACCGACGTTTGGTGCACCGACTATTGCAACTTCAAACCCGTGGCGAATTCTCTCCGCAATCACAACTCCTTTGCACTCGCGCTCTAGGTCCAGCTGAACGCCGGACAACAGCGTGGTGACCTCAGGAGTTACATCAACGGGCACATCCTCATCAGCAAAATCGATAGTTACTTCAATCAAAGAAGCTGCCCGTATTAGGTCTTTTCGCCATCTCTCAGCAAGCAGGCCCAATCCTCCGCTAAGAACGGCGTGAGCCTGTTTTCTTTGTGCTTCAGTTTCTGCATCAATCAGATCAGCTAAGCCTTCAACTTGCGAAAGATCGAGTTTGCCGTTTTCGAGAGCGCGACGCGTAAACTCACCAGGCTCGGCCAGTCTTAATCCATTGATTTTGGACAAAGAATCCAACACTGCAGAAATAACCGCAATACTCCCATGTGTTTGAAATTCAACAACATTTTCCCCTGTAAAGCTATTTGGTGCTGAAAAACTCAGCACCAGCGCTTGATCCAAGGGTTCACCCATTTCGTCTCGCAAAACTCGAAGAATAGTTCCACGGGGGGGAACACCTCGACCACACAGTTGCGTACTGGCGTCATGGGCTAGGGGGCCCGACACGCGGACTATCGCGACTCCAGCCTTGCCCTGAGCCGAGGCCAACGCAAAGATCGTATCCATGGGTTGGCCTTTCGTGCTGCCAGACTGATTAGGTGTTCATTGAGTCGAAGAAATCGCTATTCGACTTTGTCTGCTTCAACTTGGATAGCAGAAATTCAATCGCATCCGTTGGGCCCATGGGGTTGAGGATACGGCGTAGAACGAACGTCTTGGTTAGGTCGACTTTATCGACCAGTAGTTCTTCTTTCCGCGTACCAGATTTGAGAATATCAATAGCCGGGTACACGCGTTTGTCAGCGATCTTACGATCCAGAACAATTTCCGAGTTACCAGTACCCTTGAATTCCTCAAAGATAACCTCGTCCATGCGGGAACCTGTGTCGATCAAGGCTGTGGCGATGATCGTCAAGGACCCGCCTTCTTCGATGTTACGGGCTGCACCAAAGAAGCGTTTTGGGCGCTGTAATGCGTTCGCGTCAACACCGCCTGTCAGAACCTTACCGGATGAAGGAACAACAGTGTTAAACGCTCTACCAAGCCTGGTAATGGAGTCGAGAAGAATAACAACATCTCGTTTATGCTCGACCAATCGTTTTGCTTTTTCAATGACCATTTCGGCCACGGCAACGTGACGAGTGGCTGGTTCGTCAAAAGTGGATGACACAACCTCACCCTTAACCGAGCGTTGCATGTCGGTGACTTCTTCAGGGCGTTCGTCAATAAGAAGGACAATCAGGTAGCACTCAGGATGATTTTTCTCAATTGAGTGAGCAATATTCTTTAGAATTACGGTCTTACCGGTCCGTGGCGGTGCGACGATCAACGATCGCTGGCCCTTACCGATAGGTGCGACCAGGTCAATCACACGGGAAGAGCGATCCTTGATGGTCGGATCTTCGACTTCCATCGTCATACGCTCATCAGGGTACAACGGCGTAAGGTTGTCAAAGGCTATTTTGTGACGGGCTTTCTCGGGATCTTCGAAATTGATCTGAGTGACCGTTGTCAGGGCAAAATAGCGTTCTGTTTCCTGTGGAGCCTTCATAACGCCAACGATCGAGTCACCGGTTCGCAAAGAGTGCTTACGAATCATTTCAGGTGAGACATAAATATCATCTGGACCCGGTAGGTAGTTCGCCTCAGGAGAGCGTAGGAATCCAAATCCATCCTGTAGCAATTCTAAAACACCATCACCTGAGATTTCCCAGCTTTCATCTGCGCGTTCACGCAGAATCTGAAACATCATTTCGCCCTTGCGCATGGTCGAGGCGTTCTCAATTTCCAACTCTTCGGCCATTGCCAACAGAGATTTAGGACTTTTTGCCTTTAGGGTGGCAAGACTCAGAGTTTCGACGGTCATATTGATGCAGCCCTTATGCACCCTAATCGGGATGCGGTGTCACTGAAGAATGGAAAACACGTTGACCCGGACGGGTCCGCTTTGGTCGATTACATATGCGGTCATTCGGGGGGAGTCAAATATTGCCTCAGAACTTGAAAACGACTGATACAACGATGACCACCATCAAAAGGGTAGGGACCTCGTTCAGCAGCCTGTATTGGCGCCCTGTGAGCGTATTATGACCTGTGGCAAAGTCACGATAGCGTTTCAGAAGAGCATAATGAAACCCCGTCATGGCAATAACTGATACGCCCTTGGTCCAAGGCCAGATGTTAGACCAGTCGACCAATCCGGGTGTAAACACCATAAACAAGCCTGCACTCCAGGTTACAATCATTGCAGGCCGCATGATCAATCGCAGTAGCTTGTCTTCCATCGTGAGGAAGATTGGAATTGAGCCCTGGACCTTCTCTGCCTGTTCCACGTGATACACGTACAGGCGTGGAAGATAGAAAAGGCCCGCCATCCAACTGAGTACAGCCATGATGTGAAGGGATTTGGCGTATGGGTAGAGTGCGAACATGAAATCACTCAGATCCATTGTGGTTTTCCTCAGGCTGGTATGGCCTCCCTATAAATAGAATATTTATAAGAAAGGATGATGTTTTAGTAGTGACCCATGAATCCGGTGGATAAGTGAGTCACACACCGGCTTATCCCCAGTATGGATAAGTTTCCAGTTACTCAGGCTGGTTTTGGGATGAAATCTGACCGGCCCTTGGAAATAAGGTTGTTAGGACTTTCTTAACCAAGGTTACCATGGGGATAACGTGGTGGGTATTTTGGGATGGGTGCGATATCCCGAGTTTTGAAGTTATCCTTATCCTCGGAGGGCGAATCTGCCGGCTTTTTTTCGAGATACTGGGAAGATCCCCAAAGCTTGCCTTGGCGGTCAATTCCATACAAACCATCCCAAAATGATCAGAAAGTTTTCCAAAGGGTTTTCCACATGTCTACCCACATCGTTCTCGCCTCGGGATCAGCAGTTCGGGCGCAGTTATTGCATCAGGCAGGTATTGGATTTGAAGTCCAGTACCCGGATGTAAACGAAGAGGTAATAAAAACAACCTTGCTAGCCAAGGGTGCATCACCGAGCGATATTGCAGTAGCCCTTGCAGAAGAGAAGTCCATAAAAATAGCCTCAAACTCTACTGGATCATTAGTTTTAGGGTGTGATCAGGTGTTGGATTTTGAGGGTAGGTTACTGTCAAAACCAGAAAATCCTGATCAAGCGTTGGAACAACTGACGGCAATGCGTGGTAAATGGCACATGTTGTTGTCTGCGGCTGTAGTCTGTCGTAATGGCGAACCAATTTGGCGCCACGTGGTACAGGTTCGACTGCGCATGCGAGACAGTTCGGATGCCTATCTAAGCGACTATGTTTCGCGTAACTGGGACAGTATTCGCCATGCCGTTGGCGCCTACAAACTGGAAGAAGAGGGCGTTCGTCTGTTCTCAGCCATTGACGGCGACTACTTTAACGTTTTGGGATTACCCCTGATGGAACTTATTAACTTTTTGGCACT
>ENA-ORXI01003326-ORXI01003326.1-sediment-metagenome-genome-assembly--contig:-NODE-3326-length-10922-cov-21.835500_pt1 | contig 10922 bp, 9 predicted proteins | sample MGYA00237861_ERZ511468 | MGnify/ENA primary metagenome ERZ511468 (study PRJEB26299, sample SAMN06266213) | sediment metagenome | isolation source: Hudson Canyon methane seep mesocosm | place...
TTGCGTAATACGGGGTTTCGATGCGCTGTTTATCCCGTATTCCGTGCCTCCATACGGGCTACGGTTCTGATGCTACGTGCTCCTTGTTGTATTTCATGAGAGTGAAAGCATTCAATTGCTGCGTAACATGAGACACTAAAGCAAACAGCGTATTCTAATTGTCTCCCCACCCAACCCTCCCCAGTAAGGGAGGGCTTTTTTATGCCCAAGTTGTGCAGATACCTATGCCCGGTAAGAGAGGGGTTTGGAGCTAATTTGTTTTTTTATTCTAGTAATGAGAGCCTGCACTAAAAAATATCATACTCCCCAAAAGTCACTTCTTTGTCTTTGATATTTACCTTCTTTATTGGTCTATCTATTCTTTTTTTTCTAGTTTGTAGCATAAGTTCGGAAACTGAAACTAAATCCACGTTATAACTTGCCATTTTATTAAGCTCTTCCTTTAGCACGAGTAGTGTATTTATTCGTGGGTGAGCTATCCCAAGTGCACTTCCGTTGCGCTGAGCTAAGGCAATTAGCTTTTTAAATTGCTGTCTAATAACCTCTTTGCTTGGGTTGTTATGGTCTAGAAAAACATCTCGGCTTAATGCATTAACGCCAAAATCTTGCGCGGCTTTTTGCGCGATACTTGCTGGGTCAGTTTTGCTATCTACAAAAAATAAGGACTTAGAGTGTTGTGTTTTCATTAGCTGCATAATAAGGCTCATCGCTTGGTAGTCTTGAGTTAATAAGCTCCCCTTATGATTATTAACACCAGAAATATGTGGAATCTCATTGAGTTGATCAATAAATAATTGTTCAAATGAGTGTACGTGCATATTTGATTTTAGTTCATTAACCTCTTGTTCTTGTATCGCTATTGCTTGCATTGGCGCATGTAGCATTAGCTCGTTACCATTTTGATAAGCAAGCTTAGATAAAGAATGGCTATATTTGGTGAAAGGCAGAAAAGAATAAGTGACTGCGCCAGGAAGGCTTAGAGCACTTAAACTGAGTTCTTTGTGTATGCCCATATCATCAATAATAAGGGCTATTTTTGCTTGTTCTTTAGCGTTTAGAGGGGAACTAACGAGCATAAAAAAACTCAGTCCCCAATAAAGCCAAAGCTTTACTAGAGCAACTGAGTTTTTCATGGGTAAGGAAGCTAAGAAGCTATTTGAAAATAGCAACTCCTTTTAATAGGTTAAGTGCTTCATTTAACGGGTAATCACGGATATCAACGCCTTTTTTATCCTCAAACTTAACTGGTTTTTTAGATTTTTTATCTACTTTCTTTTTATTGCCATTCGTTAAGTGACCTGATAAATCTGCTTCTTTAACAGGCTTAAATTTTGAAGCCTCTAAAGCTTCTAATTTAAGGCGATCAAGTTTAATATCAGGCTCGATACCTGTTGCTTGAATAGAGCGGCCAGAAGGTGTGAAATAACGTGCAGTTGTAATTTTTACTGCGCCACCATTGCCTGTTGGCATGATTGTTTGTACTGAGCCTTTACCAAATGATTTAGTACCCATGATAATTGCACGCTTATGATCTTGTAATGCACCCGCTACAATTTCAGAAGCAGAAGCCGAGCCAGCATTAATTAAAACAACTAAAGGCGCACCATTTAAAGCGTCCCCCGGTGTGGCATTAAACTCCATTTTAGAGTCTTTAACACGACCTTCAGTAAAGACAATTTTTCCGGAATGTAAAAAGGTGTCACTCACAGAAACAGCGCCATCTAAAACGCCGCCTGGGTTACTTCGTAAATCAAGCACCATACCTTTAAGTTGGCCGCCATTCGCTTTTTTAAGATCTTTAATGGCTTTATTAACGGCTTCGCCAGTAGGTGATTGAAAGCTGCTAATGCGTACATAGCCAAAACCTTCCTCTAGCGTACGGCTACGAACACTTTTAACTTTAATAATGTCTCTAGTGATGGTGACTGAAAAAGGCGCGTTATTGCCTTCACGCACAACCGTTAAAATAATATCGCTACCGACGTCACCACGCATTATTTTAACGGCAGCATTTAAAGTCATACCTTTAACGGGCTTTTCATCAAGTTTGATAATAAGGTCGCCAGGCTGCATTCCTGCCCGTTTTGCTGGCGTATCATCAATAGGAGAAATAACTTTTACAAAGCCATCTTCCATCGTCACTTGAATACCTAAGCCACCAAAGCGTCCAGTCGTGCCAACTTTTAATTCTTGATACTCTTCTGTATTTAAGTAGCTTGAATGAGGATCTAAGCCCACTAACATGCCACGAATCGCATCTTCTAGTAAGTCTTTGTCGGTAACTTCTTCTACGTAATCTTGCTTGATGCGACCAAAAATTTCTGTAAATGTTCTTAGTTCTTCAAAAGGCAGAATAATAGGTTGTTCAGCTTCTTCTTTATCTGCAAGTACAGAACCGGTCGTCGATAATAAAATACCTAGGAAACAACCGATAAATAAGATGAAAATATTTTTTTTATTAAGCACGTATTTAAACTCCGTTATATAACTTCTTAATGATTTTTTACTGCGCACATTCTATATCAATATAAAAGGGAAGACTAACTTCTGGTGTTATCTTGTGATAGAAACAGCCAGTTGCGAGAAGATAATAAATATTTAACGTTTTTTACACCACTTTTTAGGGTTGAGTGGTTTATTTTTTTTCCTGATTTCAAAGTACAGCCCAGTTTTGTCTCTACCGCCACTTTTACCCGCAGTTGAAATGACCTCTCCTGCTTCAACCCAAGTACCTTTTTCTTTGTATAGGCTTTGATTGAAGGCATAGAGGCTCATGTAGTTTTTATCGTGTTTAATGATAACGAGTAAGCCATAGCCTTTGAACCAATTTGAAAAGACAATTTGTCCGTGAGCAACAGCCCGAACGTTGCGACCTTCTTTGGCGCTAATTAACACACCATCAGATTGACGGCTAAATGATTTAATTATTTTTCCTGAAACTGGCCAAGGCAATTTCCCTTTAAGCTTTGAAAAAGGAAGGCTTGAAAAGCTAGAAGGAAGCTGTGGAGTCTTAGCTTGCTGTAAGGCGGTAATTAGCCCTAATAATTGGCGTTCATTTTTCTTAAGTTTAGTCAGTTGGGAAGACTTAGATTTATAGTCTTTTTTAATTTTTTTGAGTAAACTTTTACGCTGAGATGTGGATTTCTTAAGTTTTTGTTTTTCTGTGTTCTTTTGCTGTGCTAACTCAGCTATTTTTTGTTTTTCTAGTTGTTTCTCAACTTCTAGTGTGCTGAGTAGTTGTAGGCTGGCATTAATATGTTGAAGCTTATTTAAGCGGGCCTTATTAAAGTACTGGTAATAAGTCATTACACGACTTGAGCGGCTGCTATCATTGAGGTTAAATAATAACTTTAGTTGCTCTTGGTGACCTAATGCATAAGCCGCTTTAATTTGTCCTGATAAATGTGATTTTTGAGTGTCTAGCCAGCGTTGCTGTATTTTTATTTCTTTGTGTATTTCATTTATACGCTGTTGTTTCTGTGTGACTTGCTTGTTTAAACGAGCAAGGTTTTGGGATATTTTTCCGTATTGTTTTTCGATATGCTTAAGTTCAGAGCTAGCATCTCCTTGTTGTTTTTTTAGACGTGATAAATTACCCGAAACGGCTTTAATTTTACTTTGAACCTTACGTAGCTGCTGGTCATTATCAGTAGCAGCTAGGCATAAGGATTGGCTAAGTAGAAGTAGAAAAATAAGGGTAACTTTCACGTGCGCTATGATCTTAGTTAAGTAGGGATTTACCGTTCATTTCTTCGGGTTGCTCTAAGCCAAGAATATCCAGCATAGTAGGGGCTAAATCTTTTAGACTGCCGCCGCTAGTTAATGTACGGGCTCCACCTACGTATACAAGAGGTACGGGGTTAGTTGTATGTGCTGTTTGTGGGCCGTTTTGTGCATCACGCATTTGCTCAATATTGCCATGATCCGCAGTGAGTAGCATTTGTCCGCCTACTTTTTCTAAGGCTTGGCTAATGCTGTCGAGTGCTTTATCAATGGTTTCTACAGCCTTTAGTGCGGCTTCCCATTTTCCTGTATGTCCGACCATATCGCAGTTAGCATAGTTACAAATAATGACATCATATTTTTGTTCAGCAATAGCGGTTACTAGCTGCTCTGTGACTTGGCCTGCGTGCATTTCAGGCTGTAAATCATAGGTTTTAACTTTAGGGGAGGGCACTAAAATACGGTCTTCACCTTTATTCGGCTGGTCCACGCCACCATTCATAAAAAAGGTAACATGCGCATATTTTTCAGTTTCTGCTAAACGTAACTGTAATAAATTATTTTGTGCTAAAACTTCGCCTAAGCTATTTTTAATGTCCATAGAGGCATAAGCGACAGGGTGGGTGAATTTTTCGTGATACTCGGTTAGAGTCACGAACAGGCCTTGGTGTCCGAGGTGTTTACGCTCAAATCCAGAAAAATCAGCGTCTGTAATCGCTTGGCTAATTTCTCTGGCGCGGTCAGCACGGAAATTCATAAAAACAACAGAGTCATTAGCGCTTAATGATGCGCTATTGCCATCCTGGTCAACAATAACTGTAGGCTCAACGAATTCATCATATTCTTCGCGTTGATAGCTGGCTTTTAATGCTTCAACGGCAGAGTTAGCTGTGTATTTGCCTTCCCCAAAGACAAAAAGGTTATGTGCTTTTTGTACACGCTCCCAGCGATTGTCACGGTCCATTGCGTAAAAGCGACCTACGATTGAGGCAATTCGGCCGACACCGAGCTGTTGTATTTTTTCTTGTAAGCTGGCTAATGATGCTCCTGCACTTTGAGGTGAAACATCACGGCCATCCAAAATGGCATGAATTAAAACCTTTTTTAAGCCTTTTTTAGCGGCAAGTTCTAACATCGCTAAAATGTGATCAAGATGGCTATGTACTCCGCCAGGAGAGAGTAAACCTAAAATATGCAGAGTACTGTTGTTAGCTAATGCATTATCAACTGCACTGCATAAAGCAGGGTTAGTAAAAAAACTACCCTCTGCAATGGCATCACTTACACGAGAAAAATTTTGAGGAACATATCGGCCTGTACCGATGTGCATATGGCCCACTTCTGAATTACCCATTTGTTGGTCAGGTAAACCAACGACCCGACCAGAGCAGTCAAGTTGAGTCATAGGGAATGTTTTTTGTATTTTATCCCAGCAGGGTGTGTTCGCCTGGGTAATTGCGTTATATTCAGTGTCCGCTCGAATTCCAAAGCCATCAAGGATTAATAAGACTAAAGGTTTTGGTTTTATCATTGGAATCTCCGTAGAAATATAAGGTTGGATTTGCTCGTTCTTAACGTATTTCCGCAAACTGGCAAGGGCCAATTAAGGTTTTTAGCTTAGTAATATACTTTATTTCAAGTAGTAGGCGTAGCAAGAATGCGATAAAAGGCGAGTAAAAAAGCATTGCTAGGGGATTTATGATGTAGTTTAAGATTAAACAGCTATTATAAATAGTCTAGGTATATTAGTGAAAACGCAGTTGCGAATAAGGATCATTATTAAAAAGGTCTATTATTTAGCAATGACTAATGTACAATGTGAGTAAATTCCTAGGCTCTAATGGATTAAATAGGTATAAATTTTTCGTACGTATTTTTAATTCAATGGACATAAAAGTGCGCTGAACATCTTTGAGTTTTCAGACGCTAGGAGTAAAGAGGACTTAAGAACTTTACATTCTTTGTTTAATAGGCAATATATTCACATGGAAAATCAAGAAAACGATCACATATATGCTGATGCTGATATAGAGCGAGCAGCTCGATGCTTAAAAGCTATGTCGCACCCACTTCGCTTAAAGATTCTTTGTGTACTCGGTACTGAAGCAATGAGTGTGCAAGACATTGTAGAAAAAGTAGGTACTAGCCAGAGCAATATTTCACAGCACTTAGCAATCCTAAGAGAAAAGGATATTTTAAATTTCAAAAAGGAAGCTAACCGGGTGTTCTATTATATAGATGATCCACGAATGCTTAAGCTTATCGAAATGATGCGTGAGATATTTTGTCAGTGCTAAAAGCTTGTTTTTGATAAATTCATCTTTACAAGAGTTGCTATTTTTTTATGGTTAAGGAGAATAGTCGTTTTCTTGTGGCTTAGCATTGCTACTTAATAATTTTAATTTTAATTTTTAATCAAACTCATGATAGATCAATATATCGAATTTGCGTCCAATCATTGGATGCTTGTTACAGCTTTTTTTGCGGTTATCTATTTCTTGATTCAAGATGTTGTTGAATCAAGCACACGTAAGTACCAGGTTATTTCTCCTATGCTGACAGTCACTAAACTAAACACTGGAAACCCAATTATTGTTGATGTTCGTGAGTCAGGTGAGTACAAAAAAGGGCATATTGCAGATGCTATTCTTCTACCGGTAGGAAGTATAGAAAGCCAAGTTAAAAAAATAGAGCTTTATAAAAAAGATGACGTTATTGTTGTTTGTCATACGGGAACTCGTTCTGCTTCAGCTTGTGGAACATTAACTAAGCTGGGATTTGAGAATATATATTTGATGACTGGTGGAATGCAGTCTTGGGAAGAAAATAAACTTCCTGTTGTTGCCGGAAAAAAATAACAGAATTATAAGTAATATCCTTTAATTACAGGCATTTCAAAAGGTACTTCTGTCATTCAAAGCGAGAATGGTACAGGAAATATTTTTAGATATGGCTAACACTTTAATAAATTCACTTTAAAAGATCATGGCTGAAGAAAACCAAGCACAAGAAAAACAATTTTCAATTCAAAAAATTTACACAAAAGATATTTCTTTTGAGTCGCCAGCTGCTCCGCAACTGTTTACAGAGAAGTGGGAGCCCCAAGTAGATTTCAATTTAGCAACGAATGCGACGCCATTAGAAGATTCAATGTTTGATGTTTCATTAACGGTAACCGTTACGGTTAAAACAGGTGAAACGACGGCTTATTTAGTGGAAGCAACTCAAGCAGGTATTTTTTCTCTTGCTGGATTTTCAGATGAAGAAATGGGACCAATGGTAGGTAGTTTCTGCCCTAATATTTTATTCCCTTATGTGCGTGAAGTCGTTTCAGATTTAGTTGCAAAAGGCGGTTTTCCTCAGTTGTTATTAGCGCCTGTTAATTTTGATGCACTTTATTCTCAGCATATACAGCAAGCGCAGCAAGCAGCAAGCTCTGAAACTTTGAACTAAATAGAATATGACCAGCAAAATTAGCGTTTTTGGTGCCGGGTCATGGGGCACTGCATTAGCCATTCAAGCAGCCAGAAATGGTAATCAAACATTGTTGTGGGGACATAACCCTGAGCATATTGCGAGCTTGAAACAGGACCGACAAAATAAACGCTATCTTGCTGGGCTATCTTTTCCTGAAGCATTGCAACTGACGGATAATATAAAGGAAGCAGCACAATTCAGTGATGTTGTTTTAATATCAGTACCTAGTCATGCTTTTAAAGAGACACTTTTAAAAGTAAAACCCTTTGTTTCAGAGAATATAAAAATCGCTTGGGCAACTAAGGGGTTTAATTCAGAATCAGGTGAGTTACTTAATCAAACAGTCGCACAGGTGTTTAGTCCTGAAACACCCGCCGCGGTTTTATCCGGCCCCTCTTTTGCCAAAGAAGTTGCCGCAGATTTGCCAACAGCCGTTACTATTGCTGCAACACAGCCCGCATTTTCTGATGAGCTTGCTGAGTTAATGCACAGCCCACGATTTCGTATTTATACAACGGACGATATTATTAGCGTTCAAGTGGGTGGCGCGGTTAAAAATGTACTAGCGATAGCAGCAGGCATAGCAGATGGTATTGGTTTTGGAGCGAATACTCGTGCGGCATTAGTTACTCGCGGAATAGCAGAAATAATTCGACTTAATTGTGAGTTAGGTGGCAAACAAGAAACCTTAATGGGCTTGTCTGGTCTGGGCGATTTAATTTTAACCTGCACTGATAACCAATCTCGTAACCGGCGTTTTGGGCTAGCTTTAGGTCAAGGAAAAGATCGAGAGCAAGCAGTGCACGAAATTGGGCAAGAAGTGGAAGGTATTTCAGCCGCAAGGGAAACTTTTAGGTTGGCACAAGAGCATGGCATTGAAATGCCGATTACCGAGCAAATCTACCGTGTGCTCTATGATGGTTTGGCACCGTTAAGTGCGGTACAGAATTTATTACAAAGAGATCAGAGGTCAGAAACTGTTTAAAAAGGCAGTAATAGTGATTGATTTTATGGGTATTTATAGGTAGTCTTGCTATTGTGATGGAATGGTTGTGTTTTTATATTAATTAATTGAGAGAGTTGTATGAATTTTAAATTTAAGAAAAAATTATCAGTAATAGCAATCTCGTCTGTATTGACGTTAGGTGGTTTAGCTGGGTGTGATAATAGTGGTCCTATTAACGGTGGTACTCCCCCCCCAACTACTGCTATAGCGGGTAAAGTTACAGATGGACCTATTAATAATGGATTAGTCACATTTGTAGATGCAAATGGAGCTGTAGTTAATACAGGTGCGGAAGTAAGAACAACAACAGATGGTACTGGTAGTTATTCTGTCGATTTCCCAGAGAGTGCAGCGGTGCCAGTAACAGTAACTATTACGGGTGGTACAGACTCAGTAACAGGTGAAGCTCAAAGTATTGCTATTAGTTCTATTATGACAGATGCAAAAAGTCCAGTTGTAAATGTTAACCCATTTACAACGCTTGCTCTTGAAATAGTTAAGGCCTCTGGGGGTGCAGTAACGGCTCAAAGTTTAGCAGCAGCAGCTATTGTTGTTAAAAATAGTGTAGGTTTTGGTTTACCGGCTGACTACGATATTTTTGCAGCACCTGCTGATAAAGATTCAGCTGCCTTTTTAAAGGCTAGTGAAGCCTTAGCTGAAACAGTTCGTCGTGCCGCTGGAACAGCTGGAACAGCTTCAGTTTTAGCAAGTTTAGGGGCTGATTTGACTGATGGTATTGTCGATGGTAAGGCTGCTGTTGGCGCAACAGGAACTACATCTGCAACTGATGGTGCTGCTATGCAGTCAAATTTAGCAGCAGTAGGTTCTCAAGTTTTAAGTAATACGCTTACAGTTACTACGTCTAATGGTCCAGTTTCTGCTAGTCAAGCACTTGAAGATGCTTTAGCGGCTGTTAACCCTGCCTCTCCAGTTTCAGTTGCTAATGTACCTGTAACAGCGCAAATTCAACAGCAAACGTCAGTCGCATTAACAACGGCAATTGCGTTAAATGACGGTACGGATACGACTAATCTAGTTGCATTGCAGACGGCTGTAAATGGATTGGTAGTGGGTGTTGCTCCTACTTTAGAGGCATCAGTAGTGACGGCGGCTGATAGTGATTTAGAAGCTGCATTAGTCGCTGCAGATGATCCTGTTAAAGCAGAAAGTGCAACTACGGTAACAACTAACGCGGCAAGCTTTAAATTAACGAGTAATACAGCAATAGTTACTGATGTTACAGGTGATATAGTTGTTAATGGTGCAACAGATAGTAATGGTGATATGAAACTTACATCATTTACTTTAGATGCTGCAAATCTACAGAAAATAACAGGAGCAAATCCGACAGGTGGTACTGTGCCAACAATAAAGTTTGCGGTAACAGCACCAGCAACATCAGGTGCTGCACTGTTAAATATTTTATTGAAAGATGGTGCCGAAGGGGATAGAGTTGCAGGTGAAAGAGAAATAAAAATCAGTTTACCTGTGATGTGGACAGCAAATACAATTGCATTTACTGTACCTGCAGGTAATTCAGATGTGATGTATACAACAGCAAATGGTGCGGCAGAGTTATCTACACAGGTAAATAATGCTCAAGCTAATATCTTCACATTTGATAATCAACAGCAACAAATGCAATTAGCAATTACTAAATTATTTAGTACTATTCCTGAGTTAGATGGTTTGATTGTTAATGGAAACTACTCTTTCCAAGTAGGCTTAACAGTTTTTCCTATGGTTGATGCCTCTTCAGCTAAGGTTAATATGATTAAAGGTTCATTTAGCGTTCAATAAGTGCCAACTATTTAATCCTTAATAAAGGGAAGGTCTTTTGGATCTTCCCTTTTTTTGTTTATACGTCTATGAAAAAAAATTTACAAAGATCTTTAATAGGGCTTCAGGCTTTACTTCCTTTTTCTGTGTTGGCATTAGATCAAATCCCAACATTAAATCGCCCAGTGCCCTACGAGGGGCAATTGGGTAATTTTGAATTATGGGGACAGTATGATTATTCGGGTAAAGACTTGGATTTTGTGGGTGCGATTAGTCCAGAGGACACCTCTTATATAGAGCAACACACTAATATTTTGGCGGGGTTAAACCTTGGGGTCTATAAGGGGTTGCAGCTACGCTATAACTATTTATATTCAGAGCAGTCGGCTGTACGCGCGGTTGAACCAATGAATATTAATACCGAGTATGATGGGCATGATGTGCGCGTACAGTATTCATGGGATTTTTCACCGAGTTGGCTTTTGAATGTTCAAGCGGGGTTCCGAAATCACAGCATAACACCACTCGGTTTTTTAGAATATGATATTAACAATATCCATATAGAATCATTAGATGGGTCGCCTGTATTAAGTATTTCATCGTCAGATTCTGCCTACCTTTTTGGAGCAAGCCTTACTAAAGCATTTGCTCAAGATGTACAAATAACATTAGGGCTAGAAGGCCGGTTTGTTGATGTGAATGCTAATTTTAATTCTTCTTTATTAAGTGACCCTGTATTGGCGAATATTCTTCAGGATGAAATTCCACAACAAACACCTTGGCAAGAACAACACATGGTAGTAACCGCCGCTTTTGAATGGCATGTGTGGAAACCTTTTAGTGTCGCGATGGACTTCAAGCATTATCAAATATGGCGTGAGAATTATCAGCCGAAGGCAGGTAAGCAAGATTATAATAATAACCAGCAATTTGATTT
>ENA-ORXI01003327-ORXI01003327.1-sediment-metagenome-genome-assembly--contig:-NODE-3327-length-10914-cov-4.273692_pt1 | contig 10914 bp, 10 predicted proteins | sample MGYA00237861_ERZ511468 | MGnify/ENA primary metagenome ERZ511468 (study PRJEB26299, sample SAMN06266213) | sediment metagenome | isolation source: Hudson Canyon methane seep mesocosm | place...
ACGGGAATTATAGGAAAAAATTACCCTCTTGTCAAGGGTTTAATCTTGATTGTAGCTTAAATGTTGGAATTCTTTTTTTCGGTGCTTTTTGTTGATTATTTATTCTTGTTAAGGATTATACAAGAGCATTGAAAGTGCTTATATTTAAGACTTATATCAGATTTATTACGTTTTCAAAATTGTAATTATTCGAAAATATGATATAAAGTTACAATATCTTAATGTTTAAAAAAAATATAAATATTTTATGATTAAGTACACTTAAAGTGTATCTATATGTTTTTCATGTGACGACAAAGCCAATATATTTGGCTTACATAAGCTTTTCCTGCCCAAGTCTATAATCTCAAGATTGACATAAGTAGGATTACTTTAAGTACGTAAATATATCAAACCACATTAACATGGTGAGTGACATTGGTTCAATCCTATCCAGATTCACCACTTATCGAATATATCTATTTTTATTCTGTTATAGTAAAAATACAAAATATAATAATTTGGTAAATTTTATTATATTTAACACTATCTCAATTGGCTATATTTTTTGAAGTGAGATTAGATGAAGTTTTAAATACATAATTTAAAAGCTCACTTTGTTTGTTCCATAATCCCATAAGGCTTGTGGAACTTTGTAGTTTTTAATTTTTGAATACTTTGTGGAACACGGAAAACTTATTTGGGTGTTTTATGTTCCACAAACTAGAATATATGGATGGAGGAATAAAATAAGATTTATTTATACAATATATAGTAAAATTTTATAAAGGACTTATATGTTTAATAAAGATTTTTTAAAAAATCTAACCATTCTTTATGTTGAAGATGATGAGATTACAAGACTTAAGCTTGCCAAGATACTAAAAAGAATATTTAAAGATGTCCTTTTAGCTTCAAATGGACTTGAGGGATATATTTTATTTCAAGAACAACAACTTGCAAATAATACGATTGATTTAATTTTGAGTGATATCAATATGCCTAAAATGAACGGTATAGAGATGCTTGAAAATATTAGAAATCTTGATACTGAAATACCAATTATTTACACAACCGCAAGAACTGAATCTGAACATCTTTTAAATGCAATAGAATTGAATGTAAATCATTATGTATTAAAACCAATTGATACTGAAGATATTATCTCACGTATTCAAAAAGTATGTGAAAAAAAATATTATCAAAATATGATACAAGCAAAAAAGAATGAATTAGAAAAATATCTGGGAATTATTGATAATGTAGCAATTGTGCTAAAAATGAATTCCAAAAAAGAAATTACTTTTGTAAATCCGTTACTCATTGAGACTTTTAAATATGAAAAAGAAGAAATATTAAATAAAAAACTTGAAGAGTTTATTCATAAGGATATATCAAAATCACTTATAGTTGAGATATGGGAAACGATAGAAAAAGGTATTACTTGGTGCTCAGATATAAAATACCAAGATAAAGATAAAAATGATTTTTATATAAATAGTACAATTTTTAAAATAACAAAGGATGAAGGGCTTGAATATATTTATATAGGATTTTTATCTACAGATAATGTAAATAAACAAAGAGAGTTTAAAAAAAGAGTCATTAGTAATTATCAAGAATTTAAAAAAAATAAATCCGATGATACTCGGAAAATAGATGATTTAAAAAGTGATTTAAGTAATAAAAATGATACTGAAAAGTATTTGCAAGATTTATTATCTGAAGCCAAACAAAAAAATCAACAACTTTTAAGTCAAATAGATTTTTATGAAAAGGAAATTAACAATAAAAATAGTTCTCATTTAAAATCTTTAGATACTTCAAAAAACAGTTTAGAAAAAATATCAAGTTCTTACAAAAAAGCTCTTATGACAATTGATTCCATAAAAAAAGATAATGAGCATTTATCAAAAGATAATGTGTTAAAAAGTGAGACTCTAACCAAACAAGAAGAAATGATAGAGATGCAAAAAGAAATCATTATAGACCTTAGAGATACAATAAAAAATATTGATGAATAAAATATATGTTATTCTTTATTTGGCAAACTTATTATAAATTTGGCTCCATTATTACCATTTCCAACTTCTAAATTACCATTAAAACTTGATTTGACAACTAGTTTTACCATATAAAGACCAGTACCAGTACCCTCTTCTTTTGTTGTATAGTAGGGGTCAAATATTTTCTCAATATCATCAACCTTAATACCTCCTGCATTATCTTCAATAATTAATGTTGTCGTATTAATATCTGAGGAGGCACTTATATTGATTGTTTTATTATCTATTTTTTTTTCTAAAAAAGCATCTTTTGCATTGGTTAAAAGGTTTAAAATTACTTGTTCTAATTCTGTTAATACTCCATAAACTTTTTCTTCTTTGATATTTACGTTAATTGCAATTTCATATATAGTAAATTGTTTTTCTATCAGATTTATTGCTTTGGTAATGGATTCTTCTAAAAGAAATATTTTTTTATTTTTATCTGGATTAAAGAAGTTTCGAAAGCTATCAATTGTTTCACTCAAGAATTTAATTTGTTCTTTTGTATTTTTTGTAAAATCGACTATAAAATCATCATCAATCTCTCCAAACTTATGAGACTCTTTTACATCATCACAATATAATGACAATACATTGAGTGGTTGTTTCATTTGATGTGAGATTACACCTATCATTTCGCCCATAGTTGCCATTCTTGCTTGATGTCTAAGTATTTCATCTTTTTTAGTTAATTCTGCATCTTTCTCTATATTTTTCTTAAATAAATCGATATAAATTTTTAATTTTGCATTTAAAAGTGTATCATCTATAGGTTTTGTTATGTACTCGATTGCACCAAGATTATAACCTTTTTTTTGATATTCATTTTTATCGTAAATACCAGAAATAAATATAAGTGGAATATCTTTTGTTCTCTCAATACCATTTAAGTATTCTGCAAATTCAAAACCATCAATGTCTGGCATTTGAACATCTGTAAGTATTAATTGTATGTCATTTTTCATTAAAATCGACATACCATCTTGAGCACTTAGGGCTGTAAAAATATTTACATCAAAATTATCTTTAATGATTAATTTTAAAGAGTGTATATTCTGTTCTATATCATCTACTAGTAAGATATTAAACTTTTCCATAGTAACCTTCCTTTAGCTTATTAATAGCTTTTATAACAACAGTATTGTCAATTGGTTTTTGAATTAATAAATCTATATTTTCAGTATGTTTAGCATTTGAGCTCAAAGCAACTAATTTAATATTAGAATTTATTAACTTTGAGATATCTAAATATTTAGAATCTATATCCAAGATTAAAATATTTAAACTATCTTTATCTAGTTGTGGTAATAATTCATCTAAAACTTTTATTTGTACTAATTCTATTTCTTTGACTTTTTTTAATGCAATAATTAAAGAAAAAAATCCTGCAGGATTATTATTATTTAAATAGATTGTTGTTTTTTCTTTTTTAATATTCTTTTCATCTTCAAATAATTCTACTTTATCTGTATTTAGACTTTCAAAATTAGTAGAAGTAGTCACCTTAATGGTTTCATCTGAAATATTTGAAATAATTGGCTTTTTAGGGATAACTAATTTGAAGATACTTCCCTCTTTCAACTGGCTTATAACACTTAGCTCCCCACCTATTAGATGTGATAACTCTTTAGATATACATAGACCCAGACCAGTTCCTCCATATTTTCTTGTAGTACTTCCATCAACTTGCTTAAATCTATCAAATATATGTTCGATCTTATTTAAGGGGATACCTATTCCACTGTCAATTACTTCAACAATAATATTTTTACTATCTTGAGTTGTATTTAATTTTACGACCCCTTGGTTAGTAAATTTGATTGCATTACTAAGAAGGTTTTGAAGTATCTGTTTTATTCTTTTGCTATCTGAAATAATAGTTTCCTCCATAAAAGTATTTTTTTGGAGCAAAATATTTTTTTTATCTGCTATTGGTTTCATCGTATCGTACAAATCATTTATAAGCATTGTAATATTTGTTTTTTGAAGTTCTATTGACAATTCCCCTGCTTCAATTTTAGAAACATCTAATATGTCATTAATTAGTAAGAGTAATTCATCTCCTGACTTTGTTATAATTTTGAGATTTTTTATATGTTCTTCATCTAATATATTTTTACTATTTTTAGCCATTACAGATGATAAAATATGAATAGAATTTAATGGTGTTTTTAATTCGTGACTCATATTTGCTAAAAATTCATCTTTATATCTGTTTGATTCTTCCAAAACTATTTTTTGTTTTTGCAATTCTCTATTTCTAGTTTTTAAATCTATTTGCATTTTATTCATAGATTTGGATAGCGTTCCTATTTCATCTTTTTTATCTTGATAAGGTATTAGGGGTTGCTTATTATCCCCAATGTCTTTTGCCGCTTGTGTTAGGTTTGTAAGCATATTTGTTAATCTACTACCAATAAAATATGCTAAAATAGTAGAAATCAGGATTTCAATAATAATTATAAAAATTGTTTTTGTTTGATTGTCTTTTATAAATTTTGAGCTTTCTGATGTATCAAAAATAATATACATGGTACCTATAAATGATTCGTCTTCTTTCATTTGTTTGATTCTTATTTCATAATTTTCACTAGAAATAGAGATACTTTTGTTTTGTTTTATAGTTAAGAGTTCATTTAAACTTAAATGAGCATAATCATATACTTTAGAGAGTATTCGATTCTGCTTATCTAAAATTACAATCGAGTTAATATACACTTGCTTTTTGGTATTCTCTACTAAATTATCTAAAGTTGCAAGGTCATATACACTTATAGGAACTATTAGAAGCTGCTCAAGAAAAGAAATATTTGATTCAATTTTTTCTTTAATTAACTGTTTTGATGAGTTGTTAATGGTAACAAAGTTTATTGAAACAATTAATACAATAAAAAACATTTCTAATAGAACAAAAGATAGTATAAACCTATATTTAAATGACATAATATTATTCTTTAACCCCAAGTTTTTTTATGATGTCATATTCGTTTGAATTAATTTTGATAAAATTCTTAATGCTTAACCTATTCTTGATATCTGTAGGCATATTAATAAATGCTTTTTGAAGTTTTGATACAGTTTGTTTATCAACTTTAGGATGGTATGCAATTGGATGACTTGGGTAAGGTTTTGTCTTATATACAATATGAAGTTTATCTTTATCATTTTTATCAACAAAATTATTATATGTTCTAATAATACCTCCACCTAAAAAACCTATGTCTCTAGATATTCCTTTATATACAGAATCATGTGAATTTACATATAGTACATTTGCTTCTTTATCTATATTAAAATTAAATTTTTCGTTTACTTCAAATTTGGGTAAAAGTGTCGCTGCAAAAGCATTTGGAGCAGGAAAAAGAAAAGTTTTTCCTTTTAAATTATTTTTTGAAAAATCAACTTTTTTATCTTTTGAGAGCAAAATACCAACTATATTTTTATCTGCTCTTGTAAAAGCTTCATATTTTTGTGTTTTATTTGCAATGATAAAGTGATATGGATTCATGTATGATAAATCATATTTTCCTGCGTATAATTCTTTTTCAAACTTTGGAATCGATTTCTCTGTTTTAAAAATAATTTTTATGCCTGTCTCTTTATATAAATAATCCGTAACTTTAATCCATTTTTTTGATAATTTCAATGGACTTTGCTGTGGTACTACACCTAATGTTAATTCTGTTGCAATTGCATAAACTGCAATTAATATTATAAGTATAACTTTCTTCATAATAAATCCTTTTATATGACTACTAATTTATTTGTTAACATATCTTCAATATCTTTAATATCAATAATTAAATCTGCACCTTTAATACTTTTGTTTTCTGAAACTATAATAACTTTTGTATCTAATTGTTTTGCTTTATTTATTAATTTAGAATAGTATTTATCTTTTTCACTATATTTTATAACAATAGTGTCAAACTGTTCATTTTTGATTAACTCAAATGCGTCTTTTAAGAAGTCTAATTGCTTAATATTTACTCCCAGTTTTTTTAACTTTATAAAAGTGCTAAAAAAACAGACATAATCATCACTTACAATAAGGATATCTTGAATTTTTGATTTACAAGGAATTGACTTTGCTTTTTTAATAACTAAATCTTTTATACTTATTTTTTTATCTTTGCTTTGGATTGTATCTTTATTCAGTATTTTGGGTAAAGTTAATGTAAATGTAGCCCCTTTGTTAATTTTGCTATTAACAATAATTTCACCACCTAATAATTGGGAAAGCTCTTTACATATAGACAGTCCCAAACCAGAACCACCAAATTTTCTTGAAATACTTCCATCAACTTGTTTAAACCTGTCAAAAATATGATCAATTTTATCTTGAGGTATTCCTACTCCATCATCTTTTACTATAATAACTATATTGTCCTTTTCATTTTTTAGAAAGAATCTTATTTTTCCATTTTGAACAAACTTTAAAGCGTTGGACAAAAGATTTTTTACTATTTGCCTAATTCTCGAAATGTCAGAATATATTGTTCCTATGTTGTTATCAAATTTACATTCAAATGTTAAACCTTGGTTTTTCATAAGTGGAGCAAACATTTCCTCTAAATTAGTCATAACTTCAAATATATTTATTTCTTCAATCTCTAATAGCATTTCTCCTGCTTCTAGTTTGGATATATCCAATACATCATTAATTAAAAGAAGTAAGTCATTCCCACACTCATTGATGATTTTTATATTTTTTAGTTGACTTTTATTTAACTTTGATTCTTTATTGTTTGACATTACTGAAGATATAACAATAATTGAATTTAACGGTGTTTTCAACTCATGACTCATATTTGCTAAAAAAACATCTTTAAATTTATTCGAATCAATTAACTCTAGTCTTTGGTTATCTAGCTCCTTTGCCAGAAGCATTAACTTTCTGTTTTTTTTCTCCAATTGTTCAATATTTAAACAGGCATCTATACTTGTGTTAAGTTTATTTGCCATCCCTTTAAATAAAGTATCCAAAAACTTTAAATCAATTTTATCATTTTGGAAGATAAGAATAACCAAACCTTTTTTCAATGGTAAAAATATAACTTTTTTATTTTCTTTTTCTTTTATAATGTTAAAGGAGTTATATATTTTTGAATAATTTTCAAGCTCAAAATTTTTTTTCTCTCCTACTTCTGAAAAAAGATTATACTTTTGTTCTGTATCTCTTAAATAAAAACAAGTATACAATGCAAAAGTTTCAACTTTTAAGGTCTCCAAAACTTCTGTTAACATAAGACTTAAGTCTAAGTTATTCCCAATAGAGCTGTGGCACTTATGTGTTATTTGTAGTTCTTCTATTCTCATAGTGTTTCTTTTTTGGGTAAGGGTAAATTTATTATAAAAACAACTCCCTCTTTTGTATTTTCAAAAGTCAAATGTGATCGAAAACTTGATTCAATAACAAGTTTTACCATATAAAGGCCTATTCCTGTTCCTTTTTCTTTTGTAGTAAAATAGGGACTAAATATTTTTTCTTTTATTCCTTCTGAAATACCACCTGCATTATCTTCAATTGAAAACTCAATTCTGTCATCTTTTTTTAGGCTTTTTATAATTATTTGTTTTGATTTTATATTGTTTTCAACTAGAGCATCTTGGGCATTGGAAATAAGATTTAAAATAACTTGTGCAAATTCTGATTCTATTCCAAAGATTCTTTCTTCTTGAAAATCCATAGTTATTTCAATTTCATTTAAATTTAATTGTTTTTTCAATATTGAAAGTATTTTATTTACGCTTTCTTGAATACTAAACTCTCTTTTGACTTTATTTGGATTGAAAAAATCTCTAAAGTTGTCAATGGTTTTACTTAAAAATTGTATTTGTTCTTTTGTGTTTTCATCAAAATCCAATACAAATTCTTTATTTACTTCTCCATATTCAAAAGTACTCTTAACATCTTGGCAAAAAAGAGATAAGATATTTAAAGGTTGTTTTAGTTGGTGTGCTATAACTCCAATCATTTCACCCATTGCGGCCATCTTTGATTGGTAAATTATCATTTCGTCTTTTTTCCTTAATTCATCTAAATCATTTAATTTATCTTCAAATAAATTAATATATATCTTCAGTTTTGAGGTTAATAATTCATTATCGATAGGTTTTGTTATATATTCAACAATACCTAAATCATAACCTTTTTGTTTATACTCAGCCTTATCATAAATTCCCGTGATTAAAATAACAGGGATCTCTCTTAGTTTGTCTATACCTTTTAAATATTCTGTAAATTCAAATCCATTGATATCTGGCATTTGAATATCTGTAAGAATAAGGTGTACATCTGTTTTTATTAATATATCAATAGCTTCTTCTGCACTTTTAGATGTTAATATTTTAACATCAAACTCATCTAAAATCATCATAGATAAAGAGTCTAAGTTTTGTTCAATATCATCAACTAATAAAATTGTAAATGTTTGATTCATAATATCTCTTTTTTACTTTTTTATGATGTATCCAACACCACGAACATTTTTTATTAACTCAAAATCAATGTGTTTTCTAATATCTCTAATATGACTGGAAATAGTATGCATATCTTTAAAAGCATCTTCATATACAAAATCTGCAATCGTATCAAAAGATAAAACTCTTCCTTGGTTTTTGATTAACAGATATAAAATTTCATTCTGTTTTTTTGATAGTATGATTGCTTCTTTTTCTTTGAATAATTGTTTGTCATTTAAATCATATTTATATCCATTTTCAAACTCTATATAATCTTTAAAATGGAAACTTTTTATGATTGTTTCCATCCTAAGCTCCAATTCTGCAAGTTCAAATGGTTTTTTTAAATAATCACTACATCCAAGCTCATAAGCTTTTTTGACTTTTTCTATGTCAACCATAGCACTTATCATAATGACAGGCAAATCAATTTTTTTATCTCTTAAAAACTCTAAGACTTCAAAACCATTTATATTTGGAACATTTATATCAAATATAAAAAAATCAAATTCATATAAATTTATATTGTCAAGCATATTTAAACCGTCATCAAATCCAACGATTTCATAACCTTTCAGAGAAAAGTATTTCTCAATATGTTTTTTTAATAAATAGTCATCTTCAAGTAATAGAATTTTCATTTTTCTTCTTTGTACATGAAGCTAAATTTTGTAAAATTATTTATAGAATTTACTTTAACTTCAATTTTATTTTTTTGACATACTTGGGCAACAATATCTAAACCAATTCCTAGTCCTAAGCTATTTGAATCTTCTTGAAATAAATTTGCAAAAATCTTGTCGGGGTCTTTTATAATTCGTCCTTGGTTTTGGATTGAAAAAACTATTTTATCATTCTTACTTTTTATCTTAACCTCAATATTTGTATTAACACTTGAATATTTAATGGCATTTGATAATACATTTAAAACAAGTCTTTTTAATTCGGTGTTATTAATATATATCATGGGATTTTCAATTTCATTAGAAAAGGAAAAAGTTAATTGTTTTGTTTGTGCAAATGGTTTAAAATATTTAAGTTGTTTTTTTATAAATAAATCAAGTTCAATCCATTGCGCATCAAAAGGGCTTACTTCTTTTTTTATTGCATAATAAATATCATCTGATACCACATTTAGGTTTAATAGGGCAGCTTCAATACTTTCAATATATTCACTGCTTCCATATTCTAAAACCTGCATTTCTATTCCAGTTTTCATTACGCTTAAAGGTGTGTATATTTCATGAAATGATTTTTCAACTAAATTATTTAGTGAGCTTATTATCAAACTCGTTTGTAGGTGGGCTTTAACTCTAATAATAACTTCTTGTTCATTAAATGGTTTTGGAATATAATCAATGCCGCCCACATTAAATGCTTTTACCTTATCTTCGACACTAGTAAGTGCAGATAAAAATATCACCGGTATACCTTTTAAATTCTTGTCTTTTTTTAATAATTTACAGGTCTCATACCCATCAATATTAGGCATCATTATATCCAGAAGAATTAAATCTGGTTTAATAGTATTTGCGATTTCTATACCTTTTAATCCATCTTTTGCCATAAATAATTCATACCCATGACTATCAAGGATATGTCTTAAAACATTAATATTTTCTGCTATATCATCTATTATAAGTATTTTGTTGTTAAGTAATTTTTTCATAGGACTTCATCTTTGATATTATTTATTATTTCATTAAAATTATAGTTATTTAAATATTCTTTTAAAAGTTCTTTTGATCTCTTATCTTCTACCTTTTCAATCAATTGGGATAATTTCTTATACTGACCTAATTTTGCATAATTAAGAATATCTTCTTTTAATAATTCATTCTCTATAACTATAAAATCACCTTTTTTACTATTGACTGTATCATCCATATATTCAAATTCTTTACCACTAAAGAAAATCAATACTTGGTCTATATCACTAAAACTATATGGCTTTATAATGTAGTTTGTAAAACTTTGACTTATTGACTTTAAATCATCACTCATAACAGAAGATGTCAACGTGACAAAAGTAATTTCTTTATTTTTTCTTAATTTTTCAATCGAAGGCCCGAAAGCATAATCACCCTCAGTCAAACTTCAGTTTCATAATCAATAAGGCCAGCGCCAAAATTAAGGTAATCGCATTCCAGAAAATCATCGGAGTTTTAGCAAGAAATATCCCGTAAATAAGCCAACACAATACTCCCAGGCTAAACACCGAAAACATACCCAACGAAAGATCTGAAGCAGATTTACTTTTCCAAGTTTTCAATACCTGAGGAACAAAAGCAACCGTCGTCAAAAATCCTGCAAAATAACCTACGAGTGTTGCACTATCCATTTAATCCAGCCCTTCCTTTCCTTGATGTTCAAATTTTTCGGATGAGCAAAAATCCACCGACTAACAACATTACTCCCAGCA
>ENA-ORXI01003329-ORXI01003329.1-sediment-metagenome-genome-assembly--contig:-NODE-3329-length-10912-cov-4.845501_pt1 | contig 10912 bp, 11 predicted proteins | sample MGYA00237861_ERZ511468 | MGnify/ENA primary metagenome ERZ511468 (study PRJEB26299, sample SAMN06266213) | sediment metagenome | isolation source: Hudson Canyon methane seep mesocosm | place...
GAAAAAGAAGATAAAGATGAACTATTAAAGACCATGAACTCTTATAAAAATTATGAAGTTCCTTTATCTACGCCAATGGCCTTAATCAGACTTTACCAAAGAAAGCACAAGAACAAATATATTGAGGGTCAGTGGTATTTAAATCCATACCCAGAAAAATTGGCCTTAAGGGCTAATATCTGATTATTATCTGGAATTGAATGCTATTTTAAGTAGTATTTCGGCAATCTCGTCTCTAGATCCAAAATAATCAGTAATCTTGATTTTTAGATTTGGATTCTTTTGTGAACTTTTTTCAACTTCAGCAGGAATGTCTTTTGTTATATGGACTCCAGCAGATAAAAAATAAGGCAATAATGTCACTTTCGTTGCCCCAATGGATGCACACTTGTCAATGGCTTCCGTTATAGAAGGTTTTTCAAACTCTAGAAATGCTGGCATAACGACTTCAAACTCCTTAACTTTAAATAAGGCTATTTTTTTTGCTATGGACTCTATTTCGAGGTTTGATTCCTTTCTTCTGCTACCATGAGCGAGGAGTATTAATACATGCATAGTTTTATTTAAGATTAAGTTTGTTAGAAAGAGTAATTTAATGTTGTCTAAAGTCGGCAAAAACGCTTAGCAATATTACTAATATGTTTTTCAGATAAAGCCAATTTATAAGGTATCTTATCACATTGCATGTTTTAATCGATTCATTTGAAGTTGTATGAAGAATCAAAGTAGAATTTCAGGTTGGCTAAATTAATATGAAGATTGTTATTCTAGGAGGGACCGGATTAATTGGAGAAGCTTTAAAGGAGAACTTTATACTCCATCATGAGGTTGAATGTATTGGCAGAGAAGCCTTTATTTCCTTTGAAACTTTGTTGAGTGCGGTTCGAGACTGCGATCTCGTGATTCAACTATCTGGTGCAAATATTTCAAAGCGATGGTCTTCTTCATACAAGAAAGAGATTTGGTCAAGTAGAGTGGATGCGACAAATTTGTTAGCAGGTGTTATTCATTCCTTGCCTAATAAACCAAAAATTATTTGTGCATCGGCTGTCGGTTTTTATCCAGAATCCGATTGTAAACACCCATTAAACGAAACGAATAATTCTCCAGGAAGTGATTTTCTAGCAAGACTATCAGTGGCATGGGAAGCGGCAGCAAAGTCAATTTCAAAAGACGCTATCATTTTCAGATTTGGCGTTGTTTTGTCAAAAAAAGGTGGTGTATTAAAACAAATGTATTTGCCATATCTATTAGGTTTTGGCGGCCCAATTAAGGGCGGCAACCATTGCTTTTCTTGGGTTCATATAAATGACTTAATTAAAGCCTTTGAATTTATTCTCAACCATACAGATGCTAGAGGAATATATAACTTGACTTCACCTCAACCTATTCAACAAAAATATTTTGGCAAAGTGTTGGCTAAAGCTCTTAAAAGACCGTTCCTTGTTCCACTCTTTGAGTGGCAGTTAAAATTATTATTTGGTAAAGGTTCAAAAGTCCTAACTCAAAGTATTTCTGTTATTCCTAAATTTCTATTAGATAAGGGCTTTGTTTTTGACTTTCCTGACATTGAGAGTGCATTACTAGATCTGATACAAAATAAATAATTAGTCGAGTCTTTAGTATCTGAGAATTTGACAGAATAAAAATAAATCTCAATTTTTAAGTTTAGAACAATAGTGGAAATTAATGATATGAATATATTTTATTTAGATAGTAACCCAAAAACATGTGCTGAGATGCACCATGATAAACATTGCAGTAAAATGTTAGTTGAGTATGCACAGCTTATGTCAACTGCTCATAGAGTTCTTGATGGCGTGGAATACACAGATAGAACCTTATCAGGCCGACGCATACAAAGATGGCATCATAATAATGATGATGACTTATACAAAGCATCACATATAAACCATCCAAGTAATATATGGCTTCGCCTTAGTAAAAACAATTACAAATTTCTATATGAAATGTGGTGTCATCTACATGATGAGTTTCTTAAGCGTTATGGTAAACCACATATGTCATATACCAAATTACACAAAGTACTAGCTAATCCACCAAAGAATTGTGGAGATATGCCATTCACACAACCTGCGCAGACGATGCCAGAAGATGTCAAGCATCAGGACAGCATTATTGCATATAGGAATTATTATATAAAGTACAAGAAAGATTTTGCTACTTGGAGAACATCTACACCCGCTTGGTATAAAACAGCATGAAAAAACTAGTATTGGATATAACTGCACAGCAAGAATAATCGAAGATATGGAGGCAAGCGGAATTGTAAGCTCGATGAATAGTGCAGGCAATAGAGAAGTTTTGGCACCAGAACCCATAGAGCCTGACGACTAATAAACACAAAAACTACCCTTCAAAAAAAACCATTTTAATTATGTACTATTAAAGTATTTTTTATGGTTATTATGTTTATTTTTTTTAAGCATATACAACTCATGAAAAAATCTCTAAGTTTAATATTATTCTTAATATTTTGTACCCAAATTCACGCCCATAAGCCTGTTTTCAATGAAAATTCAAGTTATCCGCCAGACGCGCCTTACGAAATAGAAGATCCCGAAATATCTAAGGCTATATATTCAACACTGTCTGGTGATGCCCACTTTTATCGCATAGAATCTGACAAAGATTTTAATTTTTATGCAGGTATTTTAGCTGCCAAGATTGGTGAATGCGCTCTTGAAGAAAAGTTTTCTTTTGAGGTGCTAGACTCAGAATTTCACTTAATATACCTAGCTGATGGTGAAAACTTTGAATGGACTCCATGGTATGAAGAGTATGGAAAACAGTGGTATTGGAATGGTCCAGAAATTGGTGAAAACTTTCGTTCAAATGAAGTTTTTAAAGCTGGAACCTACTATATCAAAGTATTTAATAATTCAAACATGGGCCAATACATCATAGCTGTTGGTGACATTGAAAAGTTCTCACTTACTGATATCGTTGGCTTAGTTTTTTCGATGGGAAAGATCGAAGATAAGTTTTGGGATCCAAGTCTATGTGTTAGTGGTTAGCCTGTGAAGAAACTACTACTTCTAATGTTATTAAATTTCACAACAATAGCCTCAGCTAATGAGGCCCTTAGTTTTCCATTTACTCAAGATAGCGTAAAAAACTGGAAATTTGTTAGTGACCAAGTGATGGGAGGAGTTTCTGAAGGCAATGTTTCACTTGAAAAAGATGGGGATATGGTTTTTGCAAGACTTACTGGCGATGTGAGCACAAGAAATAATGGCGGATTTATACAGTTACGTTCTAAAGTCTCATTATTCAACAAGCCAAAGATGTTTCAGTTAATTCATGATGCTGACAAAGATGGTAAAAAGCTTCAAGGTGTTCGATTAAATGTTCGAGGTAATGGAGAAACTTACCATGTTATGATTCGAACTTATTTAAATTGGTCTCCAAGTGACTATTATTCTCATACGTTTGAGACAAGTCCAGATTGGAAGCAGGTTAACCTGCCTTTTAGTGAATTCAAGCGCTCAAAGTCAAGGAGTACAGCCCTAAATATTAATGAAATAAGAGATTTTGGTATTGTTGCTTTTGGTCGTGATTTCAAGTCTGATGTTTCAGTTTCAAAAATAGAGTTTTATTAATGGCGTTATAAAAAATAATCTTAAGTAATGAAAATTGCAATTATTGGAAGTGGAATTTCTGGATTAACGGCTGCCTACCTTCTTCATGAAGATCACGAGTTGACGCTCTATGAAGCAAACGACTATATAGGCGGTCACACCCACACTCATGAGCTAGAGATTGAAGGGAAGAAGTGGAGAGTTGACTCAGGCTTTATCGTTTACAATGAAAAAACTTACCCTAACTTTATCAAGCTGTTAAGAAAGCTCAAAATTGTCAGCCAAAAATCTTCAATGGGTTTTAGTGTAAAAGCTCCATGCAAGCAACTTGAATATTCAGGTAGTTCATTAAACGCTTTATTTGCACAAAGGCGAAACCTGTTCCGTCCTTCATTTTATATAATGATTAAAGACGTACTGCGATTCAATCGTGTTGCAAAAAGTAAGCTCGAAGGACTGGTTGAGTCTATAACCATAAAAGAGTTTTTAAAACAAAATAAATTTAGCAAACACTTTATAGAAAATTATATTGTTCCTATGGGCGCAGCTATTTGGTCTACGGCAACTGAAAAAACGATCGAAATGCCTGCTGCCTTTTATATTCGTTTTTTTCAAAACCACGGCTTGTTGCAAATAAATAACCGACCACAATGGTGGGTTATTAAGGGCGGCTCAAAAAGCTACATAGAAAAAATTAAAGAAGGTTTTGAAAAACAGATTAGGCTCTCAACCCCAGTTAAAAAAGTAATAAGATATAAAAATGAAGTTGAGGTATGTTTTGGCAAGGACGGCAAGCACTCTAACATGTTTGACAAGGTAATTATTGCGACTCACAGTGACCAAGCGCTACAAATACTAGATAAGCCAAATGCTAAAGAGAAAGAAATCTTAAGCGCTTTGCCATATCAAGAAAATAAGGCTTTACTTCACACAGACGAATCAATACTGCCGAGAAAAAAACAAACCTGGTCAAGCTGGAACTACTTATTAAACAAAGATATAAAAAGGCCAGTAACTTTAACATACAGCATGAATATATTGCAATCTTTGACCTCCAAGACGCATTTTTTAGTAACACTAAATAATAGTGAAAACATAGATCCTAAAAAAATATTAAAAAAACTTACATACCAACACCCTTTGTTTACAGTTGAAGGAATAAAGTCACAGAAAGAAAAGCATCTTATCAGCGGCAAGAACAATACTTTTTATTGCGGCGCATACTGGGGAAATGGTTTTCACGAAGACGGAGTTGTAAGTGCATTAGATGTTTGTAAGTTTTTTGGGAAAACCTTATGAACATATCCAAAAACCATCAACTATACTGGGGCACGATTAATCATCGGCGGCATGTACCGTTTAAGCGCTTTTTTTCTTATCCAATTTTTATGGCTTACATAGATATTACTTCTCTTCATACCACTATGAAGCCATCATTTCTTTGGAATGTAAATAAACCTGCGCTGGCCTCTTTTAGAAGACAAGACTATCATGGAGACCCTTCTGTTTCTTTGGAGTCAGCTGTTCGAAAAACCTTGAAAGATAAAACTGGAAAAACTTTCAATGGGCCAATAAGGCTGCTTACTCATTTAAGGTATTTTGGGCACTGTTTTAATCCTGTGAGCTTTTACTACTGTTTTAATGAATCAGATGAAAATGTAGAAGCAATAATGGCAGAGGTTACTAACACTCCGTGGAAAGAGAGGTACGCATATGTTGTTGATAAAAAGTCTCAAAGTAACAGCAAGCCTAACTTTTCTGCATCACCAAAAAAACAACTACACGTTAGCCCTTTTTGGGGCATGGACCATGATTATGAGATGTTGTTCTCTCTGCCCGAAGACTCTTTGAGTGTTCATATGAAGAATTTTAAAGAGAAAGAAAAAGTTTTTGATGTTACCCTGAGCCTAAAAAGAAGACCCTTTACAAACAGAACACTTTTGACAGCCCTTTTAAGGTTTCCACTGTTGACACTTATGGTTGTTTATAGAATTCATTGGCAAGCCGTCAAACTTTATATTAGACGAGCGCCTTTTTTTACACATCCTGACAAAATATAAGTAAGGAGAAAAAACATGACTAAAAAATTATCGGTTGCAGGACTAGCAAGCGACATTCATCACAAAGGAAAAAGCACAACAACCACAGCCTTTTTTAAAAGCATATTGCTAAAAAAACTTAGAGGCTTAAGGTTTGGCCGACTAGTCATAGTAGATGGGTCTAACACATTTATTTTTGGCGATCAACACTCTGAACTTCGCGCGACAATAACTGTGACTTCACAAGAGTTTTATGTTTTTTTAGGAAGCGGTGGTACTTTAGGGGCTGCAGAAGCCTATACTACAGGTTACTGGTTTGCCGACAACCTTGTTAGCTTAGTACAAATAATCATAAAAAATAAAAAAACAATGGAGAATCTTGAGTCAGGCCTTGCAAGACTGGCCAATCCCTTTAACAAAATCATTCATAAAAGAAGACAAAACAACATCACAGGCAGCAAAAAAAATATCTTGGCTCACTATGATCTCAGCAACGACTTCTACCAGCTTTGGCTTGACTCAACAATGACGTACTCATGTGGCGTATTTTTAAACGACGACTCTAGCATGAAAGAGGCATCAATAGAAAAGATTGATAGGTTCTGCAGGAAGTTAAAGTTAACCAAAGATGACAAGGTGCTTGAAATTGGAACTGGCTGGGGAAGCTTTGCGCTTCACGCAGCAAGGAATTACGGCTGCCACGTTACCACAACAACTATTTCTGACAACCAGTTTAGTTACGTGTCTGATTTAATTAGCAAGGAAAACTTATGGTCCCAAATTACTTTATTGAATAGCGACTATAGAGAGCTTGAAGGCTCATATGACAAAATAGTGTCGATAGAAATGATCGAGGCAGTTGGTCCCGACCATGTTTCTGGATTTTTTAACAAAGTTTCGTCTTTATTGCGTCCAAGCGGCCTAATGGCTCTTCAGGGAATTACATACAATGACCCAGACTTTGAAGCCTATAAAAACTCGGTGGACTTTATAAAAAAATACATTTTTCCTGGCGGGTGTTTGGTTTCAGTTTCTCAAATAAAGGACGCTATAAAGGTTAAAACTGACTTAACTCTAGTTGAAGTAGAGGATATCACGCAGCACTATGCAAGAACTATTAAATACTGGAGGCAAGACTTTATAAAGGCGCTTCCAGAAATAAGAAGCCTTGGGTTTTCTGAGTCTTTTATTAGAATATGGGAGTTTTATCTTGTATATTGCGAAGCCGGCTTTCTTGAAAACTTAATTGGGGACTTTCAGTTTGTTTTTGCTAAGCCTGGCTCTAAAAACAATCACATAACAAATTAAAATATGATTAAAGCATTGATTAAGCTTGCTGAAAAAGGGCTATTACCTGACGTTTTTATTAGGCTTGGAATAAGTCAGCTGTGTGGACAGAGACTTTCTAAGGCAAAAGTTTTAAGTACACAGGCTATGGAAGAAAAACATCAGCACTGGATTAATATATTAAAAAAAAGCCCCGTTGCGCTGGTTCCAGAAAAAGCAAATGAGCAACACTATGAGGTGCCACCAAGGCTATTTGAATTAGTCTTGGGTTCGAACCTAAAATACAGTGCTGGCTATTGGCCACAGGGTACTTCTTCTCTAGACGACTCAGAAGTTGAGATGTTAAAACTTTCTAGCAAAAGAGCATCTCTGTCCGATGGCCAAGAGGTTTTGGAGTTGGGGTGTGGCTGGGGATCTTTGACTTTTCATATTGCACAAAACTTCCCTAATAGCAAAATTACTGCTGTAAGCAACTCAAATGACCAGAGGCAGTTTATAGAAAAAAAATGTGAGAAACTTAAGATAAAAAATATCAAAGTTATAACTGCAGACATGAATGACTTTTCAATTGATAAGGAGTTTGATCGTGTGGTCTCTATCGAAATGTTTGAACATATGCGCAACTATGATGAGCTTCTAAAGAGAGTTAGTGGGTGGTTAAAAAAAGATGGAAAGCTTTTTGTTCATATTTTTTCTCATAAAGAAATTGCCTATTCTTTTGAAGACGAAGACGAGGGTGACTGGATGGCTAGAGAGTTTTTTAGTGGTGGTCAAATGCCCTCTCATAAGCTTTTGACTTGCTTTTCAAATCGGATGAAAATTGAAAAAGATTGGAGAGTAGAGGGCACTCACTATGAGAAGACCTCGCTTGCGTGGTTAAATAAGATGGATGAAAATAAAGCTGAAGTACTTAAACTATTCGAAAAGACTTATGGCAAAAATGAAGCAAGTATTTGGTTTCAAAGATGGCGCATTTTTTTCATGTCATGCGAGGTTCTTTTTGGTTTTAATCAGGGCTCTGAATGGGGCGTTTCCCACTACCTTTTTGAGAAGCCATAATGAAAGATAATATCAAAGACCTTGCTGCCATTGTTGCATGTATTTTGACTGCCTATTTTGTCGCAAATGCTGCAACGGTCGAAGGTGTGCTTCTTTATGGAATGCCAGCGATTCTTTTTTGTGCTGGGGTTAGCTTTGTTGTGCACTGGATTGTTGCAATCCCTTCTCTTATAACTAGCTCAGAAAAATATTTTGACTTTACAGGAATGATCGCAACCCTTCTAGTGGTTGCTGTTGCTATATTTGCGATTTTAAGCTCAGGACAGCAAGCATCTATCCGCTCGACTATTGTGGCAATTTTTGTATCAATTTGGACGCTTCGGCTTGGAACGTTTCTCTATATAAGAATAGTTAAAAGTGGAGAAGACAAAAGATTTAGAGAGATAAAGAAGTCGTTGCCAAAGTTTTTAATGACATGGACTCTTTCAGCGCTATGGGTTTTCTTAACAACGGTAAACGCTGTTACCATTATTGTTTTAAATCAGCAGGCGACTCTTGACTTATTTTTTATGGCAGGAAGCACCCTTTGGATTTTAGGATTTGCTTTTGAAGCTATTGCAGACAAACAAAAAAAGAGTTTTAGCGAGCTCACTGAAAATAAGGATAAATTTATAACACAAGGACTATGGTCCATATCACGCCACCCAAACTATTTTGGAGAGGTTATTCTTTGGCTGGGCATTGCAATTGTCTCCCTGCCACTTCTTTCTGGATGGCAGTTTGTAACTCTTGTGTCACCAGTTTTTGTATACCTTCTTTTGACCAAAATAAGTGGACTTCCTTTTTTAGAAGACAAGGCTGAAAAAAAATGGGGAGGCGACAAAGACTATCTTGAGTACAAAAATAACACACCCATACTGGCTCCTTATTTTGGAAAAAAACAATAATTAAGAGATAAAATATGGCGCTTGAAACTCCCGAATATGAACTAATTTCTAAAGATGATGGTTTTGAAATTCGTCGCTATAGTGAAATGATAATAGCTACAACATCTGTTCAGGCAGACTACAAAAGCTCAACTTCTTCAGGTTTTAGAAGAATTGCTAGTTATATTTTTGGGGGTAACGACAAAGAAATGAAAATTGCTATGACAGCACCTGTGATTTCTGACTGTCCCTCTGAAGGTCTAAATACCTTCAACATTTCTTTTGTGATGCCAAAAGAATACTCTATAGATGACCTCCCAAAAGCCAATACAAGTTTAGTTTCGATTGAGCAAGAAAGTCTTGGCGATGTGGCTGTTTTAACTTTTGGGGGATGGGCTACTGAGTCTCGAAGTATTAGCTATCAACAAAAGCTCTCAGCACTTCTTAAAAAGAGTGGCATTGAGTCACAAGGAGGCTTTATGGTGGCTCAATTTAATTCACCTTGGACGCTACCAATGTTTAGAAAAAATGAGCTAATGGTTAGGATAATAAATAAATCCTCTGTTAATTAGACAATGCTGAAATTGTAGCAAAGTTTGATAGGTACCTCGGTAAGATAAAATCTAAAAAGTGTTTTACAGATTTAGATTTTTCTTCAAAAAAATCAGATGAAACAGTATTGCTTTCAAAGGCAATTTTTGCTTTATCAAGGCTTTTGAGCATTTGCCAAGTCGCTGTAATCGTGCCCGCCATCATTAGAAAATCAAAAGCTATTTGTCCAGAATGTTGTTTTTTTTCAGAGTTATTTAAGACAAGTGAAGTTGCATTTTCTAGCGCAGTTAAAGATTCTGTAAAGCGATTTAGTTGTGCGATTGAAACCTGTTCGCTTAAAGATTCTTTATTAGCACATTCGTGCATTTCTAATATTAATTCATTCATACCTAAGCCATTGTCACTAATAATCTTTCTTCCGACTAGGTCCATAGCTTGAATTCCATTTGTTCCTTCGTAGATTGGCAATATGCGAGCATCTCTAAGAATTTGTGCAATTCCAGTTTCTTCAATATATCCCATGCCTCCATGACATTGAAGGCTTAAAGACGCAACCTCCTGTGCTGTTTCCGTGCACCATCCTTTAACGATTGGAGTAAGAAGACCCAGTCTTCTTTTGTGCTGATCAAGAGCCTCTGTTGGTAAATCACTACCAGCAAAATCAACTTCAGCACATGCAGAATAAGTCAGGGCACGAGAAGCGTCAGTTATTGACTTCATATTAGACAGCATACGCTGGACATCTGGGTGTCTAATTATTGGGCCAGCCTCTTTGTATCCAGGGGCCACTCCTTGAACGCGCACGTTACAAAAGCTAAGCGCTTGTTGATAGGCTCGCTCTGAAACTGATACACCTTGAAGGCCAACAGTCAGTCTCGCATTATTCATCATTGTGAACATACATTGCATGCCTTTATTTTCTTCACCTACCAAGTAACCTATTGCGCCAGTTTTGTCGCCATAGCTCATTACACATGTAGGGCAGGCATGAATTCCAATCTTGTCTTCTAAAGACAGAGCCTTAAGGTCGTTTGCTTCACCTAAAGAGCCATCATCATTTACAAGTATTTTAGGTACTAAAAATAGCGAAATGCCTTTAACACCTTGGGGGGCATTAGGAAGGCGCGCTAAAACTAAATGCACAATATTTTCTGTCATATCATGCTCACCCCAAGTGATGTATATTTTTTGACCGCGTATTAAATAATGATCTTTCTCTGGAGTGGCGCGAGTTTTGAGAGCTCCTACATCAGTGCCGGCATCACCCTCAGTAAGATTCATTGTGCCACTCCATTCCCCAGATATCAGCTTTGGAAGGTAGCGCTGCTTGAGCTCATCGCTTGCATTATGTGTTATAGCCTCAACTGCGCCTTGGGTAAGAAGTGGGCAAAGACCCCAAGACATATTGGCAGAGTGCCACATTTCTTGAACACTCGCGGCAACAACAAATGGCACGCCCTGACCGCCATATTTGGTGTCAAATTGCAGCGAGCCCCATCCACCCTCA
>ENA-ORXI01003336-ORXI01003336.1-sediment-metagenome-genome-assembly--contig:-NODE-3336-length-10899-cov-4.342913_pt1 | contig 10899 bp, 10 predicted proteins | sample MGYA00237861_ERZ511468 | MGnify/ENA primary metagenome ERZ511468 (study PRJEB26299, sample SAMN06266213) | sediment metagenome | isolation source: Hudson Canyon methane seep mesocosm | place...
TTTATCTTTAGATTCATAAAATTTTTCATCCCCAAAATATTGTCTAAAAGGTTCCCTGAGTTCTTCTAATACATATCGAAGTCGTCCTATAATAGGATAGTTAACTAAGAGTTGATGTTTTCTTTGTACATACTTATCATGGATATACCAAGTAACCATTATTAATATAAAAACTATAAAACTTATTATTCCGATTCCCATATATATTTCCTTGAAAATTTAAAAATCATTTTACAACATAGTTTATTCAGATAATTAACAATAAATGGGTAGTGAATTATTATTTTATACCAAAGGAGGGTAAGTATAATTTGTCACTGAATTTTTGCTATGCTGTAAAATGATTTAAGATGTTTTTTAACCCTTTAGAAATTATTCTTTTGTGATGCAATTATAAAATAAAAAAATGAACTGAAAAGGATTTTTTACATGTTCGAAGTCCTTTTCAGTTCATTTTTTTATGGAATAATTCTTTGTCTACTGACAATTATATGTATATTATGTATTGTTGTAAGTATTTCAATAAAAAACCCAAGGATATATTGTGACAAGTATTACACATTCTATTGACGAACTAAATCAGTCTGGTTATATGAGAAATGAATATTATAAAACTGAACAAGATGAGTTAGCTCATTTAATAAACAGCAAAATTTACAAATTAAATTCTCAATGGACTTTTGATGAAAATAATGCAATCATCATAGCTCCTCACAGAAAATTTTATTTAACACCAAAAGAGATACTGTTTTTAAAGATGTTATTGAAAAATGAAGCGATCATAACGTATAAAGATATGATAAGTATATTATGGAATGGTGGGAAATATGTTACATTAAATGCCGTGAGATTATTTACTAAAAATTTTAAAAAGAAACTCCCTCCAGAAGTTTTGAAAAATTTTCAGAATATTGGTTATAAATTAGTTTTATAGTAAAATATATTAAAGGTGCTTAATGAGATTTTTAATAATTATTACTCTTTTTCTTAGTATAACTTTATTTGCCCAAACAAATAAAAATGTTCTTATTTTAAATTCATACCATAAAGGTTTTGAGCTTAGTGATACAATAATAAGAAATATAGAAAAGACATTTTACTCACATGAAGATATTAATATAAACGTCCTTTATATGGATGCAAAAGAGATTCATTCAAGGGACTATACAAAGAGGTTAACTCAATTATACTCTTTACAATTAAAAAATAGAACGTTTGATTTGATTATTACTATTGATAGGTTCGCATATAAGTTAGCTGTCAAAAACTACAATACTATTTTCCAAAATAAACCTACGTTATTATTTGTAGGCGTTGAGGAATTTTCAAAAGAGTTAGCGCGAGTCTATAATTTAGATGATAAAATAAATGGAATCATACAAAAACTTCCAATTACTGATAATATTGATCTTATCTTAAAACTAATACCTGATTTAAAAAAACTATATATTTTAAATGACAGAAGTCCAAATGGTAATGACAGTAGCCCTTTTATTAGAGATGCGATTAATAAAGTAAAGTCTAAAGTTAAAATTGAATATTTAAGAGATGATTCTTTGGAAAGTTTTAAAGAATATTTTTCTACGTATAAAAAAGATGAAGCAATTTTGTTTATACGATACTCAACGGATTTGAATGGAAAACTTTATAAAACAAACGAAATCTCAAGAGCTATAAATGAATTTAAACTTCCTGTTTTTGTGACTGATACTCTGTTTATGGATAAAGGTGCATTGGGTGGGAAAATCATTTCAATTGAGGAACTTGGTGCTGTGACAGGTAAAAAAGCGATTGAAATCTTATACAATAAAGATCATAAATTGGATGTGACGATAAACAATGAGTTTGAGTATATCTTTGATTTTAAAAAGTTGAAAAAATTTAATCTGACATTACCTAAAGACTTAGGAGATGCCAAACTTATAAATGCGCCAAAGAATTTTTTTGAAAAATACAGAAGATTGATTAATATTGTTTTTCTGGCAACACCAATATTATTAGTCGTTATTTTTGGTCTTTTACAAGCTTTATATGCAAAACAACAAAGTTCAAACAAACTAAAACATAGAGTTAAATTCGATAAAGCATTATTAAATGCAATTGAGTCTCCCATTTTTTGGCAAGATAAAAATGAAGTAGTGTTAGATGCAAATATGAAATTTTGCGAGCTAATTCAAGTGCCATATGAAGAACTTATTGGAAAAAAATTAAGTGATTTTTTTCATCGAACATTTTACTCAACGGCTATTATTGGTTATTTAAATGACTTTTCATTAGGAAAGCTTGAAGATTCCCAAATTGCCATGAAAGACAAAAATGAAAATAAAAAGATATATTTTTTAAACCAAACGACATATGAACAGGGAATTGTTACAATATTTACAGATATTACCAAAGAAAAAGAGATAGAATTAGAAAAAATCAAACATACTCAATATATGATACAGCAATCAAAACTGGCAGAAATTGGAGAAATATTTTCATCGATTGCACATCAATGGAAAGCTCCTTTAGTTGAAATCACATCATTAGCCCAAGATATGTTTTTCTCAGGGAATACTTCAGAAAAAGAAGAAGACAGTTATCATATTAATAATATTATGATACAAGCAAAATATATGACAAATACAATAAATGATTTTCAAGATTTTATCATGCCCTCAAAACAAAAAACAGTTTTTGATGTTCATGAAACAATCAAATCAATGTTAAATATTGTAAGACATAATATGAAATATAATTATATAGATATAACTGTAAAAGTAAATGAAAATGATGTTTTAAAAGTATATGGTTATGAAAATGAGTTCATGCAAGCAATTTTAAATATAATAAACAATGCAAAAGATGCACTTTTAAATAATAATGAGAAGAATAGAAAAATAGTTATAAAACTCCACAAAAAGCTCAATGTAGCCATTATAGATATAATGGATAATGGATATGGGATTCCAAAAGAGGCTTCGGATAAAATATTTTTACAATATTTCTCTACTAAAGAACAGGGACATGGAATTGGATTGTATATGACAAAGTTGATTATTCAAGATAAACTTGAAGGTCAAATCAAGTATAAACACATAAAAAATGGTTCTTGTTTTCGAATAAAATTAAGGTTACATGATGAAAATATTAGTACTTGAAGATAACGAAGTTTTATCTAAAGTTATTAAAACGGGATTAGAGAAAGAGAACTATAAAGTAGACTGTTTCTTTGATGGAGATGATGCATTAGACGTTATTAACAACGGATATAACTGTTTTATACTTGATATAAATGTTCCCTCTCTTGACGGGATTAGTGTACTTAAAAATATAAGAGATTATTGTGGTAATGTTCCTGTTATTATTATAAGTTCTAATCATGAGTTAGAAAAGATTAAAACTTCGTATGAAAAGGGATGTAATGATTATATTAAAAAGCCTTTTTTTATATATGAGTTGATACAAAAAGTTAAAAATCTTTGTAAAGTTGAAAATAAGTATATAAAATTTAATGATGAGTGTAAGTATAGTTTTACTGAACATATACTTTATGATAAAGGTGAAAAGGTTATTCTTGCAAAAAAAGAGATACTTTTTTTAGAACTGTTTATTCAAAATTTAAACAGAATAGTAAACTATGAAGAGTTAGAAACATATGTTTGGGAAGGCGAAATTACAAATCTTGATAACATAAGAGCTTTGATAAAACGATTACGTAAAAAATTGCCAGATGATTGTATTAAAATTGTTACTGGACTTGGATATACCTTATGTAGTGAAGTTGAGTTTAATTAGTCTGTGTTATCCTCTTTATAATTTAACGTATAGAAAATCCTTTTTATTTCATTTCTTTTGCCTATGATACAAGATATAAGAATATTTAAGCAGGAAGAAATGTGAAAAATTTTTCAACTATTATAACAACACTTTTTTTATGTATTCCAGCTTTTTCTACAGACTTTATAACATTAGGTACTGGAGAAATAAATGGAACATATTATCCAACTGGCCACTACCTTTGTAAGTTCGTAAATAAAAATAGAGATAAAACCAATGTAAGATGTTCTGTGGAGTCTACAGATGGGTCTGTTTATAATATTAATGCAATTCAAAGTGGAAAGTTTAACTTTGCAATTGCACAATCAGATACGGTATATCAAGCCATTAATGGAATTCAAAAATTCAAAAATAAACCTGTAAAAAAGTTAAGAGCAGTGATGTCTATTTATCCTGAGTTATTTACTTTAATTACAAGAAAAGATTCCTCTATTTCAAATGTTGCTGCTTTAAAAGGTAAAAGAGTAAATATGGGAAATATTAAATCAGGGAGTGAAGCTATTGCCTTGGAACTTCTAAATGAGTATGGACTAAAAAGAGGTGATTTTGTATCAAGTTCTCTTAAGATTGCAGACACAGAAGATGCTTTAATTGATAATAAAATTGATGCTTATTTTTTTATGGTCGGACATCCAGCTGAAACAATAAAAAATGCAGCAGATTCTATTGATATTTCAATTGTGCCTATTTTAGAAAATGAGGTAAAAGAGTTTATTGCAAAAAGACCTTACTTTGTACCAGCTATTATTCCAGCGAAGATGTATAAGGGTGTAAATGAATCCATTCCTACGTTTAGTGTAAAAGCAGTTATTGTAACCAGTGAGGAAACCAGTGAGAAAATAATTTATACATTTGTAAAATCTATTCTGGAAAACTTTGAGGAGTTTAAAAAACTTCATCCCGCATATAAAAATATTACAAAAGAATCACTGCTTGAAGGACTTGGTGCGCCTTTACATGAGGGTGCGAGAAAATATTTTAAAGAAGTAGGACTGCTTTAGTTTTACAGTGAGATACTAATAATTTAAAAAATAAGGATTTGATAAATGAATACACATGAATTACGTGAAAAAATTGCAAGTGGAGAGTTTACTAAACCAACTGCTGGTTTTTGTAAAGGTCATGTTCAAGCAAATATGCTTGTTATTCCAAAAAAATATGCCGCTTCTTTCGAAAAATTTGCAAAAGAAAATTCAAAAGCCATTCCTGTTTTAGAAGTAGTTAAAAAATCACATTATTCTCAACTTTTAGCACAAGGGGCGAATTTATTAAATGAATTACCAGCGTATGATATTTTTGAAGATGGGAAACATGTTAAAACAGTCAATAATATAGAAGAATTTTATAATGAAGATTTTGTATTTTTTTTAATTGGATGTAGTTTTACTTTTGAAAATTCATTGATTAATGGTGGAATTCCTTTAAGGCATGTTGATGAAGTAAAAAATGTATCTATGTATGATACAAATATTAAGCTAAATGATGTTGATATGTTTAGTGGTTCGATGGTAGTTTCAATGCGGCCTATTAAAAAAGATAAAGTGGCAGATGCCTGCATTATAACAGGACATTTTCCAAATATGCATGGAGCTCCTATTCATATTGGGTACCCTGAGATGATTGGAATAAAAGATATTAATAAACCTGACTATGGCGACTTTATTGAAATTAAAGAAGATGAAATCCCAGTTTTCTGGCCTTGTGGAGTAACTCCTCAAAATGTATTAAAACAAATCAAACTTCCTTTTGCAATAACACATGCTCCTGGACATATGTTTGTTTCAGATAAAAAAGATTCAGATTATTATGTCCAGTAAGGTTAGTAATACTATAGAAGAAATTGTATTACAATATTCAACCCGTGGAATGGATGTTTTATATGAAAGTTTTCCAAAAAATTATACTTCTATTGCTGGTGATAATTTTCTAAAACTTAAAAAAGGAAAAGTTTTCATATATACAGGATTTTATTTAGCTGGGTATGCTGAAACAGATGGTCCAGCAGGTACGTATTTTTTATACAAAGCTTTAAAAAAAATAGGGTATGAGCCTATTATTATTACTGATTCGTTTTGTTTGGACTTTTTTAAAGGTTGTAAAACTATTTATTTATCCCATGAGGATTGTAATGAAACAAATTTTTTAAATTTATTGGAAGAGCATAAACCCATTTGCCATATATCCATTGAGCGATGTGCGCAAAATATTAATGGAATTTATCAAACATCTACAGGGATTGATATAAGTGAATTTACTCCAAGTTTGGATAAACTTTTTGAACTGGGAAATAAAACAGCTCCTACTTTTGCAATAGCAGATGGTGGAAATGAAATTGGTATGGGAAACTTTAAAGATTTTTTACAGAAGAAATTAGACGTGATTCCCTCTACTACAAAATGTGATTTTATAATGATTGCCAGTGTTTCCAACTGGGGAGCATATGGATTTATTGCTTCCTTAGAGAAAAAATTACAGAGGGTATTGTTGCCTGTATTTGAAGAAGTAGATGCCTATTTAGACTATATCGTTTCTTTGGGGTCTGTTGATGGAATGTCGTTAAAAAATGAAAAAACAGTTGATGGAAAAGTTTGGGAAAGTGAAAGTAAAATATTAGATGACTTAAGAAGTTATATAAAATCTGCATAGTATAAAAGGGTATGACGTGAGTATAAAATTAAACTGTGACATGGGTGAAAGTTTTGGTATTTGGGAAATGGGTGTTGATGAACAAATTATGCCTTATGTTGATATGGCAAATTTGGCTTGTGGTTTTCATGCAGGAGATGCACTTACTATGAGTAAATCTGTTTGTTTAGCAAAGCAGAATCAAGTAATGATTGGAGCACATCCAGGATACCAAGACTTAGTTGGGTTTGGTAGAAGATCAATACAATGTTCCCCTTTGGAAATAAAATCCATTGTATTATATCAACTAGGAGCACTTAATGCATTTTGTAAAGAGCATGAAACTCATATTTCTTATGTTAAACCTCATGGTGCTTTATATAATGATATGATGAAAGATGAGACAATATTTAAAGCAATTGTAAGTGCGATTGTATCGTTTGATAAAAATATTAAACTCATGATATTATCAACTCCCAATAACAAACTTTATAAACAAATAGCATTTCAAAAAGAAATAGATGTGATATATGAAGTATTTGCAGATAGAAATTATAATGATGACGGGACACTTGTACCAAGAACACAAGATAATGCTGTTGTTCATGATGAAAATGAAGTAAGAAATAGAATAAAAACTCTCAAAAATGAAGGGTGTATTTTAAGTGTATCAGGAAAAAAGTTAGTAATAGAAGTGGATACTATATGTGTACATGGCGATAATGAAAATGCTTTAGAGTTTGTAAAGTTATTAAAAAAGGATTTAACCTAATGCAATTTAAATTGGCCTCAGTTGATTCAATTATCATTTATTTTGGCAATGAAATCAATCAAAATATTGCACAAAAAGTGAAAAGAGCATACTTAGGATTAAAAGAGCTTAACCTTGATGGAATTATAGAGATGATTCCATCTTATACTTCAATCTTAATTACGTATGATATTTTTACATATGATTATAAAAGCATTCAAAAACAATTAAAAAAGTCAATTAACCTTGAAGGAAAAGAGACTAACGATGCAAAAGTTGTCAGTATTGATGTTTATTACGGTACTGAAGTAGGACTTGATTTAGAAAATATGTCTGTTTGTACTAAGTTAAGTATTGATGAAATTATTGAAATTCATTCTTCTGTCTTATATGATGTCTATGCAATTGGATTTTTACCAGGATTTGCATATCTAGCTAGTGTTGATGAGCGAATTGCGCAACCAAGATTAAGTAGTCCTAGAAAAAAAATACCAAAAGGCTCTATTGCAATTGCAGATACCCAAACAGCAGTTTATCCACAAGACTCCCCTGGGGGTTGGAATATAATAGGACAAACAACGAGAGAGTTATTTGATAAAAAATTAGATACCTTATCTCCTTTAAGTGTTGGAAACAAAGTGAAGTTTAATCCGATTTCTAAAAGTGAGTTTATAAAACAAGGAGGAGTATTATGAGTTTAGAAGTAATAAATGCTCCTTTATTTGCAACCCTACAAGATAAGGGACGTTTTTCTTATACTTCAATAGGAGTTACGAACTCAGGTGTGATGGATGAATATTCCTATCTTTATGCAAATAAAATTTTGGAAAATAGTTTAGATACAAATATTATAGAAATTTCATTTTCAAATGTGATGTTTAAATCCAATGTAAATACAGCAGTAGTAATAACGGGTGCTAAATGCGAGTTCTTTATAAATGATATTGCTAAAAGAGGTTGGCAATTACATGTTGTTAAAGTAGGAGACATAATTAAGATTGGAAAAATATTAGAAGGCACACGTGTTTATTTTGGCGTTAAAGGTGGCTTTGATGTTGAAAAAGAGTTTGGAAGTAATGCTACAACTATTAAAGAGGAACTGGGTGGTTTAAATGGAGATAAGCTAAAAAAAGGTGATATCTTACCTTGTAAGAGTTCAACGTTTAAACATACAATAAGACTAAAAGATAAATATATACCTACTTTTAAAAATGAACTGGTTCTACGTGTAATACTTTCTTACCAAGATGATAGTTTTCAAGAGCAAGAAATCAAAAAGTTCTTTTCATCTACTTACAATGTTACAAATGAATTTAATAGAATGGGATGTAAACTTCAAGGTGATAAAATTGCTTGTGATATCAATGGAATTATCTCAGAAGGTATTACGTTTGGTGCTATACAAATACCAAGTGATGGCCAACCTATCATTTTATTAAAAGACAGACAAACTATTGGAGGGTATCCAAAAATTGGCTCTGTTTTAAGTATAGACTGTTTTAAACTAGCACAAGTAAAACCCAATTGCAAGATTTCTTTTAATCCAATTAGTATAGAAGAAGCACAAAGTAAACACAAAGAGTTCTACAAGAGTTTTTCTGTATAAAATTGATTGGCATATATTCACCTATTTTTACGCATAAAAAAAGGGTCTACACTTAAAAAGTGCAAACCCTATATATTGAATTTAAAAAAGAACTAATCTTTTGAGTTGGATTCTTTTTTCTTTTCATTTTTATGTTGTTTAGGAGATGAAACCCACAACTTTTCAATATGATTATAGTGCTCTTCTAGTCTATCATGGTTTGTGTCTATTCTTTCATGATGGTCTTTGATTTTACTACGGTTTTTATCGATACGATCTTTATTGGTATCGATTAATTCTTGCATCTTATCCATTTTCTTTTCATATTTGTATAAGATTATATACATTGCAACAGCCATTCCGGCGATTATAATCCATTCTAACATATTTAATTCCTTGTCCTAAGATATACAATTTATTAAACTGTATATCTTTAGTTTATTTATGAGTTAGTTTGAGCGAGTCTTTTTTTTCTTCTAAGTTGTACCCAACCCATGAAGAATAAAAATGCAAAGACTGGAATTAAAACAATTTGTTTTGGTAATCTGTCTCTTTTAACACGAACAGATTCAACAATCCAACCACTGTCAACTCCAGCTTTTTTAATGGCTTCAACTTGTTTATTATTTCCAGGAAGAACCATAGCTACTTCCATTGGTCCGAACATGTCATCAAGTCTTAAACCAGTACCATCAATTTTTTCTTTTCCTGTTTTACCATCTGAAAGTGGTAATCCAAAAGTATATCTCTTTTCGTCCCCTTCAAGTGTTTCTCCAGTTACTACAAACTCTAAACGATCTCCTTGATCCATTGTATCAGCAATTTTAAAGATCTGAGCACCTGGGACATTGTCGTATGGAGCTTGCACTCTATCCCAAATATACCCTGGTCTAAACATCATAAATGTTACCAATAATAATAGAACAGTTTCCCACCATCTATTTTTTGTAAACCAAAAACCTTGAGTTGCTGCTGCAAAAAGCAACATTCCAACTATTGAGGTCACGACTACGGTAATAAATTCAAAGGTATTATCAATACCAATCATTAATAGCTGTGTATTAAAAATAAACATAAAAGGTAATAAGGCGGTTCTAATATCATAAGTAAAACCTTGAATACCTGTTTTTATTGGATCCCCTTTTGAAATGGCCGCAGCTGCAAAGGCGGCAAGTCCAACAGGAGGGGTATCATCTGCTAAGATTCCAAAGTAAAATACAAACATATGTGCTGCAATTAAAGGAATAGCAATATCATTTGCGGCACCTAAACTAACAATAACTGGTGCCATAAGACTTGATACAACAATATAATTTGCAGTCGTAGGAAGTCCCATACCAAGTATTAAACTGATAATAGCCGTAAGAAGTAAAATCAAGAAGATATTTCCACCTGAAACCGTTTCAACTAAACCAATTACAACTTGTCCTACTCCTGTTAATGTAACAGTTCCTACAATAATACCAGCAACTGCAGTAGCAACTCCAATACCAATCATGTTTTTTGCACCATTAATCAAACCATCTTTTAAATCAAGAAGACCTTCTTTAACTCGAGAGAATATATTAGGTTTTCCTCTAAAGAAGTCCATAAGTGGCTTTTGAGTTAAAACAATAAATATCATAAATATTGATGCCCAGAATGCTGATAAGTCAGGAGAGAGTCTCTCAACGGTTAATAACCATACAAGTACAACAATAGGTAATAAATAATGTAATCCAGCTTTAACAGTAACTCCAACAGCAGGTAAATCCTCAATATCTTCATCTGGTAAATCTGGTACTTTAGATGAAAAATATATCAGTACAACATATGAAACAGCAATTAATGCTAAAATAGCACTAAAGGTATTATCTCCTGATACATTTTTAATAATATCAATCAGGGGACCAAGTACCCATGATAAAAAGCCTAAAACAATTACAACGCTTAGCATTCCAATCATCTTTCCTCTTTTATTCATTTTATCAATATCTTTTTTTACCATACCTTGCATATCAGCTTTCATCGCTTCCAAATGTACAATATAAATTAATGCAATATATGAAATAATCGCAGGTAAAAAAGCATGTTTGATAATCTCAACAAAAGGAATACCAACATACTCAACAATTAA
>ENA-ORXI01003338-ORXI01003338.1-sediment-metagenome-genome-assembly--contig:-NODE-3338-length-10897-cov-5.463586_pt1 | contig 10897 bp, 7 predicted proteins | sample MGYA00237861_ERZ511468 | MGnify/ENA primary metagenome ERZ511468 (study PRJEB26299, sample SAMN06266213) | sediment metagenome | isolation source: Hudson Canyon methane seep mesocosm | place: USA:Hudson...
AATTTATCCGGATCAAATAAAGAGACCCAGCCCATGCCTAACCCTTCTGCGCGTGCTGCGAGCCAAATGTTTTGTATAGCGCAAGAGGCGGAAGCAAGATCCATTTCGGGTAAAGTGCGGCGGCCAAAAATATGTTGTTCGCGATGATCTGGTAAGGCGACAACTAAGAGTTCGGCGCATTCTAAAACGCCTTCCACTTTAAGCTTCATAAATTCATCTTCGCGCTCGCCTAAGGCTTGGGCGGTTAGTTGACGCTCTACTTCGACTAATTGATAAATGGACTGACGTAGCGTGTTAGAGGTGATGCGAATAAAGCGCCACGGTTGCATTAAGCCGACACTACCGGCTTGGTGTGCTGCTTGGAGTAATTTAGCTAAGGTTTCAGCGGGAATGGGTTTATCAATAAAGTGACGCATATCTCGACGTTCGGCTATCGCACGATATACGCCGGCAATTTCTGCTTCAGAAAACTTATGTTTATCCATAGATTAATACCCAATTAACTAAAACAGCGGCTTCGATGATTTCCACACTGGCACCATAGACGTCGCCGGTTATTCCTTGTATGCGCTGTAAGGCTAAATAGCGTATCCAGCCGATAATAAAGAGTGTGCTAAGAACAATATAAGCTGAGAAAAGCCAGATACAAGCAGTCAGTGCAATAATGATGATAGCAAGTGCGGCTTGTTTAGGCAGGTGCTGTTGCATAGCATTACCTAAGCCATTTTCTCTGATATACGGTGTGCTGAGCATCAATATTAAAATGCTTAAGCGCGCTAAAAATGGCGAAACTAAAAGCGGTAGTAGCGCTTGACCTGAACTAAGCAGTTGATGTAAAGCACTCCACTTTAAAAGTAATAGCAAAACTAACACGACTACCGCAATAGGTCCTGCTGCGGGGTCTTTCATAATCGCTAAACTACGCGTTTTATCACCTAGGCCACCTACCCAGGCATCACTGCAATCCGCTAATCCATCCAAATGTAAGCCGCCAGTTATAAATACCCACAGACTTAAAATTAGTACTGCATTCAGTGTTATCGCATGAGGTGGTAAAAAATAAGCAAGCAAGGCGAGAGAGCTGCCAATGAATAAACCGATAAGCGGATAAAAAAGTACCGATTGGCCAAGGCGTTTATCAGAGAATTCAATCTTTATATTGAGTGGGAAGCGCGTTAAAAATTGTACGGCAAGTGTAAATGAGGCAAGCATGAAAGGTAGGGATCTAGGTGATTGGCGCACGGACAGAAGCCCGTGACACGCTGATGAACTTACTTTAAAGGACGGCCTTCTTGGTCTTTATCTATTCTGCTCGCGATTAATAAAATCCCTTCGACAAAAGGCCATAAATAGCCACTACCTAAAGTAAAAGCGGTCACAGTCATTTGTAGCATGGCAAGTTTATAAAAGCCTAGATACCAACGGTGGCCACCAAAGATGCCGGTTAAAGGAAACATAGCTAAGAAAATAGCCATTTTTCGCGATTTAACAGCATCTTTATGTTGTAAGTAAGTGCCGATTAGCGTAACCATGCTGGCTGTATCACCCTCTCCTTCAAAGAGTACGTCGGAATCAATGCGCGGCTCTTCAGTTTCACTCCAGTCATCCATATGAAAACCGTAATAAATCTCATCGCATTTAATGACACCTGTTTGTGTGTCTGCATCGTAACTTTTAATTTTTCCAATCATGCTTTAGGCCTCTTTAATAATATGCTTGAGATTTTACTACAACTAAGCGATCTACTGGGGAAATATCGGCTTGGTTCAGTAGGGCGGACTAAAGACCGCTCATTTTAATTCGATGATTTTTTTATTTTTCTTGCGAGCATATTGCTTAGCCATCTGATCAACAATGCCCCCATAAGAATGCTAAAAGCTAAAGCAAGCCAAGTAAAACGGTCATTATTAATCGGATAATAATCAGGCGTTAGCGCTGTAGTTAAGCCTAAGATGCTATCTAAGTCACCACTGCCTTCGCCGACTTTTAATTGTGCTTTCATGCCTTTTTCGGTGTGTGTTGAGACTTCACAGTGAATGTAATAAGTATAATCCCGAGCAGGGACAATAAATGATCCCGTTTTCTGTTTCTTGCCATACACTTCAATAGTGAACATGCCTTTAGGGTACATATAGCCTGGCAATCCATGCAGCATAAATTGATGACGAATATCGTCTTCATTAATAAATGTCACATTGACTCGCGCGCAGCCGGGTACTTGCCAATCGCGTTTATCGTAAGTGAACATTTTTCCATTAAAGTCTTTGGCAAATTTATGGCCACCGCGAATAGTAATATCAACATCTTTCGATATTTCCTTGCAGTCTTTAGGTAATTTGTCAGGGTTATGATTCATAATCATCCCTGTTTCATCCATAATCATCCCGCCATGATTCATGGCTGAAAAAGCTGCTGTGGAACTGAGTAATGAAAGTAAAAGTAATAGAGTTCTCATATTAATCCGCCTTATTTAGACCACGAACAATAAATAGTAGTAAGCCTATGATAAGACCTATTAATAAGCCCCATAAAATAAGATGGGCATAGTCAGGTGCTAGCATGCCAGGATCCTTTTTCCCCCATTGTGGCTTTTCTTTGTTTTGGTAACTATTGGTCAGTACATCATCCAATGCATCCTCTCGTATCATGGGCATGCCATTAGGATTTAACATACTTTCGTAAACCATCAGTGCTATATTTCCACCGGGGCTAATGCCATCATTGGCAACACCGGTTTCGACATGATCATGAAATAGCCAGACCCCTTCGCCATAGCTGTGTAAACCATCATTAGTTGTTTGTAAATTCAGGTCAAGACGTTGTGCCGCTGATAAATCAAATACATCGCGGGTAATTTGTGCGATTGGATTTACCGCGACGCCATCGTAGTCGGTAATGGTCGCTTTATGCCCATGGATATGCACGGCAATATTGCTATGCTGAGTATTTGCTAGGCGTAGCTTAATGTTTTCATCGGGCTTGGCGATAATTAAGGCATCGCGCAAGGTGTAGGGGAAGGAGTGGCCATTGAGCATAAAGTAATTTTCATTGGATTCACTCATATTATAAACGCGGTGCATTTGCTTGGAAATTTCGCGAATATCGTTAGACTCTTGAATAGTTTTAGCGAGATTTTTATCTATCGACTGATAATGCAAATCATATTCGCGGTCGTATTTTTCTTTAATAGCAACGGAAGAGTAACGTACATGTCCAGCACCGATATTAAAGGTTTGTATCCAGTTATTGGGGCGGTTTTCTTCGACCACAAACATGCCATTTAAACCCATCAGTAAATGTTTGTCAGTTTGTACATGGCAATGGTAAAGCATCGTGCCGGCATGACGCGGTTGTAATTCATAAGTACGAATCGCGCTGGGCATAACAGGCTTTTCCCCTGTGATGGGTACGCCATCATTATCGCCGCCACTGCTTGTTTTGAAGCTATGATCGACGCCATGAAAATGTAAGGTATGCGGGAGGTAATGCGTATTTTCCAAGGTAATATACACTTTATCGCCTTGTTCAATGCGGATAACAGGTGAGGGCGCACGTAAGATGGCATTGGCTTTATTGGAGCGGAAATTTTTCACACTCATACCGCGTAATTTAGGGGAAAAAGCCCACATGCCCGGCCGTATACCAGGCGCAATATCATAAGTTGGAAAAACGTCCGGGCTATCCGGTGTTGAGCCGTTTAGCTCTAAGACTTCTAATTTAATACGGATAATATCAGGATCGCCATCGCCGTCTAAATCATCCGATTTAGTTAGCGCATCTTCGGCCATATGCGTGCTCATGAGCGTACGCATAGAGATATTATTCATACCTTTAACAGCGGCTGCGATATTGTAGGGGCTATCTGGTTCGCATAATAAAGATTCTGCCATCGCAACTCCATCGACTGTCTGTGCTGCACGCCATTCAGAATGTTCGTCTAGGCAAGGTTTAGCAATCGCCAAGGGTTTGCTTAATTGCGGGAGTTGTCCGCCAGGTAAATTAATCCCAGCTGCGCGTTGAAAAAATGCTGGCTGTAACCAAACAGCTAAAGCCATTAAAGTGATAACAACAGGAGTAAGGCGGTAATAGGTGATTTTATTAGGCATAGTATATTAGGGGGTACTGTTCTTACCAATGGCGAAGTGATTAGCTGAAAGGTATGCGTGAATACTTCGACTGCGATGTCTCGATTCCAGAACGTATTAGTAGCTAATTATAAGACATGTTCAGCGTTGTTATATGCTTTTTTAAGGGTTTTATCTGACTTAATATTTTGATGGGTAAGATTGTATATATGATATGCTTAATTATCTTCTTAATTATCTTCTTAATTATAGGGTTTTATGGGTGGTCAAGTGATTTATATCCTGCAAGGAAGAGTTAATTTAAGTTGTCATATTTATTGTATAAGTCTACCTGGAGCCTCATGAGCAGTGATATAACTGATACATTTGACGTTTTTCCTTGGAATGCAAATTTTGAAACTAAAGTTCCGCTGATTGATGAACAGCATAAAGAGCTAGTTTTGCTACTTAATAAATTAGCTTCCCATTTGGCCAATCAAGCCGATGCATTGGAACTTAATTCAGTGTTTGATGAGTTGGCTGATTATGCCGATTATCATTTTAAATCTGAAGAAATGATCTGGGAAAAGTACTTTTCTGGAGACTCTTGGTATGCAGAGCATAAAGCAACGCATAACTCTTTTATGGCTAAAGTGCTGGAGTTGAAAGACGAATGTAAACCTTTGGATGTTATTATTAGTGATATTATCCGATTTCTGACTCACTGGTTGGCCTATCACATTTTAGATACTGACAGACGCATGGCGATTACTGTGTTGGCGATAGAGTCGGGTATGTCTATGCAACAAGCAAAAACACATTCTGATATTACTATGAGCGATTCGATTGAAGCGCTTATTGATACGGTGATGATGATGTATGACAGCTTATCTACTCGGACTATGGAGTTGATGCGTGAGAAAAATGCTCGTTTACGCGCTGAAGCGGCCTTAAAGCAGAACGAAGAGCGCTGGAATTTTATTATGGAAAGTTCTGGAGATGAGGTTTGGGATTGGGATGTTATTCAAGGCGATGTGTATCGTTCGGATAATTCACTGGCCATATCGAACTTATTCAGTGCCGATGAAAAATTGATCGAACAAAGCGCGAAAATTCACCCTGATGATTTAATTCAGGTCAGAGAGGACTTACAAAAGCATATTGAGGGTAAAACTGAAAACTTTATTAATGAGCATAGAGTATTAAATCAGGATGGGTCCTGTCATTGGGTTTTGACTCGGGGTAAAGTAATCGATCGTAATGCGAGAGGGGAGCCTTTGCGTATGGTTGGTTCGCATATTAATATTACTGAGCGCGACATTGGGGCTTTACTGTATCAAAATAGTAGTGAAGCTATGATAGTGACCGATGCGAATGGTGTTGTGATTACGGTTAATCCAGCTTTTACTGAAATTACGGGATATACATTAAATGACGTCGTAGGCGCACCTCCTAGACAACTGCAATCTGGAAGCCATGATTCCCAGTTTTATCAGGCAATACGGAAGTCGATTGAAGGTTCTGGATATTGGCAAGGTGAAATCTGGAGTCAACGTGAAAATGGTGATATTTACCCTGGATGGTTAACCATTAATAGTATCTATAATCCTGATAATAGCGTGCATTATCGTATTGGATTATTTTCTGATATTACCGAAAGAAAAGTAGATGAAGAAGTTATCTGGAAACAAGCGAATTTTGATCAGTTGACTGGGTTGCCAAATCGACAGAAGTTTTATGAATGTTTTGCTTCGGAAATAAAAGCAGCGCATAGAGAACAAAAAAAATTGGCTTTATTGTTTATTGATCTGGATCGTTTTAAAGAAGTTAATGACTCATTTGGACATTCAGTGGGTGATGCGCTGCTAGTTGAGGTAGCGCAACGGCTTAATAGCTGTGTACGCGAATCGGATGCAGTGGCACGCCTCAGTGGAGATGAATTCACCATTCTATTGTGTCGTTTAGATACTTCCAGCATTATTATGCGTATTGTGCAGGATATTCTGAAAAAGCTACAAGTTCCTTTTATGATTGGTGCAGAGGTCGTGTATGTCTCTGCTAGTATAGGTATTACACTATACCCAGATGATGGTGCGGATAGGGAAAGCTTATTGCGTAATGCTGATCAGGCAATGTACCAGGCTAAACGTAGCGGACGTAATCGAAGCTCATTTTTTACTCAGGATTTACAGGAGGCCGCACAAAATAGAATGCGTATTGCCAATGAGCTGCGTGATGCGTTGAGTAAAAGTGAATTACAACTTTTTTATCAACCTATTGTGACGTTGGCAACAGGAAACATTCATAAGGCCGAAGCCTTGATTCGTTGGCAGCATCCCGATAATGGTTTAGTCAGTCCTGATGCTTTTATTCCTATTGCTGAAGAAACTGGCGTCATTCATGCAATCGGTAATTGGGTGTTTTATCAGGCGGCGCAGCAAGTTGCAAAGTGGCGTATTTTGTTGGAACCTGATTTTCAAATCAGCATTAACAAGTCGCCGGTACAATTTCAGGTAGCAAACAATACGCATGACTGTTGGTTCAACTACCTTAAAGAAAAGGGGATTGATGGTGACAGTATTATTATTGAAATAACTGAGGGCATGCTGTTAGATAGTAACGAATCAGTCCAACGGCAGTTAGATGAGTTTAGTTGTGCTGGAATGCAGGTTGCCCTAGATGATTTTGGGACGGGATTTTCATCCTTAGCATATTTGCAAAAATTTGATATTGATTATATAAAAATTGATAAGTCTTTTGTGCAAACGCTGACGCCTACGTCTAAGAACTTGACTTTATGTAAAGCCATAATCATGATGGCTCATGCCTTAGATATGCAGGTGGTTGCCGAAGGCATTGAAACTGAGGAGCAAAAAGAACTATTAATATCAATTGACTGTGATTACGGTCAAGGCTATTTATTTTCTAAACCAGTTGAAGTTTCGGCGTTTGAGCAGCTATTTCTTAGCTAAGAAATGTTAGGCGGTGTTATATTTAGATGAACAGTATGGTCTAGACTTTTAATTTCTGGATCAAAGCAATTAGTAGAGTTAATGCGATCGAGCCAAAAATAACTGTTACCGAAACCAACATATTATTCAGCCACTCTGGCTTTAGGAGCAATATTGAACCCAGTCCGAGCATCATGCTGCCAGAGAGCATTTTCAATAAGCGTCCTTCTTGTTCAGATAGTTTTTTACTGCCTAATGTGAGACTAAATAGAATAACGATAAGTAAGAGCGGAATGATATAAATGACATTATATAGGGCTAAATATAAATAATATTGGGTTGTCGATAAGTCGCTTAAAGTTAAGATGCGCGTGTAGACCATCGGCAAGCCAGCTGTACAGAGTAATTCATAGCTGTTAGCTGCTATCGCTAGAATTATGGTTGCCATAATCATACTAGGCCAAGAACCCGTTTGAGTGAGAGTGCGCATACGCGTAAATAGTTTTGTTCTTGATGAGTCTGAAAGCGAGAGGGAAGCGCCTTGCTTAAAGAAGAAATAATCTTTGATATTAAGTAACCCAAAAATAATCGCAATAACTCCGGCTGTTGCGGTAATAAAGATTAATTGCTCGGTAATTAAGAATAAATTAAGCCAAGCACTCATAAACAGAAAGTACATTATCCCTGAACATAAAACAAACGTGCCGCCGATAACTAGCATTCGTGCGCGACTACGGTGATGTACCATTAAGCTTAAGAGAAAGAACAGAATAAAAAATGCGCAGGGATTAAAAGCATCAAGTGCAGCAATTAATAAAGTAAATACAGGCAGAGAAAAATATTGATAATGAATTTTCCCTAGGCCGGGGATGTTGACGTTTTTTTGTACTTGCGTAGTTTGTGTATTTCCCTGCTGATAACAAGCTAGAAGCTTTGCCTCTAATTCTTTGCCAGTGGTTTCCGCTCGATTATAACCAACCATCATTTGTCCGCAAAAAATAAAAGCGGGGACTGAGTTGGCTGGCTGCTCTAATTGTTGAGCCATTAATAAAAAACGTTTTTGGTTAACTCGATTGTCAGCTAAGTCATAACTGTGCAAAGTTAGCCAAGAATAGGTTTGAGGTAACTTGTTAACAAATGGCTTGGCAATTTTGCAGTGCGGACAATGCCGTGACCAGAAATAATATAAAGTGACTTGATTGCTTGGCTGCTGAGTTAATTGCTTATTGGTCTCTGCATGTAAGTTAGATGATAGAAGGGCACTGATTAGCAAGAAGAGGTAGCTAATGATCATAATGATTTTCTGGGCTTATGGGAATAAGAGACAGTAGGAGCTTGAGTATACTACTGAAGTGGGTTGAAGGTAGGGCGGCCTACGCTTTCGGTATGGACATTGATAAGGAGCGTACAAAATAATGCAGAGATTTTGCGTTCTTAATGATACAGTTTCCGCTCAAGCCACAAAATCTAGTACAATTAACTACATAATTTATCCCTCGCTATTTTTCCCTAAAAAGGCTGTATGTATACTGTCCCCTTTAATCAATTTGCTTTAACTGGTAATGAAATCAATTATATACAACAAGCCATCGGTTCAGAAAAAATATCTGGCGACGGTGAGTTTAGTCTGCACTGCCAGGCGCTTTTAGAACGGCAACTGCAGGCAAATAAAATCTTATTAACCAGCTCAGGTACTGCCGCATTAGAAATGGCGGCTATCCTAGCAGACATAAAGCCAGGCGATGAAGTGATTATGCCGAGTTATACTTTTGTGTCGACTGCAAATGCCTTTGTTATGCGCGGAGCCACCTGTGTTTTTGTGGATATTCGTCCTGATACGCAAAATATTAACGAACAACTTATTGAGCAAGCCATTAATGCCAAAACGGTGGCGATTGTCCCCGTTCATTATGCGGGAGTGAGTTGTGCGATGGATGTTATTTTAGGGCTTGCGAAAAAATATAATCTACTGGTCATTGAAGATGCTGCGCACGGATTATATGCAAGCTACAAGGGGCAAGCACTCGGTACGCTGGGCGATATAGGCTGTTTTAGTTTTCATGAAACTAAAAATTACAGTTGCGGTGAAGGCGGAGCCATTGTGGTTAATAGTCCGAAATTTAGTGAACGTGCAGAGATTATTCGCGAAAAAGGCACTGATCGCAGTAAATTTTTTAGAGGTGAGGTTGATAAATATACTTGGCAAGATATTGGGTCGAGCTACCTAATGAGTGATTTACAAGCTGCTTTTTTATTGGCGAACTTGGAACAGGCAGAGACGATTAACACGCAGCGTCGCGCTATCTGGGATTATTACTATCAACAACTTGAGGGTCTAAGTCATCAAGGTTTGCTTGAGCTCCCTGTTGTGCCAGAGCGGTGCGAGCATAATGGTCATTTGTTTTATGTAAAAATTCCCTCTATTCGTCTTAGAGAGCAGCTGATTGAATTTTTAAAAGATAAAAAAATCCAAACCGTTTTTCATTATTTACCATTGCATGACACGCCTATGGGGCGGCGTCATGGCAAATTTATCGGCTCTGACCTACATACTTTGAAGTCCAGCGAACAATTATTAAGGTTACCTCTTTACTATGCGCTGAGTATTGAAATTGCTCGTTATGTCACTGACTCTATCCATGAATTTTTTCAGCAGCCTGTATCAGATGAGTGAAATAACACAGCTAGGCGAATAAATAATTTAACGCCACTTCATTAAAAGAATAAAAGGACAGAACCATAAGAATAAGCGCGCTAGCTATAATAGCCGCTCGCTCTAATGGCTTCCAAAAAGGAGCCATTACCCAGAAATAAACCAAAACTATAGGAATAATAGGGAATATATAGCGCCCCTGCGGCTGAAAATCATACAACCAAGAAAACAGTATCCCCATTAGTACCCCCCCCGCAAGCGCCCCCCCTGTTAACACAGAAAACAACTGGTAACGCCACTCAGCAATGAATACGGCATGACGCAGCGCAAGCAATAGCAGTACACCGTAGACGAGCAGCACATATATATAATACCAGCGCGGTGAATATTCCGCATAATACCCATAAAATCCTGTAAAACTTTTAAAGGTCATTTTATGCCAATCCCATTGAGGCTCAAATAGCTCTGGCAATGAAACGCCTTTATCTTTTAAACGTAACCCCTGATAGGAGTCAGCCGTTGATGCGATTGAAGGCTTGAAGTCCGGCCCTGCATGTTGTTCTGCATAGGCGACTCTTTGACTATTTTTATCCGAACCATTAATGGTAGTGTCCAAGCCAAAGCGTGTCACAAAAACCAGTAAAGCGACGCATATCAGCATTAGACATTTGTAAGTAAAAACTCTCTTTGCTTGTACAAAAAACAAAATGCGCCACAGCAAGAATGCCAAAACAAATAAAATAAATAAATAATAATTCGTTTGCTCGATACTCAATAGGCCTAGTAAAGCACCAGGAATGAGTACATAACGCCAATTATCAAAAATTTGGGGGCTTTGTAAAAAATTATTTAACGCACTTTTGACATTAACTAATTGCCATGCCAGCAGTAAGCTAATAAATAAGGCGAAGGCATCGCGATTTGCGTAACTATATAAATACCAGACTTGCGGAGTACATAATAAGGGAGCCATAAATAACAGCAAACGCTTTTGTCTACTGTAGCTAAATAATAAAATAAACAATAGGGCGTTAAAGGCTCGCGCAGTGAAAGTCGTATTGGTAAAAAATAATTGCACTAGATTTTCAACTTTACCCGCAAATAAATAACTAATACCTAAGTCATCTAATCGAGAAATAGCCCAAGGCATTTGATAGGCAAGGATTGCTCGTGCATCACCAACAACGGGTGGAAGCCAATAATGGCTATAGTAATGAACGGACTCAATA
>ENA-ORXI01003340-ORXI01003340.1-sediment-metagenome-genome-assembly--contig:-NODE-3340-length-10895-cov-2.878074_pt1 | contig 10895 bp, 10 predicted proteins | sample MGYA00237861_ERZ511468 | MGnify/ENA primary metagenome ERZ511468 (study PRJEB26299, sample SAMN06266213) | sediment metagenome | isolation source: Hudson Canyon methane seep mesocosm | place...
TATATGCCCATCCTTTACGCCAAAGCTCCTCGTCATTAGTCGTTAACATGCCACCTTCACCACCCGTGGTCATAATTTTGTCCTGACAAAATGACCAAGCGGCAACATGTCCTATTGAACCAACTGGACGTCCTTTATATTTGGTACCATGGGCTTGTGCGCAATCTTCTATTACTAATAAATTGTGTTGCTCAGCTAGTTCCATAATATCGTCCATTTCACAAGGCCAACCAGCTAAATGAACGCACATAATCGCTTTTGTTTTCGTACTCAAAGCAGCGCTTATGGTGTTAGCACTGATATTTTGGCTATCAAGCTCTACGTCCGCAAAAACAGGTGTTGCGCCCGCATTAATAATACTACTGATTGACGCGATAAAAGTGCGAGAAGTAACAATGACTTCATCACCGCTTTTAATATCTAATATTTGCAGCGCTAAATCTAATGCCAAGGTGCCATTTGCAACGGCAATGGCGTATTTGCTGTCACAAAATTCAGCAAACTCTTTTTCAAACTTCTTGCCTTCTTGGCCTGTCCAGTAATTAACTTTATTCGAGCGAAGAACCTCGCTAACAGCAGTGATTTCTTGTTCTGTAAAACTTGGCCATGGAGAAAAAGGAGTATTTAGCATAGTTAATCCTATTAAATATTGGTTAAAGCACGTACCCGTTTCGCAGGCACTCCTAGATAAAGAGAGTTTGCTTGGGTTGATTGAGTAACAACAGCGCCAGCTCCTATTTGGGTGTTTTCAGCAAGCGTTAGGCATTCAATAACAGTGCTGCCAATGCCTAGCCACGAAAGTTTGTCAATATTAACACCTCCGGCAATGTTTACCCCAGGTGAAATATGGACATATGGCTGAAGTTTACAATCATGATCAACGGTTGCTCCTGTGTTGATGATACAGCCATCAGCAATATGACTACCAACATTAATCGCTGCATTTGCACAGATAACCACACCTTTACCTATCAAAGTATTGGAACTTATTGTTGCAGAGGGATGAAATAGGGAGGTAATACTTGCTTTTGCAACTTTAAGATTATTAGTAACCTTCTCTCGTAAGTGATTATTACCAAAGGCAACGATGAAATCTGAGTTAGTAAGGTATTGAGGGAAGTCTTTAACAAAACCAATGATGTCCCAGTCACCACTTTTTTTAGATTCGTTAAAACAGTCATCTAAGAATATTATTTTACGATAAGTGCCTAGTTGTTGTGCACAATCAGCGACAACTCTACCGTGTCCGCCTGCACCAATAATAACAAGTGTTTCCATTAGTCATTTCCTGTAAATTTTGTCATGGTTGCTTCTCCTTCTGCGTTTATATCGCTTTGAGAGAAAACTTTTTTTACCGTCAAAAAAAGAATGTTAATATCTAGCCAAAATGACTGATTATCAACATACCATAGATCTAGCTCAAATTTTTGCTGCCAGCTAATTGCATTTCTGCCATTAACTTGTGCCCAACCCGTAATACCGGGCTTTACCAAATGACGTCGAGCTTGCTCTGGAGAATAAAGTGGTAGGTATTCTACTAATAAAGGCCTAGGACCAACTAAGCTTAAATCTCCTTTTAGAACATTCCAAAGGCTTGGCAGTTCATCGATACTGGTTTTGCGGAGCATGCTGCCAAAGGGAGTTAATCGTTTGCTATCAGGTAGTAAATGTCCAGCAGAATCTTTGTTGTCGTTCATAGAGCGAAATTTACAAATTTGAAATGTTTTTTCTTTATAACCAGGGCGAGGCTGAGTAAAAATTACCGGACGACAGTTTAAGAAAAACAAAGTTAACCCGCAAACAAGCAAAATGGGTAGTAATAATAGTAAGGCGATGGAGGAACATATTATATCCAATAGACGTTTAAGCATCATTTACTCCTAACTTTCCTTCAGTTAGCAATTTTTGATAGTAATGGAAAATATCAGCAGCATTGTGACGAACATCAAACATTTGCTGTGCTAGTTCTTTTCCTTGTTCTGCTAGTTGCTGTCGCTGCTTAGGTGAATCTAGAGCCGCAATTATTTGCTCTGCCAAAGCTTGTGGATTTTTTGCAGGGACTAACCAACCGGTTTTATTCGGAATGACTAAATCAGGGAAGCCGCCGATATTGGTTGCTATGGTGGGACTTTGACAGAAAAGAGATTCAACCGCACCACCAACATTCTCTGAGTGAGAAGGGTGAACTGTTAAGGTGAAATCGCCATATAAGTTTTGAACATCATGCCTTAATCCTAAAAAGAAATAGCGGCCATATTGCTTATTTTTTGCATACTCAATCACTTCATTCATATATTCTTGACTGCCATCCCAAGGGCCACCAACAAAAACGCCAACTAAATTGTTTTTAGTTTCAGAAGCAATATCAATGGCATCAATTAAGTCTTCATGCCCTTTTAAGCCTCTTTTTTGCCCTAAATGTCCTTTAGGTGCGTAAAAATAAGCTACATTTCCGATAATTTGGGTGTCTGTTTTTAGTTTTAATTCTTGATGTAAGTTAGCGGTTAATCCTGCTTGAAACTGGTCAATGTCAACACCGTAATAAACTAAGCCGATACGATGTGGTGAAATACCAAAACGTTGATAAGCATCTACAGTCCAGCGACATGAGCCTAACCAAAAATCAGCTTTTCCTGCTGTAAGTAATTCGGCTTTTCTAAAAAGTTTATGCTCTAAATGCAAAGGGCCGGGAACATGAAAAATACGTTTAACGGGATGGTTTTTTCCAAGGGCGAGGCGCATGGTTAATGTGGTTGCCACAAAGTGACTGTGGATGATATCAGGTGATACTTTATCAACCAGTTGCCGTAACGCTTTGAATCGAGAAATATTTGTCCATGGCCGCTTTATATCAATGGCAGTTTGCAAAATATGCGTAGTCACGCCTGCGTCTTGATAAGCCGTAACTAAAGGGCCTTGAGGTAAAGCAACGTGAACATCAACACCTAATTTTACTAACTCTCGTAATTGGCGTAATGCCCATGTGGCACCCGTGGACGTTTTTAATAAATGCAGAACTTTCATTGCGATAATTCTCTTAGTTTTTGGTAAAAGTTATAGCGCTTTTCTGTTAATACATCACAGTGATAGTTTTTTGACTTTGCTAGGTTTACTGCTGACTGCTGAGTTAACTCTTCTTTGTTATTGCATAGCTCTGAAAGCCGTTCATATAAACTTGTTACGTCGTCGGGTGGAACACAAAACTCGGGCGCTAGTAGTTCAGGAATTCCGCCAGCAGTGGAGCCTACACATGGAAGAGCTTGTGCCATTGCCTCAATGATGGCGCGTGGTAAGCCTTCGGTTCGAGATGGGAGGACAAATAAATCAGCATCTTGCAAATAATTAGTCACTTGGTTACTTTTTACTTCACCAATAAAATGAACATTTTCAGCAATGTGCAAATCACTCGCCTGTTGCTTAAGAGTAGGTAAGTATTTTCCTGTACCTAACAGTGTTAATTGATAGCTGTTATCTTGAACAACTAATTTAGCAAAAGCGGATAACAAAATATCAGGAGCTTTATACAGTTGATTTAATGAACCAACAAATAATAATTTTCGCGCAGGTCGACAAAACGCTCTGGCTTGGTTAACTATTTGCGTATCATCTAGCATTATTGAAGAGTAATGGCTCTGATAGGTTTCTTTACCAGCAGGGTAGCGCTTTTGGAGGTAATGAGCTGTAACATAACTAACTCCTATGGCATGTTGGCATTGTTTTACTAATGCTTTAGTGCTGATTTCGCGTAATATTTTTGCTAGCTTTCCACCAACACCCGATGAAAATACGTCGTAAGGGTCGCCAACCACTTCTAAGGCATAAGCTTGGTTTTTAAAACGTAATATTTGAGTTAATGCTGTAGCGTTTTGGGAAGGCACTCGACATAAAAACAGCCCTGTGAATCTGCTTGCTTGAATAAGCCGATAAAATAATGTTATTGAAGACTTAATTAACCCTAGCATTCCTACATAATAGGGAAGATTAAAGAAGGTGACATTTCTTCCATTTGATAATTGCCAATGACTCTTTGCAGTTGGAACATTTTTTACGCGGGCCAATACAGTGACTTGTTCAAATGACGATAAGTATCTTAGCCAAAAGTCATATTGAAATGAGGACGATGTCCAAACGTTTCCGTCGGGGGTTTGAAAGAATCTGAACTCACAGCTGACCATAACATTCATGAACAATAAAATCTCAAGCGTTTGTTTACATCAACTATTTTATAGTTCAGTAACTTGTTTAAAGGCTTTATGGTATGTATTCTTGAGCTAGAATTCAAATTCTATTTAATTGTTTAGGTAAACCTCACTTATTTTAGGGCGTACATGAAATTAAAAGCTGGAGTAAGTGCAACATTATTGGCAAATATAATTTTTGCCATCTCTCAATGGGTTATTATTGCAGGTTTAAATTATACTGATAAAACCGATGTTGTTGGTCAATATGCATTCGCTATCGCTATAGCGGGGCTTTTTTTAACGGTAGGTCAATTAGGACTGAGGCCATACCTACTTTCAAGCATTGTTGGGAAAAGAGAAATTCAGTATGTTTTCCATGTGAGACTCATCACCTCAATAATGGCTTACTTAGCATTAATAGTTTTCAGTTACTTTATTCTTTCGCCTTTATATTTACTGCTTATTTTAGTGTTAGGAGTGGGGAAATTAATTGAAAATTTATCTGATATTTGCCATGGTTATTATCAGAAAAACTTTCAAATTCAACAAATAGTCTACGCCAGAGTTTTTCGTTCGCTAACATCTCCGATAATATTTTTAGCAATGTTTTTTTATACTGATAGTATTGTGTTGGCCTGTGCAGGTATTTTTATATCACTGTTAGCGACCTTTTATTTTTTTGATAAAAAAGTATTAGCCCAGCAGGGTATCCAATTATTTTCGGTTATCCCCTTTTACCACTTTAAAAAGATAGTTACTAAAGCTTTTCCTATGGGGCTTGCGACCGTGTTGGTTATTTTAGTGGTTAACATTCCTCTGTTTGTACTTAAAGAAAGTGCGCCAGATGTGGTAGTGGGTATATATGCGTCTATTTTTTATTTTGTGACCGCTGGCAGCCTTGTTTTACAATCGGCTATGCAGGTCATTTCTCCACTTTTAGCACATAACATTAGAGAGAATTCAGCGTTAGGGGTTAAGTCACTAGTGAAGAAAAGTTACTATATGGCTGCTGTGCTTGGCCTTTTAGGGATTTTGCTGGCGAGTCTTATTGGATCAGAGGTTTTACAACTGTTATATGGAAATTCATTTAAAGGTTCGGGTGAGCTTTTAGTTATCGCATCTTTGATTAATTTTTCGTTAGCTTTTCAAGCCGTAGGAGGTGTTGCTCTTACTTCCTTTGGAGTATTTAAATACCAAATGTATTGTATGCTCCTTGCTATACCTATTTGTTATTTTAGTAGTCTGTATTTAGTCTCGTTAATTGGTATTAAAGGAGCACTTTATGCGGGGGCTATATCTAGCTTGATTATTGCTGGGTTGTTCTTATTTAAGTTACTTAAAAAGTTGAATGAAATTGAAAAAAATTAAAGTCTTACATGTCGTTCGGAAAATGGACTTTGGCGGAGTAGAACGGTGGTTGTTAGGGGTTGCTCAAGAATTACAGTTTTCTAATATTCAAATTGATATTTTGGTTCATACACGTGACCCTGGTGTTTTAGATGAACAACTGCGAAGGGTTGGGGTGAATATCATTCCTTTAACCGGCTATAAAAATCCGATTAAATATATTATTAGATTATATCAAACTTTAAAACAGCATGGCCCTTATGATGTTGTTCATAGCCATGTGCTATATTTCAGTGGAGTTGTTTTACTCGCGGCTAGAATGGCGGGGGTAGCTGTGAGAATATCGCATGCTCACAGTAATCGAAGTGATATTGAGCCGAAAAAAGGCTTAAGAGCCTTTTATATCAAAGCGATGAAAGTTTTAGTTAAAAAATTTGCTAACCGTTACATTGCTGTTAGCCAAGAAGCACATAAATCATTGCACAAAGGCAGTGTGCATGAAGATAAACTAGAAATTCTTTATTGCGGTATTAAGCATTTAAATAACGTCACTATTGATAAAAATTTAAAAAAATCATTAGGTATTTCTGAAGCTAAGCTTGTATTAGGCCATGTCGGCAGAATGTCTGAACCTAAAAACCATAAGTTTTTATTAGAAATTTTTGCTGAATTAAAAACAAAAGTGGATTCAGTATTAGTGCTTATCGGTGATGGTGAATTGAGAGAGCAAATAATAGCTGACATAAATAAGCGAGGCTTAAAGGATGACGTTATTTTGCTTGGTTCCCGTGAGGATGCTGTCGATATTATGGCATCTATATTTGATGTTATTGCTTTTCCTTCATTATATGAAGGGTTACCTTTAACAGTTGTTGAAGCACAGGCAGTGGGAATTCCTATCATTGTATCGCAAAATATTACCAAAGAAGCCGAGTTCGATAATGAGTTAGTTGATTATCTACCTTTAACAAGTTCTGCCCAGTTGTGGGCTGATGCGATTTTAAACTTAACGCCTCCTAATAAAAGAGGTCTTAAGTTTGATAAATTTTCAACAACTGACTTTTATTTGCCAAATCACATTCAAAAGTTAAAACACATTTATGATGGGAACATAAATGACACAAAGTAAATTAAAGCTTGTTATTTGGGCAATTTCAGTAAACTTAACTATTTGCTTGGCTACTCTTCTTTTGCGCCAGTGGGCGATAGATGAAAATATTCCTTTGGTATTAATTGCTCAAAGTGTAGGTATTTTGAGTTTGTTGATGGTGCATGTTTATGTCTGGATAAAAATTGGTGGCAATGATTTGTCGCTTGCTTTTATTTTCTTGTTGATGGTTTTTATCTTCAACTTAGGTAAATCGGTACTGTTTGTTTTTTATTATGAACAAGCAAGCAACTTTTTTACTTTTTTTACCGTTTATGATTCTCAAGTTATTGTGCGTGCTTTTGAATATGGCTACATAGGTTTTTTAGTGTTGTCATCGGCGATGCTGCTAAGCTTTCAGGATCGTCAAGTGAAAGTTATTGAACCCACCATTGAGCAATTAAATGCGGCTAGATTTACAGGGCTTTTATTTCTTGCGGTGTCTTTGCCTGCTGCACTGTTTGATTTGCAAGTAATGATAGTGAAGGTCTTAACCGGAGGGTATTTTGCTCTTTTTAACAGTGAGCAAAGTTATGGCACCGCAGGTATAGTTAAGGTATTGGCCTTTTTTTTATACCCTGCTTTATTTTTGCTTATTATAGCTTATAAGAAGAATCATTTGATTTTAAAAGCTATCTTCATTTTTGCCCTATCGATAGCAATCATTAAGCTTATGTTGGGAATGCGTTTAACCTCGCTTATACCATTTATGATCTTTTTAAGCTTGTGGGACAGTGTTATTAAACCTATAAACCGCAAGATTGTTTATTTAGCTGCTATTTTTTTGCTAGTTTTTGTATTTCCAGTGATGTCTTTTTTGCGTACAGGTCAAGAAGTGACCGAAGCTGTTGAAAGCACAAGTGCCTTATATCGAATTGTTGCAGAAATGTCTGACAGCATAAGTCCGTTAGTTTGGGTTATGCAACGAGTTCCCTCTCAGTTTGACTTTACCTATGGTCATTCGTTTATTTTAGCTCTTTATACTGCTGTTCCTAACTTGTTTTGGGATGTACACCCAGCAAAAACAGGAAGTCTAGCTCTTTGGTTAGTGAATGAAGTTAACCCTTGGATTGCTGAACGAGGAGGAGGGTACGGTTTTTCTATCTTTGCAGAAATGTATATGAATTTTTACTGGTTTGGTATGTTGTTTTTGGCTTTTTTGGGCTTTTTTATTAACAAACTTGCTATGGTAAAACAAAACCCTATTAATACCGCTTTTGCTTTTTCTTGCTTTTTAGGGCTCATGCTGTGGCCACGGGGGGAGTTGGTGGTCGTCGCACGCTTTATTTTTTGGCATGTAGGATTTTTATGGATTTGTTACCATGTAATGACAATGATTTATTTACGTTTAAAGTAACAATCGTCCAGATGCAATCTAAGTCTCTTTCAAGTGAAAATAGTCAGTTTTATTCCTGTAATAAAACTGTCACATAAGTGTCATATACTTCCCGCCGATAAAATAAACTAATCGTATATGTTGTGATTTAATAGTTTTATAGCAAAGTTTAACTTCGTTAGGTAAATGCGCTATGATCAGCTTGAATTAATTTACAACGAAAATAATAACTGGAAACACATTATGGCCAGAAATTCAATATTGGGTGTATTTGCAAAGTCCCCAATTAAACCATTAGAAAAACATATCAAATTGGTTGTTAAATGTAGCAATCAACTTATCCCTTTTTTTAGCGCTTGTAGCGAACAGAACTGGAGCGAAGCCGCTAAAGTTCGTCGTAAATTATCAAAATTAGAACAAGATGCTGATGCCTTAAAACGTCAATTACGTTTAGAGTTGCCAGGTGGCTTGTTCATGCCTGTAGACAGAGCTGACTTACTAGAGTTATTAACTCAACAAGATAAAATTGCTAACCGAGCCAAAGATATTGCGGGCCGTATTTTAGGACGTAAGTTAGAGATTCCTGAAAGCTTACAAGAACAATTTAATGCTTACTTGGCTCGCTGTATTGAAGCAACTGAAAAAGCAGCTGAAGCGATTAATGAATTAGATGATTTATTAGAAACAGGTTTTCGTGGGCGTGAAGTTGATCTCGTTGAAAAAATGATTAATCAATTAGATGCGATAGAAGATGACACCGACACCATGCAAATAGTTTTACGTAAAGATTTACTTGCCCTTGAAAGTGAGTTGAATCCGGTTGATGTAATGTTCTTATATCAAATTATTGATTGGGTTGGTGACTTAGCTGATCTTGCTGAACGTGTTGGTGCACGTTTAGAAATTCTTCTCGCTAGAAAATAGGGTTCAACTGATGGATATTTTACTTAATTCAGGTTCAACCCTAGTCATGATTGCCGCTGTTGTTGGCTTATTTATGGCGTGGGGTATTGGTGCTAATGACGTAGCAAATGCTATGGGTACTTCAGTTGGCTCTAAAGCGTTAACTATTAAACAAGCGATTATTATCGCTATGGTGTTTGAATTTGCAGGTGCTTACTTAGCGGGTGGTGAAGTGACTTCAACCATTCGTAAAGGCATTATAGATGCAAGCTTTTTTGTTGACTCACCCGAGTTACTCGTCTTTGGTATGATTTCAGCACTGTTTGCTGCTGCCACTTGGTTACTTATTGCCTCCGCATTAGGTTGGCCTGTTTCTACAACTCACTCTATTGTTGGTGCTATTGTTGGTTTTGCTGCTGTTGGTGTTAGTCCTGATGCTGTTGAGTGGAGTAAAGTTGGCGGTATTGTTGGTAGTTGGATTATCACACCGCTTATTTCGGGTGTTATTGCATTCCTTATCTTTAACAGCGCACAAAAACTTATTTTTGATACAGACAAGCCTTTACAGCAAGCAAAACGTTGGGTACCAATGTACATGTTTTTCGCGGGCTTTGTACTATCCCTTGTTACCATTAAAAAAGGGCTTAAACATTTAGATTTACACATTGGTAATGCGGATGGTTTTCTATATGCCGTTATTACTGCCGTTATTGTAGCGCTAATAGGTAAGGTTTTTATTCACCGTCTTAAATTTGATGAGTCTGCTGCTCTAAAAACCCATTATGCTAATGTAGAAAAAGTATTTGCTCTTTTGATGATCGTAACTGCTTGTGCTATGGCGTTTGCTCATGGCTCAAACGATGTGGCTAACGCTATTGGTCCATTAGCTGCGGTTGTCAGTATTGTTGACAATGGTGGTCAAATTGCTGCTAAGTCAACTATTGCATGGTGGATATTACCATTGGGTGGTTTTGGTATTGTTGCTGGTTTGGCTCTTTTTGGTCATAAAGTTATGGCAACTATTGGCACTGGCATTACGCATTTAACGCCGAGTCGCGGTTTTGCCGCAGAGCTAGCTGCAGCTTGTACTGTTGTTATTGCTTCAGGATCTGGCTTGCCTATTTCAACCACACAAACTTTAGTTGGTGCCGTGTTAGGTGTTGGTATGGCACGTGGTATCGCAGCAATTAACTTAGGTGTAGTACGTAATATTGTAGTTTCTTGGGTTGTTACCCTACCCGTTGGTGCTGCTTTATCAATTATGTTCTTCTGGATGATGCAAAGTGTATTTTCATAAATGAACTTTTAATACCAAGCGGATTAATTAGTTCGATTGGTATAACTCTATATACTAAAAAGCCGCAACATTGTTGCGGCTTTATATTTTATTGTGTATTACATAAAGTAAAGTTTGTTTAACTACGAGCGGTTACTTCAAGTAAGTGGTAACCAAACTGAGTTTGTACCGGGCCCTGTACTTCATTCAGTGGTGCTGAAAATACCACTTTATCAAACTCAGGAACCATTTGACCTGGGCCAAATGTACCTAAGTCACCACCTTGAGCTTTTGATGGACAGTTTGAGTGCTCTTGGGCAACATCAGCAAAGTCTTTTCCGCCTTCTATTTCGGCTTTTAATGCTAAACATTGTTCTTCAGTATCAACCAATAAATGGCGTGCTGCAGCTTGAGACATAGTTTTTCCTATCTGTATTAAAGTGAAAATAAAATCTTATACCAGTTTCATTAATTATCTGATCTACTTATGCGAAGGAAAAATTGACAAAAACAAGGCATTTATTTTAATAACTAGTTGTTCTAATTATTAAATAAATAACGCTGTAATTGGTGATTTTAACAAGTAGAAATGATCATATAGTTTGTGAGACTGGTAGTGCTAACCATAGCGTATCTTATTATGAAATTAAAGATGAGCTGTCTGTTTATTTGTATTTGATTTGTTGATATAAATAACCAAACTTA
>ENA-ORXI01003341-ORXI01003341.1-sediment-metagenome-genome-assembly--contig:-NODE-3341-length-10892-cov-4.265557_pt1 | contig 10892 bp, 13 predicted proteins | sample MGYA00237861_ERZ511468 | MGnify/ENA primary metagenome ERZ511468 (study PRJEB26299, sample SAMN06266213) | sediment metagenome | isolation source: Hudson Canyon methane seep mesocosm | place...
GTCGTTCGCTCGGTTGTCTATTCATCAAAAAAAGACAAAAATGATCCAGCGACGCGCACTTTCCAAGGTTTGCGCATCTATGTAAACGATGAGCTAGGCGAACTAGAGCGCGGCCTAAGGGCAGCCGAACGCATCCTGGAGCCAGGTGGACGGTTTGCTTGCGTATCTTTTCACTCGCTTGAAGACCGTATGGTCAAGCGTTTTATGAGAGATAAAGCGAAAGGGGTCACACCTCCTCCAGGGATTCCTATTTTGGAAAAAGATATTGTCAGAAACTTTAAGTTGTTGGGGAAAGCGGTTAAACCTAGTAATGAAGAAGTTGAGCAAAATGTACGTTCCCGCAGTGCTGTAATGAGAGTATTGGAGAAAGTTGCGAATGATTAACTTAATGAATATGTTTATTCGGAATGATAGCCGTGGATTCACAGTAAACGCATCAGGTAGAAGCTCCTCAGTCTTGCTTCATAAAATGACTGAGTTAGCTGAAGCTTTCATGCAACTACTTGGACAGATATCAATAAAAGGTTTAGTTGTCACAAGTATGTTGTTGTTATTAGTTTTATTGTCTGCTTTGGGGGTGGTGTATTCATCACACTTGAGTCGTCAATTATTTTCTGAACAAGCTCAGTTATTAGAAAAGAATGACCAAGTGCAGCTTGAGTGGGCTCAGCTATTATTGGAGCAAAGTGCCTGGAGTTCTCCAAATAGAATAGAACGGATTGCAGTAGATGAGTTAGAGATGGCAGCACCTGACGCAGAAAATATTAAGCTTATTTATTGAGATATTCCTAGATGGATGCCCAAAAAAATAATAATGACATTAGATATATAGCCTGGCGATTCTGGTTTCTGCTGGGCTTTTTGTCGTTGTGTGCCTTGGCGCTTTTTTATCGGGCGTTTGATTTACATGTGTTTGAGCAGGAATTTTTGGCAGGGCAAGGTGATGCGCGCACCATTCGGTTTGAGTTATTAGATGCGCATCGTGGTCTTATTATGGATCGTAATGGTGAGCCATTGGCAATCAGCGCGCCAGTAGAAACGGTTTATGCCAACCCTAAGCAGATGCGCTTATCTGCAAGTGATTTAAAAAAACTGGCAAAGGAACTTAGTCTGAGCTTTGACTGGCTGAAGAGAAAAATAGAGCGTAATCAGTCTAAAAGTTTTATCTACCTTAAGCGAAAAATGGCTCCTCATGAAGTGGAGGAGGTATTGGCGCTTAACTTAGATGGCGTATATACAGTTAGCGATGCAACGAGACCTGGCAAAACCATACCCAATAAAATATCAGTGATGACAATATGTCATTTTAGTTAATCAGCTTTCCTTGGGCTTGTAGGTCTGCATGATAGGAAGACCTTACCATGGGACCACTAGCAACCTGGCTAAATCCAAGATTGTCAGCAATTTCTTTGTATTGCTGAAACTGTTTTGGTGTTATATATTCCTCTACTGCTAAGTGATGTCGACTAGGCTGCAAATATTGGCCTAAAGTTAACATATCAACATGGTGCAATCTGAGATCCTTCAAAACACTAATAACTTGCTGTTTTGTCTCGCCAACACCTAGCATTAAGCCTGATTTTGTTTTGATCTGAGGGTGTTTTACTTTAAATCTATCCAAAAGTTGTAGTGAGTGCTGATAGTCTGCGCCAGGTCGAACTTTTGGATAAAGACTAGGAACAGTTTCTAAGTTATGGTTAAAAACATCAGGAGGGCAGTCATTAAATGTATCTAGAGCCTTTTCCATTCGGCCTCTAAAGTCGGGTGTTAAAATTTCAATTTTGATCTCAGGAGTAGCTGACCTAATAGCATCAATACATGCTTTAAAATGAGAAGCGCCACCGTCTCTAAGGTCGTCACGATCGACTGAGGTAATAACGACATATTTGAGTGACATTTTTGCAATAGTTTGAGCTAGATGGATAGGTTCATTAATATCCAACGGTTTTGGTCTTCCATGAGCAACATCACAAAAAGGGCAACGCCTCGTGCATATTTGTCCCATAATCATAAACGTTGCCGTTCCATGATTAAAACATTCGTTTAGATTAGGGCATTGTGCTTCTTCACAAACAGTAAAAAGATTTTGATCTCTAAGAGTTTTTTTTAGTTGATTAACCTTTTGCGAGCTGGAAAGTCGGATGCGTATCCAATCAGGTTTTTTTAGAGGCTCACGTTCAAAGTCTGGCTTGATTTTGAGTCGACTAGTTTTAGATTCACCTTTTAGTGCTTTGATTTCAAGCTCTTGTAGCATAGTTAATTAAATGCTGTAATAGTTAATGATGTCAGAAGTACTGATGGCATTATCCATTAGATTAAGCATTTGTGTGGGCTTTAAATGGCTTAAAAATTTAACTTAATTTACAAACAACCTAATTGTAAACGAATAAAAAAAATACTATACAGTATGAATCGAAGTTCCGTCTAACAAGTAATCACTAACCTGGTTAGCCGCCATTTCAGCAACTACAATCGATGCTTCAGCAGTCGAAGCAGCAATATGAGGGGTTAGTATCACTTTAGGGTTGCTAAATAAAACATTTTCTTTAGCAGGCTCAGTTGAGTATACGTCTAATGCCGCACCAGCAATCAAGCCTTCATTTAAGGCATCATTTAAGTCACTTTCATCAACAATATTACCACGTGATGCATTGATAATTAAAGCTGAAGGTTTAACCTTTGCGTAGTGTTCTTTACTAAGTAAAGGTTTGCCATCGGCAGTTGCTTTACCATGGAAACTGATAATGTCACTTGTGCTAATTAGTTCATCAAAACTAACATTTTTTACATCTGGAAAATCTGCTTGTCTCGATTCTAATGATTTAGAATAAACCAAAACATTCACATCAAAGCCTTTAACCAAATTACTCAGTCTAGATCCCACATTTCCGAAACCAACGATACCAAGGGTTTTTTTGGAAAGCTCATTACCTTTGATAGTTTTTTTCTGCCATTCACCTCTATGCGTTGTTTCATCTGCAAAAGGAATTTTTCTTAATGCCGCCATAATTAAAGCAAACGCATGCTCTGCTGTTGCATTGGTGTTGCCACCTGGTGTATTCATTACTACCACACCATTCTCTTTAGCTGTCACTAAATCGATGTTATCTACACCTGCACCAGCTCTAGCGATGGCTTTGAGTTTTGTGGCAGCTGTAAGGATATTTTTTGTTACTGTAGTGGCTGATCTAACAAGTAGGCCGTCATATTCAGGAATGATTTTGATCAATTCCTCTTCAGATAAACCTGTTATTACATCAACTGAAATATTTTTTTCCTCAAATATTTGCTCTGCAACGTTGCTCATTGCGTCTGAAATAAGAACTTTAAACATAATTAGACCTCACTTGGTGATAAGCCCAATCTATCCATGGAAGTAGTTTCTTTATATTATCTGGCTCTACTGTACTACCGCCCCAAACTCTAAAGGATGGCGGTGCTTTTGCGTAACTGTTAATATCAAAAGCTACTTCTTCTTTCATCAATAAACCAATTATCTCTTTCATTATTTCCTTTTGTTGTTTTTCATCCTTTTCAAGAAACCAACTTTCACTAATTTTAAAGGTAATACTTGTATTGGATCTTAAATCAGGGTCTTTGGATAAAAATTCTACCCAACTTGTTTCATTTATCCAGCTATCTATATTGCTAAATGATTCTTCCGACCTCTTAATTAAAGCTTCAAGACCGCCAATGTCTTCAGCCCAATTTAATACATCAATAGCATCTTCAACGCATAGCATTGAAGGGGTGTTAATAGTACTGCCTTCAAAAATTCCGGATAAGAATTTCTTTTTAGATGCCATTCTAAAGACTTTTGGCACAGGCCATGTTGGCTGATGATTTTCTAATCTTTCAACTGCTCTTGGAGACAATGCAATCATTCCATGTGCAGCCTCTCCGCCAAGAGCTTTTTGCCATGACCAAGTTATAACATCGCATTTTTTATAGTCGACAGGCATTGCAAAAACAGCAGAGGTGGCATCACATATTGTAAGTCCCTCTCTATTGTCTGGTATCCAGTCACCATTAGGGACTTTAATTCCTGAAGTAGTTCCATTCCATGTAAAAATTACATCTCTAGAAAAGTCAACCTTACTTAAATCTGGCAATTCACCATAAGGCGCTAAATGAATATTTTTGTCTTCAATTTTCAATTCTTCAACAACATCTAAAATCCAATCTCTACCAAAATTTTCCCAAGCAAGAATTTCAACACCTCTATTGCCGAGCAAACACCACATTGCTGCCTCTAATGCTCCAGTGTCTGAACCTGGCATAATGCCCACGTGATAGTCCTCAGGAAGGCCAAGTATTGACTTAGATTTATTTATTACTTCTTTTAATTTATCTTTACATTTAGGAGTCCTATGAGACCTACCTAATAAAGCTCCCTCTAAATTATTTATTGTCCAATTAGGTCTTTTTGAACATGGACCACTTGAAAAATTAGGGTTATTTGGTCTGATATCTGGCAAATTCATTAGTCAATTCTCCTGGTTAAATTCATATACAACTAGGCCGTCCAAAGGTTTAGGATCGAACCATGTTGATTTAGGTGGCATAGTTAACTTATTATCCGCCACTCTCATAACTTCTTTAATGTGTGAAGGAAAGATTGAAAATGCTACACTGTCATAATTTTCATTTACTTTTTTTTCTAGAGCAGTTAATCCATGACAGCCTGCAATAAATCTAATCCTCTCATCATTATTAATATCCTTGATACCGAGTATAGGTATTAAGCAAAAATTATTGATTATGTTAATATCCAATAAAGATAAAATATCATTTTCATCAGGAATATTCCCGATAAACTCTAGTGAATACCATTTGCCATGATGATACATGCCAAATTGTCTATTGCTTTTAGGCTTAAAAGCGGAATCACTGAGTGTAATTTTGAAATTTTCTTTGAGCTTATCTAAAAAATCAGTTTCTGAAAGGCCGTTCAAATCTTTAATCACTCTATTGTAATCATATATTTTTGACTGTTCTGCTGGAAAGGCAGCTATCATCACTCCATCACAGTTTCTGTTTTGCTTGCTTTGAACCCCATATTTTTTATAATTTTGAGAGATTATATTCATAGCTCCCATCCTATGATGGCCATCTGCAATATATAAAGAGTTTATAGATCTTAGTTGTTTAGAAATTATTTCAATATCTTTAGGATCGCTTATACACCATAGTTTGTGAAGAGAATGATCAAAAGATTCAAAGTCATAATGGGGTTCTAGCGAAGTAAAACTTTCTAATAATTCATTAATATTTTTATCATCTGGGTAAGACATATAAATAGGACCGATTTGAGTTTCAATGTTAATCATTTGGTCAGCTCTTTCATTCATTCTTTTTACTAGCGTATTCTCATGTCCTTTAATCTTATGGGACAAAAAATCATCAATATTGGCTAAAGCTAGAAATCCTAATTGAGTATGATCTCCTTGTGAAATCTGATAAATATAAAAAGACAATCTATCATCTTGTTTTATAACTTCATTTTTTTTCATTTCATTGAAATGATTTTTAGCGGCAAGCAAGGTTTCTGATTCTTTCAGTTGTCCAACGGGGTTTAAAACTTTTAAATAATTCCAGTAATTTTTATTGGATATTAAATCAATATTTTCTTCAGACAAGTGATCTGTTGAGGGGGCTATAATATTTATAGCTTCCTCATTAAATGGTCTAGTTCCTTTGAATGGCTTTAGTGAAACCATAATTTGATGTCTCTCTTTTTCTCCATCTGTATTTATACCCTGATAGCAGCTACAGAACATTAATAAAATTCAATACTACCATCAATTATATTTTATTAAATTGGCCTTTTATGGCTAAAATTTGAGTTTTTGAAACTGAGTTGATTAGATGCTCTGATAGTTCATGTTTAATATTAGAAATACTAAGGATATGATCTGTTAGGTTTCGCATTTGCGTTACCTTTAAATCACTATATCCACAAGGGTTTATTAACTTATAAGGAGAAAGATCCATATCAATATTGAGACTTAATCCATGATAAGTTCTTCCTTGTTTTACTTTGAGCCCAAGAGCTGCAATTTTAGAGTCATTTACATAAACTCCAGGAGCACCCTTTAAGGTATGTGCTGTAATGTCATAACTTGATAATAATTCAATTAATGACTGCTCAATCATAGAGACCATTTTTTTGATTCCTATACCGAGTCTTTTTATATCTATTAGACAGTAAATTATTAATTGGCCTGGTGCGTGATAGGTGATTTGACCGCCTCGATCAGATTGAATAATAGGAATTTGAGTTTCTTTGAGTAGATGTTTTGACTTTCCAGAAAGGCCTTGGGTGAAAACACTATTATGCTCAAGAGTCCAAAGCTCATCGGGAGTATTAGAATCCCTATTTTCAGTAAAAGATTTCATCTCTTCCCAAGTTATAAGATAATCCTGAAGGCCTTTTGAGCGAACTTTAATCACAAGCTTATTATAAGAGGTATGACACTAATGGACAACTCTGAAGATCTTTATTTATGGCATCTAGTTGTTGGCGACTTGTTACAATAATTCGAACAGTTATAGAGATATATTTACCCTTAGAACTATGCTTAATATTTGTTTGATTTGCATGTAATTTTCCAGTATGGGTTTCCACAATATTGCAAACTGTTTTTTCAAAGTCGGGCTGGTTTAAACCAAAAACTTTAATTGGGTAGTCACAGGGGAAATTGAAAATATCTTCTTTTGTATTAGTCACAATTGAAATTTTACCCATTAAACTTACTAATGCTAGAATGATAAGAATAAAATGTTATTAGTATTCATATTGTAAATTTTATTTAGATGACTTAAATAATTATGATTCAAGACTTAAACCCTAAAGAATTTAAAGATTATTTGGTAGACAATGAGGTTACTCTAGTTGATGTGCGTGAGCAATGGGAGTTTGATATTTGTCAAATAAAAGGTGCTATTCTAATGCCCATGGGTGAGATTGCCAAGAGTTATGCAAATCTGAATAAGGATAGTAATATAGCTCTATATTGCCATAGTGGTATTCGTTCTATGCATGTAGCTGATTTTCTATTATCAAAAGGCTTTCAATCTCTTGCAAATCTCCAAGGAGGTATCGATGCTTGGGCACAAGAAATTGATACTACGGTAGAAAGATATTAAGCGAATAATTGAGTAGACTATAATCAAATTTATTCAACATCCTTAGCTTGTTTGTTATGAATTATATTGTGCAAATGTTCGAACTTCAAAAGCAATTAAATGACCATACTAATGGCGGTATATGGGTTGACGGTATTACCAAAGAAAACAGAAAGATTTCATGGTACCGTTGCATCTATATGGAGGCTGCAGAGGCCATAGATTCGTTTAATTGGAAGCATTGGAAGAGCATAAATACTGACCCAGATTGGGATAATATTAGGGTAGAGTTGGTTGATATATGGCATTTCATTATGTCCGAATCAATTCGAATAAAAGATGAAAATTACGCAAATAAATATTTGAAATTAAAGCCGCAAGGAGACTTCAATGCTGAAGTTTTGATAGACACATTAGAAGAAATGTTGAGCCTCTCTGTTGCTTCCAATATTGACCCTAAGATCAATAATATTCGCGATATCACTGATCTATTTTTTACTGCAATTTCTCAAGTAGATATGGGTATTGGGGAATTATATAAGCGCTATGTTGTCAAGAATCAACTCAATACATTCAGGCAACAGCACGGCTATAAAGATGGCTCTTACATTAAGTTGTGGGATAGAGTTGAGGACAATGTCGTTGCTTTTAAAATCATGGATGAGAACCCCAGTATTTCTCCAAGTGGGCTCTATCAAAAACTCGAATTAAAGTATGCCCAGATTAGTTAGGATCTATTACTTTTGAATTCTAAGACAGATATTTCTTCAGTTAGATTGACAGAATATAGTCATGGAGCAGGCTGTGGCTGCAAGATTTCACCTAAATTGCTAAATGAGATACTTGGGCATGCTCAAGAACAAATTATTGATTCTAGCTTAATTGTAGGTAATGAGTCGAGAGATGATGCTGCGGTTTATGATCTTGGGGATGGGAGAGCATTAATCAGTACTACCGATTTTTTTATGCCAATCGTTGATGACCCTTACACCTTTGGTATGATTTCAGGATGCAATGCGCTTAGTGATATTTATGCTATGGGTGGTAAGCCGTTGATGGCTATAGCTATATTTGGTTGGCCAATAGACAAGCTTCCTGCTGAAATTGGCGCTAAAGTGATTGAAGGGGGTAGGGCGGCCTGTACAAAAGCAGGTATTAGCCTTGCTGGAGGTCACAGCATTGACTCCCCTGAACCCATCTTTGGTTTATCGGTTTCTGGAATCGTCAAAATTGAACACTTAAAAAGAAATACTGGTGCTCAGATTGGTGATTCTATTTTTTTAACAAAGCCACTAGGATTAGGTATCTTGTCAACCGCTCAAAAACAAAAAAAAGTTACTTCTAGTGACCATCGGCAGGCAGTTGATCAAATGTGTCAATTAAATGATATCGGCTTTAAAATAGCTAAAATTCCCGGTGTAAATGCAATTACCGATGTTACTGGATTTGGCCTAGCAGGACATCTTTTAGAAGTCTGTCAGGGTAGTAAAGTTGGAGCGACAGTTTGTTTTAATGATTTACCTTTATTATCAAATATTTATAGCTATATTGATAAAGGTTGTATACCTGGAGGGACGCAAAGAAACTATGATAGCTATGGACATTTCTTTAATAAACTAACCGTACTTCAAAATACTGTATTGTGTGATCCACAAACTAGTGGAGGTCTATTAGTAACAGTTTCTGATGAATCTTTAATAGATTTTCATGAACTTATAAAAAGCCACCAAATAAACCTAAAATCTATAGGAAAAATTACTGAACTTAATTCAGCAAAAGAGGTTGTTCATATAGAATGATTAATCAATTAGAGATAGATAATTTTCAGCAGTTATTTCAAAACAATACACCATTAATGGATGTCCGTGCACCTGTTGAATATAGTCGAGGATCTTTTCCAGGTGTTTTAAATGCTCCCTTAATGACTGACAATGAGAGACATCTAGTTGGACGCAGCTTCAAACAGAGCGGCCAACTTTCTGCAATAGAATTGGGGTACCAATTAGTCAGTGGTAAGATTAAAAATCAAAGAGTTAATGATTGGCTGGACTTCATTAACCAGAACCCATCAGGAGCTCTTTATTGTTTTCGCGGAGGGTTAAGATCAGAAATTGCACAGCAGTGGATTTTTGATTATTCAGGTATAGCTTATCCTAGGGTTAAGGGCGGATATAAGGCTATGCGTCGCTATCTTATAGAAGAATCTAGCCGTATCACTAATAATAATAATTTTATCGTCATTGGCGGGCAGACTGGCTGTGGCAAGACTTTATTGCTTAATAAATTTCGTAATAATATTGACTTAGAAGGGTTAGCTAATCATAGAGGCTCAGCATTTGGAAATAATGTCAGTTCTCAGCCAACACAAATAGATTTTGAAAATTCTCTAGCCATTGAACTGATTCAAAAACAAAAAAATAGCTTTTTATTGATTGAAGATGAGGGTAATAATATTGGAACTATATATTTACCTGACAGCCTAAAAAATAGATCTCTTAAGTCGAATATAGTTGTTCTAACAGCTAATCTTGAGGAACGTGTAAAACTTAGCCTCAAAACATATGTTACTGATATGCTTGATAATTATTGCTCAGTTGACAGTAAAAATGGTTTTGAAAATTATGCTAACTACTGGAAAAATAGTCTTTTTAAAATTCAAAAACGTTTAGGAGGGGTTCGTTACAAAGAACTCTTAAAGGTTCTCAATAATGCGATTCAAAAGCATCAGAAGTCAAATGATCTAAGTGAATACGTCCCCATTATCGAGTCACTTTTAGTGGACTACTATGACCCAATGTACAACTACCAAATCAATAAGAAAAAACACAGAATAATATTTCAAGGTGACTCCAAAGCTGTTTTTGAATACCTGGAAAAAATAGTTTAATCTTTAATTGTAATCTTAATGTCGGTTGTTGGTTTTGACTGGCAAGCGAGTATCTCTCCTTCAGAGAGTGGAACAAGACATTCCTGGTGAAGCACATCACCCTCTACCAATTTTAAAATACAGCTACCACAATGACCCTGCCTGCAACTATAGTTTATAAGCACATTGTGTGCTTCAAGTTCGGTTAAGATTGATTCGTCACCAAAAACATAAAGCGACTCTGTCTTTCCATTAATATTGTCAACATCAATTCTGAACATCTAATTAATGGCAACATTTATAACTTAAAGTCACTAAAGTCTTCATCCTCTGAACTCATTGTGTTATCAATGGCGCTTACTAAATAAGAGGTTATTTCTGTTTCTTGAGGAGCAACTTGAACATTGTCAGAATCCAGCCAGTGGTTCAACCATGGAAGAGGGTTGGTATTTTGTTTAAAGATAGGCTTCATATTTAATGCTGACATTCGTACATTGGTAATGTACTCTAGATATTGTTTAAGTATTTCAGCATTTAGGCCTATCATTGAACCATCACGAAACAAGTATTCTGCCCATTCTTTTTCTTGTTTAGCTGCATCTTTAAACATTTGTATCACTTCAGATTCACACTCTTTAGCGATTTTTTTCATATCTGGATCGTCTTTGCCATCTTGCATTAAATTGATCATGTGTTGAGTGCCTGTTAAATGCAAAGCTTCATCACGAGCAATTAATTTGATAATTTTTGCATTGCCTTCCATAACTTTTCTCTCAGCAAAGGCAAATGAACAAGCAAAACTTACATAAAAACGGATTGCTTCTAGGATATTAACCGACATAATGGTTAAATAAAGAAGTCGCTTTAGGCCATATAGACTGACATCAAGTTTTTCATT
>ENA-ORXI01003342-ORXI01003342.1-sediment-metagenome-genome-assembly--contig:-NODE-3342-length-10887-cov-2.419149_pt1 | contig 10887 bp, 10 predicted proteins | sample MGYA00237861_ERZ511468 | MGnify/ENA primary metagenome ERZ511468 (study PRJEB26299, sample SAMN06266213) | sediment metagenome | isolation source: Hudson Canyon methane seep mesocosm | place...
TTTTGTTTGGTTTAGGATTTTTACTAGTATTGATTAGTTTTGGAGCAAGAAGGAAGAAAGGTAAATCAACAAAAACGGTAGAGAAAAAAGCAGAATAACTTAATGTTCTAAATTAAAATTGAATTTAATAATTTATTTTTTAATTCCGATGAATTATTTTTGCAATTACCCAATACATAATTACAATTGGAGGAAAAACATAGATGCTTGTACCTCCAAACCAATCAAGAATATCAAATACACCATCAGGATTTAGATAATCTTCAATCATAGGAATATCATACGTACCATAAACATAATCCATACCAATTGCAAATCCAGAGGCAATAATTCCAAGAACAACACAATTCCTACCTAATTTATCATATTGACGGCCTTGTTTTCTTAAAATAATCATAGCAATTAGACCACCAATGATACTTCCAAATGCAGGAAGTAAATAATACAAATTACTTTTTGATTTTAAATTAGACACAATTGATGCCCCGTTTTAGTTTGTTTTATACATCACTATGTGTGTAGTCAATTACGTTTGATTCCAAAATCGCGTTAACCAATTCGGGTTAACAAAACGTAATTAAGTGAAGAACGGAACTCTCCATTCTTCATGAGATTGAGAGAGCCTCTTCAGTTCTTTCAATCTCGCTTTTCATAAACTATTTTAAATTTTAAATTGTTAAAAAACAACATGATACAAGCAGAAATTAGCATATATCCATTAGCAACAAAGACCACCAGTGTTAGTTTCTACATTGCTAAAGCAATAGAATCAATAAAAAATATAGAAAATTTAAGATACGAAATTAATTCCATGGGAACAATTTTGGAATCAGATGACATGGACATAATCAACAAATCATCTAAAAGTATGATAGAGGCAATTCATCATTTGGGAATAAACAGAGTCGAAGTAATTATAAAAATAGATTCAAGGATAGATAAACATCAAAAAATGGAAGAAAAAATAGATTCAATAAAAAAACAAATGGATTAAAATTGTTTTAAAATTCCAAAATGAGTATTTCTTTGAGCAGGTTTACGTCCTATTTCTTTTACCATAGTGGCCAATTCATCAACTGAAGATGTGGTAGGTTTACCTGCTGCACGATAAATTTCTTCAGAGAATGCAGTTCCAACTAGATCACTCCCACCATTAGATAATGCAACTTGAGCTAATTTCTTACCGTAAGCAACCCAATAAACAGAGATATTGTTTAATGTATTTGCAAGCATCAATCTAGATAATGCAGTGATTCTCAAATCATATACCGAAGAACATTCATTATTTACCAAATTATCTTGTTCCAATTCAGTATTATCTAAACTAAATTTTAAAGGAATTAAAGTTACAAATCCATTTGTTTTCTTTTGAAGTTCACGGATTTTTATTAAATGATCTACAATATGTTCAGGTTTTTCAATATGACCATATAACATAGTAACATTACTTTGAATTCCCATAGTATGAGCTTCTTCAATTACATCAAGCCATTGTTGTCCAGTACATTTTCCTCTAACAATTTTATCACGTATGCCAGGATGAAATAATTCAGCACCACCACCTGGCATTGAATCCAATCCAGCATCTTTTAAACGAGATAAAATTTCTTTAGTAGAATTTTTTGTTAATTTTGACAAAAAATGAATTTCAGCTGCTGTTAGTGCTTTTATATGAATTTCTGGATACATCTGCTTTATCTTTTTAAATACCTCGTTCAGCTCATCATCAACTGCATATGGATCAGAAAAACAGCTAACTCTCAGCCATCTGTTTTTTTGATCCTCATAAATATATTCTTCGTGACTATCAATCAGTAGAACCTGGTCAGAGTGGCTTTGGTTGATAAAAGATAACTTCTGCTTTTTTCCATTCCAACTTATATAGTGAATAGTCGTAAGCCAATTGGGCACCAAGTTTTCTTTATGTAGCGATTCTGCAATCTCTCTGAATATTAGCTCGCTGACAGGCGTGTACATCACAATATTATCAATCCCAACCAAGTCAGCGCAATTATCTAAAAAGGCGGATAAGCCATTCCTAGGGATTTGACTGGTGGTATTCGATATTAGTGTTTCTTCAAAGCCAAGAGCAAGCGTTTTCATGTTTTATGAGTATGTTTTCAGTAGATTAATTATACGATTTTAGGTCCTATGCCAAGAAAAGTTATTTATTTTTTACGAAAGTAGCATAAAAAAGTAAATAGTAGTATACTACTTACTATATGCTACTTTATAGGATAATACGATGTCAAACGAAGAACAGATTAACGAAAAACTAAACGAACTAGAACTCCAAGTTGGTGAAAAAATGCCTTCTCTACGAAGAGTCGGCATTGCTGCCGAGATTCTTCTTTTGAAGAAAGAACGCGTAACCCAAAAAGCAGTTAAGGATATTACTGGTGGCAGCTATGGGGATATAAAGGATCCTTTAGCGATATGGAGTGAAAAGAAAAAAAATGTTCTTAACTCAATTAAAGAACCTATTCCTGATAATGTTCAAGAAAAGTTTAATATTTCAAATGCAGAAACGTGGAATGCTGCAATTGATGAAGCCAACAGACGTTTAGAGCTAGATAGAGAATCTTTAAATGAAAAGCAATTAAAAATAGAGGATGAAATAGCAGGGGCAGAAAAAGAAATTGAAGAGCAGTCGGCTAAAATAAAATCTCAAGCTATTTCAATAAAAAAATACGAAGAAGAATATATTTATAAGCAAAAGCAATTGAGCGATTCTATAAATAGTAACGAAGTTGCAAACAAGGTTATTAATGAGTTAAAAGTTGCTGTTGCCGACAAGGAAAAAATAGAGGCTGAATTAATTCAATTAAAAGACCAGTTTAAAGAATCTCAATTTGAAGTTAAAACATTGGCAAAAGAAAAATCTACGCTTGATAAAACATTGCTCACAGCTCAATCTGAGCACGAAAGAACAAAAGAGATATTGTTACGATCAGAAAAAGATAAAGCGACTGAAATCAATTCTAATGAAACATTGAAAAAACAAAAAGACCTTTTATTAAAAGATAAAGAAGAGCTTGCTAAACATGACAATGCTCTCGAACTTCAAATACACAAACTTCAATCTTCTTTAGACTCTATTAATAAAACCAGTGATGAAAACAAAAATCAATTGATTGAAGTCCGTAAAATGATTTCTAAACGAGAGAGAGAGGCCGGAGAACTAACGGGCATGTTAAATGCCTCCAAAGAAGAAAATAAGCGTCTTGAAGACAGGGCATCTGAATTGGAAAATATGTTAGCCAATAAACAATAAAAATCACACTGCTTTTAGTGAAATAGTGCGGCTATAAAAATTATAAAAGAAAGGAAAAATTTTATAAGAGGAAAGTAGTCATGACGGAAGAAACAGAGGAAGAATTATATAGCGTAAATCGATTGAAAAAAGAGTTGGGAATGAAGCCAAAACCTGAAGCTGTTCCAGAAGGTATTTGGCGTAATTCATATACAAAGGTTTTTTATGATGTTTATAAATTATCCGATTGTGAGCCCATTATTATTAAAGAACGGACAGAAAAGCAAAAGCGGGCAACCATAAAAATGTTGATTGCGAATAAGCTCAGAAAATTTGATCAATCTCATTATCAAGAAACCTTAGCGTCTAAGAGAATTAAAAAACTTTTTGAAGGTGATTTCTTGATTTTAGACACGAGCACCACTGGTCTTACCTGGGAAGGTGAAATCATTGAGTTAGCTATTATTGATAGGTTTAGTGAAATCGTTTTTCAATCACGCTATAAACCATCAAAAGAGATATCAAATGATGCTCATGCTATTCACGGTATTTGTGCTGATGATTTAAAAAATGAAAAAACGTTTGATATAGATGCTGAAAAAATTAGGCATATTTTTCAGGATAAAACCGTTGTTATCTTTAATGCTAAATTCGACATGGATATGCTTGAAAATACGTTAAATTCAGTAGGATTGGACTATAAACTCTATAACGATGTGAATACATTATGTGCTATGCAATTAGCTGCGGATGCCTATGGAGCCACTAATTATTACGGTTCGATCTCTTTAAGTGATGCATTTAGATTTGCTGAAGGGGATGATTTTAAGGGAAAGACTGCACTGGAAAAATGCCAGTCTACATTATTCATTTTAAATGATATTGAAAAAACAGCCGGTGCTGAACTGATTGTAGAACGTATCAAACTTGAAGAGCGCCTAAAAAAAGAAACAGGGTTGTCTAACAACATTTTCTGATTAAAAACCTGTGTGTTTTATTAAAACTACCTGTTGTGCAACATTATATTCTGTTGCACAACAATACCAACTCAAGGAAATAAAAATAAAAATTGAACAATAATACTTTATACCGGTACCCCAGATTTATTGATATAGAGGCCAGCAGTCTTGGAAAAAACTCTTATCCAATTGAAGTAGCGTGGTCAGATGTTTGTGGCAATATTGAGAGTCATTTAATCAATGTGTACGCTGTTGAAAGTTGGACTGACTGGGATTTTTACGCACAAAATGAAATTCATGGCATTAGCCGAAAAATGTGCAGAGAGGAGGGCGTTAACCCAAACTGGCTCTGTAATAGATTATCTGAGTTAATGGCTCCGTTAGAAGTTATTTATAGTGACGGCGGAAATTTTGACGAATTTTGGATTGATGAACTTTACGGTGCAGGATCACAGCTCGGTTTTGCTCAATTCAAAATCGTTCATAGTGATTACGCAATGCTTGAAGTGTTAAATAAATCAGCTTATTCAGATCGTAAAAATACAATTCTTGGACAATTAAAAAAACAAGCGAGAGAGACCGTTTCTGAGCGACATAGGGCAACACCCGATGTTCAATATCTTATTGAGTTGTACAAGTTGTGCGTAAATATTTCCCAAGAAATTTAAACAGCAATTAAGCGATCAAAACTGATCCTTTCTTCTTTATGTAAATTGGCATTTAAGCCACAAAAACTATGTATCAAGCTGTTGTAGAATGATTGAAGGATATTTCATCAAACAAGACAATATTAAAACCATAGTCTCGTGTTTGGTTAAAAATCATTACAAACATACCTGCTTCAAACTCAATCAAATTTAGAGATTAAGAAGAACAAGCTCATAAGCTTGTTTTTCCGCCTCATTCCTTGATAATCCATTGCAAAACTCTAAAATTCCTGCACGCTCTTGAAACTCCTCATGCTCATCATCAAAAAGTAAATTTAATTGGGATTGAGTGATTCCAGATAATTTATCTTGTGTTTTATAAGTCGCAGTCGTGTATTTTGAAATCTGATCATGCTCAATATGATAAAAATCACGATAGTGAAATGTTAAAAAACCTTCTTTTTCTAAATGACGAGCAAATTCCCGAACAGCCCCATAAATATCAAAGTTAACCAGTAGATCTGATGTGTTAGTGTCTAACAAGTTTTGATTCGACCATAGCTTAAATACAAATTTATTGAGAGGAATATATTTTCTGCACCACTCAATCATTTTATGAACAGAAATGGGATAAGGTTCGTCATATTTTGAAAATTTATTATAAATAAAAGCTGTGAACAACCCTGATTGCCATGCTCTGCGATCACAAGCGAAAATGTTTTCACCTATAGTTGGTGAGTTTAAATAATCAGGCAATGAGTCGAGTGAAACATTCATGGTCGAGACAGCTCTTCTCCAAATAGGTAGATTAGGAAGTTGGTAACTATATGTCATTAAATGCCCCTCCTTTCTTTTGATAAAACTCTCTAGTGCTTGAACTGAAGGTTTTATTTTTTCCAAAGCCACCTTTTTCGCTGCTATTTTTTTTTGTTTAAGTTCATTTTCCTTTTGTTTACGCTCTTGGTCGGCCTTAAAAATTTGATCTAGTTCATTCTGTAATTCATTTTGCAGTTCGGTTTTAATTTCAGACCTAACTGTGTCAAATTCTGAATGAAACAGCCATTTTTTATTTATCACTGAATCTACGACTGCTTTTCTTATTTCTTCTAATCCTGCATCTCTAGGAATCTTTGAAAGATTAATTTCAATACCAGGAATTTTAAGGCTTTGTAGTTTAGAATCTTTGATTTCATCTACAAAGTGAGTCACAGCAATTTCAATTAAAAAGGGGGCATCATTGATAGTAGCCATTATATCAGGGATTATTTGACCCAATGTATACTCAAGTTTTATATCTTCTAAAATGAATGGCTGTTCTTCACATACTACTTTAGAGCCAGATTTATTGACGGTTTGGCCGCAAATCTCCCCTGATACCTTCTCATGTACCCATAGCTCAGGTAAATAAATTTGCGCTGACTCCTCTAAAACACGTTTGGCAGCAAGATGTAAGGCCGTTTCAAGCGCATGTTCACATTCATCAGATTGATAATGAGCAAAACAATGGGCATATTTATTTCCTTTTCTGGCAACAAGACGCGCATTACAATGAGCACAATGACACTCACATGCGAGTCCTGAAGAAACTTCACTTATATGAAGGAGCTTTCCATTCTTTAATCCATAAGGTAATTTAACCTGGTTTAGTTTAGAATTGCTTTGCATAATAACCTCATTAGTTTTCCAACAATATTTTGAAAACTAGATTAGGTGCTAAACAAGAAAGAAAACAGACGATATAAGGGGTATATACGGGGTAAATGACATGGAAAATCAAATGGTTAAATTAGATAAAGATACCGAAGAATTAAGAAAATCCGCACAAATTGTTTATGATTTCTATCAAGGGTTAACTGACTCAAAGAAAGATCTCATTCCCATGACTTTGCTCAGGTCAGTAGCTTCTTTAACAATTGAACACGCTGAACCTGAAGTGAATTTCCGAGATATTCGCTATACGCCTAAAGACCTATTAGAAAAGGTTAAACAAATAGGTTGTTTAAGAAAACTTCCTAGGGAAGAAGATCTATCAGATTGGGTTGCAAAACACTGGAAAAATTTAGAGCAAGAATTAGAAAATAGGAAGGGACATTTACGTGAATTTTCATCAGATAGAAATGAATTGTTCATTCCTTGGGTTGGTAAAGACGGTTCACCAGGAGGCCAAGGGAATCCATCTTATTATTTTTTAATCACAAAACCGCTTAATCAAACTGAAAACATTGAACCTGTTGCATACGAAAAACCTGAAAATGGTCTGCATTATGTACCTGAATCTTTATCTGATATCCCAATATGGGCAAGGTGGATTAATGGTTTTGTTCTAAAGGGGTGGCAAAAGTATGCGTTTATACTACCAGCCTTGCTGGTGGCTTTATTTGGTTTATTTATACTATATGTACTTCTTATTTTAGGAGTTCACGGACAGATATCTACTGTTAGTTGGTTGAGTCAGTGGATTATTGCCATAGGGTTAGTAACATGGGTATATTCTTCACCTCTTTATCGAGTAGTTAGTAATCGCATAGTTATGGCTCCAGACTGGATGGTTCCGTTAAAAGCAGATAGTGTACAGTTGGAACTGAAACGAATCGATACAAATTCAGAAACGGGAAATGCTATTAGAGCATTGCGCCTAATGGTTTACTCAGCAAAATGTCCTATTTGTGCAGGCAGAGTTGAAGTTGTTGGTGGCGGATTAGAATTTCCATTTCGATTGATAGGTAGATGTCTAGAATCACCAAGGGAACATGTATACTCATTTGATCATATCACCAAATCGGGAAAGCCTATACGCGGGTAATGAGTATTCAAAACTTACTTAGACAATCTGTGGTACTTATAAAAACCACTCCAAGTGTTAACATTCATTTTCAAGGAATCAAATTTGTTTGGGTGGTTACCTTTTACCCTTGAAAATTACAACAAAAACCCCATAACTTTATAACTAGACCTAATTTAGATATGGAGAGTAAATGGGAGTCCAAACGCAGTTTAATAAGTTTCACGATGCAATAAAACTAAGTAAACAAGATGATGTCTATAAAAAAGCTCGAGAGAAAGATGATAGCATTACTCAAGACATAAAGAATGCATTCAAAGATGCTAACCACCCTGTAATAGAGGACTTCATTCAAGGTTCGTTTGCTACAGATACAGCCATACTAAAAAAGAATGGTGATTTTGATATCGATAGAGCTATTGTAATCAGCTACGATGATGCTCCCGCCAATCCAATTCCACCCAAAAAAATCATCTGTGATAACGTTTTAGAGAAAAGAGGATTTAAAAATTCCAAGATTAAGAAGCCTTGTGTTACTGCTGACTATACCAGTGAAAGCCTTCACATAGATTTCCCTCTTTATAGAAAAATTGATGATTCTTACGAGTTATCTATAGGTAAGCGAAATTCAGATGAAGCTAATCGACGATGGGAAAGTGCAGACCCAAAAGGATTAAAAGACTGGATAAAAGATAAAACATCTTATTGGGGCTCATCTGTCAATAAACTTAATCAGTTTAATCGGATAGTTCGTTACCTAAAACGATGGCGTGATGAAAAATTTTCTGAAGAAGTTGGTAAGAAAATATATTCTATAGGTATTACAGTTATGGCTAAACATTGTTTTTCTCCTTCGTTTGATGATGATGGAAGAGCAGAGGATTTAATCGCGATAAAGGATACAGTCTCATTAATGTTAAGTAATGGCTATTTCAATGATCAAGGAAATGACCAGTACAAGGTTTCTGTATATTTACCCGTGACTCCTTGGAGAGATATTTTTGATGGAAGCAGCACAAATACTAGTACTCAATTTAGAAATAAACTGAGTAATATGAAAACTAAACTGGATAAGGCAATTGCTGAAGATGATGAAGTCAAGAAATGTACTATTCTAAATGAAATATTTGGGGATGATTTTCAAATTCCTGAAGAAAAAAATACGACTACTGAAAACAATAGAAGAGCTATATTTTCTTCATCTGGAGCTGTGGGGACATCTCAAGGAGCATGAATTATCAAGAAATCGTCAATTACTTAAAGGAGAAAGGGTACGCTATATCTTTTAATTCATTCAAAGGGATAGAATGTATTGAGGTAAAAGTTGATTTCAAATATTGTAGCATTGAATTTATCCATTTTTGCAGTGAAGAGCTAATTTGCCTTCCCCAATTTCTATTAAAAAACCCAAAGAAATATGGCACTTTATCTCATGTCTTGTCTTATGATGAATTTGACCTTGCTAGCATATGTATTGGTGATCAAGACGCTGTATCAGTTAATTTTGAGAAACCTAATTTTGCATTTAAAGAGTCATTAGATCGTCACATATCTTTAATTAAGAAATGCTTGTTAGACAAAGATTGGAATACAAAAGAATTACTTCGTGAATTTTATTCTAATTGGTTAAGCATATGCGGAGATACAAAACAGGATTTGATATGTGCTTCGAATGCTGATTTCGGAAAAATGAAAGTTTTCAAACCCGTTTCAAGTCGGGCGTATGGTTTTGAATCGCAGCATATTGGTATTACTGCTAATGCTTCGAAATTAGCGGAATTTTCTTATATAGAAAGACAAAAAAAGAACCGTATCAATGCAGGATTAGGTTTTGTTATTCCATTAGACAATTTAATTCCAGCACCAACCACTTCAAATAATATAAAAAATTGGTACATTGATACAATTAGCAATGTTGTATTACCTTCGAATATTTTGCATGCTAAAGAAAAGGTATTTTGGTTAATATTTAATGCAGATACACCATCTGGTAAAACTTGGTTTGGTCTCCACTGTATTTACAAAGGCAAAGGCAAAAAAACTATTCCTATCAAAGCCAGCTTATTAGATAATTGGAAAATTATTCCAATTAGGGTGAAGATTTTTAACAAAGACCGCTTAATGCCTAGAAGTGGTGCAAATATATCTCTTGATAAAAAATCAGTTTTAGTTGTTGGGTGTGGCTCAGTCGGAGGAGAAATTGTACATAAACTTGGAGCAGCAGGTATTGGATCAATGGAACTGTGTGACCCAGATATTTATAGTTTAGATAATATTTATCGGCATGTATTACAAGATATTTTCTTAGGGTGCAATAAAGCACTGGCTCTTAGTGTTCAGCTAGACTCAAAGTACCCTTGGATTAAAACTAAATATAGAAAGAGTAAACTTCTTGAGCTACGAAAAAAAGATTTTCTTGAGCAATTTGATCTTATTGTTATTGCCATTGGTTCCCCTACCCACGAAAGAATATTTCATGACTACATCATAAAAAATAAGGTAAACACGCCTGTAATTAATACATGGCTAGAAGGTTATGGAATTGGTGGGCATGCCACTCTTGATATCCCATCATCAAAGGGCTGCCTGCGATGTGCCTACGTTGATATGGAAAAAGGAGTTAGGGGGCTTTCATCTAATCTCAATTTCTTAGAAGATAATCAAAGCATTGTAGTAAACCATGCTGGGTGTGGTCAGCTATATTTGCCTTACAGTGCAATAAGTTCTGCTCAGACTGCTTTAATCGCCACTAATCTTGCAATAAGTTTTTTAATGAAATCAATTAAAGAGTCTTCAAAAATAAGCTGGAAGGGTGATTACTCGGAGATAACTACGCTAGGATTTCAAGTTAGCCATCGCTATACAGTATTTGATAAATCATTACAGGTAATACCTCTTTATAATGAGTCTTGTGATTTATGCTATGGAAGATAAATATTTAATATATTCTGGGAAAGGAATGGTTATCCGTATCTCACAGCCTATAATAAAAATCTGGCATAAAAAACGGCAAACTAAACATCATAATAACGAGCAATTTGGAGTTCTCATTGGTGCTTGCCTACCAGATTTTAAAGATTACTGGATTGAATCCATAACAGTCCCTTATCGAAATGATAAAAGCTCACGGCATAACTTTCATCTAAAGGATAAAAAACATCAAAAAATAGTAAACCAAGCTTTTAAATCTTCCAATGGAGAATTAATTTATTTAGGAACTTGGCACACCCACCCAGAAAACCACCC